>Ga0154475_1162_pt2 | contig 42848 bp, 33 predicted proteins | sample RifGroC2_FD_115954 | JGI IMG/M metagenome (GOLD analysis project Ga0154475, IMG submission 115954) | Ignavibacteria bacterium GWC2_36_12 | reverse complement strand
TTTCCAGGGTAAGGAAGAAATTTATAGAGCGATAATCAATGATGTAATTGTAAACCAGGAAAAAATTATTAAAGAAGCAGATAATAGTTCAAAAACATTTATTGAATTCGTTGAGTTATGTACAAGTGAGTTATTCAATTATTGTGTTAAAAATAAAAATGCCTTTTTGATTTTTGCCAGGGAGGTGGCTCGTTTAGACAGGGATTATAGGAATGTTAATTATGAAGAATTGTTTCAATCACTTTCAGTAATCAGAAAAATTTTTGTTAAAAGAGTTGAAGCCGGAATAAAGGCAAAGGAAATAAGGAATTTTAATCCTGAAAAAGTAATGCTTTTATATAAGCACCTGGTGTTTCCGCACCTGCATCATATTCTATTCTGCTCTCCGGCAGAAATTAATGTTGAGGATGAAATCAATTTTATTCTTAGTGTATTATTCGATGGAATTAAATCTAAATAGATGATAAAAAATATTAATGCAGGAAGAAAGTAAGTGTTTACCTATTAATAACCTTATTTCACCGAATATTTTTTCTTCACTATTTAAGATTTAAGTAAGTTTACTGCTGAAATTTTCGGATACTCTGAAATGATAAAAAAATAGAACAGCTAATAAAATAACATTAGGAAGGTATAAATTCAGTGAAATTCATTCTGCTATTTGTGTTATCGGTTTCTTTACAAAGTTTATTTGCTCAGGAAGAAACAAATGATACTTTGCAATTAGATCTAACAAAAAGTATTGAACTTGCTCTGGAATACAATCACGATTTGAAAATTGTTAAACTGGATAAACTAAAAGCTGATGAGCAGGTTACAGAAGCATGGGGTTCTTCAGTTTTTCCTAAGATATCAGGTTTCGTTAACTACAACAGAGCTATTAAAAGAGGAGAAATATCTATTGAGACTCCTTTTTTTAGCGGGTCATTTCCTTCGGGAACAGAAAATACTATGACTGTAGGTGCTACTCTTGAGCAGCCGCTTTTTACTGGTGCAGTATTTCTTGCAGTAAGAATTGCAGAAACATATGCTGATATACAGGAAAAATTTGTAGATGCCACAACTTCTGAAGTTATTATTAATGTTAAGAAGGCATATTATTCTGTGCTGTTTGCAAATGAAGCCCTGGAACTTGCAAAATTGAATTTAAAGCTGGCTGAAGATAATCTTAGAAATACAGAATCTTTATATAAAGCGGGAATAGCTCCTGAGTATGATTATGTGCGTGCCAAAGTTCAGGTAAAAAATTTAATTCCGGAATTACAGCATTCCGAGAACTCTTTGGTGCTTGCAAAAAATCTGCTGAAGTTTGTAACAGGTCTTGATCTATCCAGCGAATTAGTAATTAACGATTCTCTTTCTCTTAAAGAAATTACTCTGTCCGGCGAGGAAGAATTAGACCAAATATTGTTGAAAAAAAATCATTCGTTGCTTCAGCTCAGATTGCAAATGCAATTGCAGGATGATGCCATTTCTTACCAGTTTACAAAGCATTTTCCCGAGCTTTATTTTAACGGAAACTGGCAAACACAGGCTCAGGAAAATGATCCGAGATCGTTTAATAACTGGCGTTATAAAAACTCGGTTTACGTAGGACTTAATCTCAAAATTCCAATATTTGACGGTTTCCAGACAACATCTAAAGTAGAGCAGGCAAGAGTAGATTTTTACAAAGCAAAAGAAGAATATGATAAAACAGTGAAACTTCTTAAGAATAATCTAAAAGATGTTTTTCTTTCTATTGATGAAGCAAAAAAGAAATTGGATTCTTATAAAGCAACTATAGAAGAAGCGGAATTGGCTTATGATATATCGCAGAAGAGGTATTCAAGCGGAGTAGGTACCCAGTTAGAAACAATAGATGCAATGGTTTCTCTAACGAGGGCAAAGGTTAATTATTACAATTCTATTTATGATTATTATATTCTTCATGCCCAGTTAGACCAGCTTTTAGCTAATGAAATAGAATTATCGAACACAAGGTGAGTTTAAAATTAAATGGTAATTAAAATGAAAAATATATTTTATAAAGTAGTAATCTCTTTTACACTGGTAACTTTTGTTTTCCTATTTTATTCCTGTTCGGATACAGGTGGTAATGAAAAGCAAAAAGAAGAACCGGGTCAGTTTGTATATGTGGAAATTCAAAAGGTAAAGCTTCAACCTTTTGTAAATTATATAACTTTAATCGGTGTTGCAAAAGCATATCAAAGAGCTAATGTAGCCTCAGACGAAGGCGGCAGGATAAAACAATTTGTTAAAGATAAAGGTGAGTATGTAAAAGAGGGGGATGTAATATTAACGATTGAGAACGATGTTTTGAAAGCAAACCTTGATGCTACTAAAGCACAATATGAATTAGCTGAAGTAAATTTTCAGAAACAGGAAAAAGTTTATAGTGAAAAAGTAACAAGTGAACTTCAGTATCTTGAAGCAAAATATCAGAGAGACGCTGCCAAAGCAAATTATGAGTTAATTAAAAGCAGGTATGATAAGACTTTTATAAAAGCTCCTTTTCCCGGGATCATTGATATGAAATATATTGAAGAAGGAGAGTTTGCTGCACCGGGAGTTTCGATTATTTCTATATTAAATATTGACAGAATAAAAGTTGAAGCCGGCGTGCCGGAAAATTATGTAGACGTCGTTAATCCCGGTGACGGAGTCAAAATAATTTTTAATGATCTTGAAGGTGAAACCTTCGATGAAAAAGTATCCTATGTAGGTTCATCAATTAATATTGATAACAGGACGTTTCCTGTTGAAGTGATTATAAATAACAGAAACAAGAAAATTAAGCCGGAGCTTAATGCTGTTGTAAAAATCGAGAAAGAAAGATTTAATAAAATTGCCATAATACCGGAAGATATTGTGAGCAAAACAGATCTTGGCAGTATCGTATTTGTTGAAGAAAATGGAGTTGCGAAAATGAGAGTAGTTAAGATTGAAAGCAGGTATGAAAATAAAGCTGCCGTAACCGAAGGGCTGAAAGAAGGAGAAAACCTTATTCTCGTCGGTTTTCAGAATCTTGTTGATGGAGAAAAAGTGAAAGTACTGGAATAGAAGGTATAAGGTATAGGGGTATAATGGTATGAAGGTGTTTTGGTCAATTTTATTGAGAGATAAAAAATGATATATGATAAAAAGGAATCACTTTCTTCAAATCCTGAAAATGATGCTTTAACTGTAAATGAACCATATAAATTTTATAATGGAAATAGAGATTTCACTTCATTAGAAGCTTGGATTAAATGTCGTGATGTTAAACTTTTTTTTTATCAAAAAATATTACCCCTCTTACCAAAAGAAGAAAAGTTTAATTTGGATATTCAAATAAGAAAAGCAGCTATCAGTATCACCTCAAATATTTCAGAAGGGTACGGACGATTTCACTACCAGGAAGGAATACAGTATTACAGGATTTCGAGAGGTTCATTATTTGAACTCAAAGATCATCTTATAAGTTGTTATGATATTGGTTACATCCATAGCGAGATCAAAAATGAAGGTGAAAAATTGATTGAATCAGCAAAGATTATTTTAAATGGATATATAAATTTTGTAAAAAAGAAAACTTAATTGTTAAGAATATGAAGGATAGTTAAATCTTTACATCTTATACCCCATACCCAAAGGATAAATTATGAAAATAACAGATGTTTCTATAGACAATAAGACAAGCGTTTTTATTCTTATTATAATTATAGCAATCCTTGGTATTACTGCGTACGTTTCTTTACCAAGAGAGGCTGCTCCCGATATTTCTATCCCACTTGTAATTGTATCAACTCCTTATTTTGGGGTATCACCGGAAGATGTTGAAAGTCTGGTTACTAAAAAGCTTGAAAAGGAATTAAACACTATAGGTGAAGTAAAGGAGATTACATCTTCTTCTTTCGAAGGATATTCTTTAGTAAGAGTTGAGTTTGAAAGCGGTTACAATATCGATGATGCATTACAGAAAGTAAGAGAGAAAGTTGATAAGGCTAAGACTGAACTACCACCTGACGCAGAAGAACCTGAAATAATTGAAATAAACTTCTCTGAATTCCCGATTATGACTGTGAATGTTTCCGGTCCGTATGGTCTTGTTAAGCTTAAGGATATTGCAGAAGATCTTCAGGATGAGATTGAAAAGTTAGATGGAGTTCTTGAAGCGAAGATAAGCGGGGGAATGGAGCGAGAAGTTAAAGTTGATGTGGACCTAAACAAGCTTGCACATTATAATGTCAGGTTCGATGATATAATTAATTCGATCAATGATGAGAACAAAACTATTCCCGGCGGTACAATTGATGTAAATAAATCGAGCTTTATCGTTCGTGTTCCCGGCGAGTTCGATAAGCCATATATAATTGAAGATATAATTATTAAATTGAAAGAAGGCAAACCTGTTTATGTAAAAGATGTTGCTGAAGTAAGCTATGGCTTTAAAGAAAAAAACAGCTATGCGAGGATAAACGGAGAGGAAGCAGTTTCAATTAGTATTTCTAAAAGTGTCGGCAAAAACATTATTGAGATTGCAGATAAAGTAAAGAATATTCTTGATGTGAAGAAAAAAGAATTACCCGCAGATCTCAAGCTATATGTAACCGCTGATCAATCTAAGGAAATTAAGGATACCGTGAGAGAGCTTGAGAATAATATATTCTCAGGACTTGTACTTGTTGTTATGGTGCTCTTCTTTTTCCTCGGAGTAAGGAATGCGCTCTTTGTTGCAATTTCAATTCCATTAAGCATGCTTATTTCTTTCTTTGTATTACAGGCATTGGGTGTTACGCTAAACTTTGTAGTGCTTTATGCTTTAATACTTGCTTTGGGTATGCTTGTAGATAACGCAATAGTTATAATTGAAAACATTTACAAATTCCTTGAGGAAGGCAATTCATTAATTAAAGCTGCAAAACTAGGAACTGCCGAAGTGGCATGGCCTGTTACAACTTCAACTTTAACAACAGTAGCCGCCTTCTTCCCGATGTTATTCTGGCCCGGAATCGTTGGGGAATTTATGCTGTATATACCTTTGGTATGTATTATCACTCTCTCATCATCTTTATTTGTTGCTCTTGTTATAAATCCCGTTATTGCTTCAGCCTTTATGAAATTAGAACATCCTGATGATAAACCGCAAACGATGTTTCAGAAGATTATTCATCCTTTCAATAAAGTAACTTATTTCTTCGTTGATGTAATGCTTCCTAAAGTATTATATAATTATGAAAGGCTTTTACAGTTTGCTTTAGGTACTCACAGAGAGCCAGGTCAAAAAATTAACCGCAGAAACTGGTTTGGTGTTGCAGCAATACTGGGATTCTTCATATTAATTGTACCTGCGTTGGCAGCTATTCCTTCAGGTATATCTCTTATTGTTTCATTAGCGGTCGGTATAGGAATAATTTTGTTATTCACAAATAACAAACTAAAAGTTATCTGGGGCACTTTCTTCTTCTTATTCTTTATTACAGAAGTTTACGGATTGTTTGGATACGGCGTTGAATTTTTTCCTGATGCCCAGCCCCCAAGAATTTTTGTAACAATAGAAAGTCCAAGCGGTACTAATATCGAAATGTCTAATAGAATTGCTCAAAGTATTGAGGAAAGATTAAAAAAATATAACAGCTCAAATATAAAAGATGTTCTTGTTGTTGTGGGTTCATCTAATAATCCTTTCGATGCGGGTTCATCGACTCCGAACAAAAGCACAATTACAATTCAGTATATTGATTATGCCGATAGAGAAGAGTCATCTCACATTACTACTGATGAGATCAGGGATATAGTATTAAAAACTGCCGGAGCAGAGGTTACAATTGCTAAAGAATCGGGTGGTCCACCCGTAGGTCTGCCGGTTAATATCGAAATCAGTGGTGTAGATTACCACTTATTAGGACTGCTTGCAAATAAAATAAAGCAGGAAATTGAAAACATTCCGGGGATCGTTGATCTGAATGATGATTTTGATGCCGGTCGTCCTGAATTGCGGGTTGAAATAGACAGAGAAAAAGCTGCTCTTTATGGATTAAATACAGGTCTTATTGCCAATTCTGTTCGTACGGCTATTAATGGTGCAGAAGCATCTAAGTACAGAGTTGATGAGGAAGAATATGATATTACTGTCCGCTTAAAAAAAGATCAGAGAACCGATATAAATGCTTTGGATAACCTGAGAATTATTTATAATAATGACAAGGGTAAAACTCTTTCAGTCCCTTTAATCAGTATAGCAAGTGTGGATAAATCGACTGGTCCTGGTGCAATCAGAAGAAAAGATCTTAAAAGAGTTATAACTGTTTCTGCAAATACTGAGGAAGGTTATAATGCTAATGAAGTTCTTGAAAATGTTAAAGCTGAATTAAGTAATTTTCAATTGCCACAGGGGTATTCGATAGAATTTACAGGGCAGGATGAGGAACAGGAAAAAGCAGCGGCATTCCTTTCCAAAGCTTTTTTAATAGCCTGTTTATTAATCTTTTTAATACTTGTAATACAATTTAACTCGTTAAGCCAGCCGCTCATTATAATAAGTGCAGTAATTATTTCCCTGGTTGGTGTATTCATAGGTTTAATTGTGTTTCAGATGCCGTTCGGGATTGTTATGACCGGTATTGGAGTAATAAGCCTTGCTGGTGTTGTTGTTAATAATAATATAGTTCTTATTGATTATACCAATGTACTCAGACGAAGAGGTCTTTCTAGAAGAGAGGCTGTGGTTGCTGCAGGATTAAGAAGATTCCGCCCTGTTACACTAACTGCTATTACAACAATACTTGGATTAATACCATTGTCTTTCGGTTTTGGATTTGATATTTACACCTTCTCATTTGCTGAGGGTGGCGAAAGTCAGGAATTCTGGAAGTCTATGGGAATAGCCGTAATATTCGGTCTTGCTTTTGCTACAATTCTTACTCTTGTAATTGTGCCTGTTATCTATTCAACTCTTGATGATCTTCCGGCAGCTTTAAGACAAGCTAAAGAAGGGATAGTTAATTTTGTAAAAAAGCGGATAATCAGGATAAGATAGCTACTTTGTTTCATTTTTTTGGTCTTTTCTTGTAGGGAATACCTTTTTTATTTAATTTGATTTTAGTGATAAAGCCGTTTGTTTTCATTAGAATATGGGAATAGAGTTCTTAATTATGTTTTCTTTGAAATATAAAACAATAGTTATTTATGTCTGCCGGGGCTAAAAGGGTAGTCGCTACTTCGGTAATATTTGTTTTAATAATTCACCTGTTACTTTTATACTATACAAAATATAAAAACCAAAGCCTTCTTCTTTCCGATTTCAGAATCTTAAACACGGGGAATATTCTCAATCTTGTTTTTACATCAGTTCTTATCGTAGGTATTTTGTTCTATTTTTTTAGAAAGAAAAACAACCTGAAGCCTGTTACGCTTGTGATATATAGCGTAGCTTTATCTATACTGCTTTCCCTATGCATAATTGCATCGTTAATTAAGTTTCCCACAAATAATATTTATATTTTCGGACAAACATTAAATAAATTTATTGTTGGAGTTGTATTTGCTACTTACCAGTTTGTTATGTTTATGTTTATATCGGTTGTATGGTTAAGACTGCTTACTGCCAGGGATTTAATATTTATCAGGGTAATTATTAACTCATTAATAATTGTTATTGTATTACTTTTGTTTGCATATTTCTATATAGATGTAAAAATGAAAAATTATTATGAGAATTGGAAAGAAGGAAAAGAGGAAAATATGGGGGTTGTTCTGGGCGCCGCAGTATGGTCAAAAAATCAACCGAGCCCGACACTTGCATCACGGATAGACAAAGCTGTTAAGCTTTATAAAAGAGGAATTATTAACAAGATACAATTAACAGGTAGCAATGCGCCTGGTGAGTTAAGCGAAGCTGAAGTTGCATTTGATTATATTTTAAAAAAAGGTGTCGATTCTTCGGATATATTGATTGAAAAAAAGACTACCTCTACAAATGAACAAATTAAGTTTGTTAAACAGGAACTTGTTCCAAACGGAAATTTCGATAATATATTTATTATCTCAGATGAATATCATCTTGTAAGAGTGCAGGAAATAAGCAGGTTTTACGATCTTAAGGTTAAGGTAGTTGCCTCCGAGCTAAAACTCAGCTTTGATAATATGCTTTATTACAGAATAAGGGAATGTGAAGCCATGGTTCTTTTTTGGTGTTTTGCTATATGATTAATAATGTCTTAAGATAATATGGCGCAAGTTTTTAAAAGAAGAATAATAAGAGAAAAAGTCTTACAGATTCTTTATGCATACGAAATGAATCATGAAGGGCATAAGGCAACAGTGCAGTCTTTGCTCGAAGGCGTTGACGATGAAACCGATAAAGAGTTTGCAGATGAATTAATCTCAAGGGTCATAAAGTTCAGCAGCGAGCTGGATAAAAAAATCCAGGAACGCGTTGCTAACTGGGAAATGAACAGGATTGCTTTAATTGACAAAATACTTTTAAGAATGGGAATCTGTGAGCTGTTATATTTTCCCGATATTCCTCCTAAAGTTTCTATTAATGAATCTATAGAAATTGCTAAAGAATATAGTACGGCACGCAGCGGAAAATTTATAAACGGAATACTGGATGCTATTCTTTCCGAATTGAAAAAAAGTGGTACACTAAATAAATCCGGCAGGGGACTGGTTGAAGAAACAATTTCCAAAATAGATACGAAAAAATAGCGGATGAAAGATAGAGGAAAAATCTTTGTCTGGACCCTCTTTGACTTTGCAAATACATCTTTCTCCGTTATCATAGTTACGGTTGTATTCTCTAAATATTTTTCCAATTATGTAGCAGGCGGTCAAAACTGGATTTGGGGACTTGCAGTAAGCGTTTCCATGGTAATCGCAGCTTTTTTAAGTCCGCCTCTCGGGGCAATTGCCGATGTATCCCGCAACAGGAAAAGATTTTTATTAATATTTACTCTACTTTCGGTTTGCTGCACTCTGCTGATGTTCTTTGTGAAAAGCGGAGATATCCTTTTAGGTTTTGCACTTTTTGTTTTAGCTAATATTGGCTTTGAAGCCGGGCTTGTATTCTACGATGCATTTTTGCCCAACCTGACTGAAAAAAAGAATTTTGGCAGAGTATCAGGCTATGGTTTTGCTATGGGTTATGTCGGTGCTCTTGCCGTTTTGCTAATAGTAATGTTTATGCTGCCTGAGAGCACTTCTCCAGACTACTATTATTATATAAGACTAACTTTTGTTGTTGCTGCTCTCTTCTTTTTTGTTTTTTCAATTCCACTTTTTCTTTTTGTGAGGGAACCGCAAACCTCTGAAGTTATTAAAACAGATTTGATTAGGAACGGCATAAATAAAAGTTTTGAAACACTTAAAAATATTTTCTTCAGGAAAAAGTATCCTCCCATATCGAGGTTTCTGTTTGCTTTTTTTCTCTATAACGACGCTATAATTACAATTATTGCTTTCGCTTCTATTTTTGCTTCGAATATATTGAATATGAGTGACGAGCAGGTAATTATTTTCTTTGTTATCGTTCAAAGTACTGCTATTGCAGGATCTTTTATTTTCGGAATAATTTCGGATCATATCGGTCCTAAAAAAACTATTTCCATAACGTTGGTTGTATGGATTGTTGTTGTTATAGGCGCCTTTTTTGTTCAAACCGTTTCTGAATTTTATATTGTTGGTTTGCTCGCAGGGCTGGCAATCGGGTCGTCTCAATCGTGTAGCCGCAGTTTGATGGCGTTGCTGACTCCTAAAGAAAGGGAAGCTGAATTTTTTGGTTTTTATGACGGGCTCTTCGGTAAATCCTCTGCTGTTGTAGGACCATTGATTTATGGCATTGTATCGGATATCTCTAATGAAAGATTTGCTGCTCTGGCAATAGGTATTTTTTTCGTTGTTGGATTTTTTGTTTTGCAGAAGGTAGTTGTACCACCGTTAAAAAATCATTCTTAACTTAAAATATTTTATCACAAATTTATAAATCCTCTACGAGGATTTAATTAAAACGTGGATAAGATTATTCTACAATGATTAACTATCTACGATGGTTTTATTTCTAATAAATAGTTTTGCTCAGGCTTGTTTTTACCTCGTAGAGGTAATATTATTGTAACAAATGAGACTCCCCGGAATTTATAATCCTCGTAGAGGATTAACAGACAGAAATAAGAAATACTACTTAGCTTTCAATATTACAAGTGTAAAGTCATCATGAGAAGGGGTGTCATCTCTGAAAAGAGATATATTTTCAATGATTGAATTTATAATTTCATTTGACGAAAAATCTTTGTACTTACTTATAATTTGTCTCAGCCTTTCTTCTCCATATTCCTGTTTGAATTTATTCCTTGTTTCAATAACACCATCGGTATAAAAAACCAGGATATCATTTTTAGAAGGTTTAATACAAATTTCTTCTAATGTACTGTCGAACAATCCGTTTTCCGCAATCCCGATACCGATACCTTTTGGCAAAAGGTTTTTAAAAGTATTTTCATTCTTTTGATAATAAAGAACAGGAAGATGACCGGCTCTTGATAACAAAAGACTTCCATCAGGATTGATAGAAGCAATACAAACCGTAAAGAAAGAACCAAGCGGCAGTATTCTTTTAATATTTTTATTGATTGATGAAAGGATTTCTTTCGGAGTCCTGCAATTATAGATTGTTTGATGAAGGATTGATTGAACCTGAACCATATGCAGGGCAGCCGCCATACCTTTGCCGGAAATATCTCCAACAACAACATATAATTTCCCGGTTGTATTTTCGCATTTAATAAAATCGTAGTAATCTCCGCCGACCTCCTTTGCGTTTTCCATAAAGCAGCTTATTTCATATTGATCATTGTACGGTGGAGCTTTAGGCATCAGCGATTTTTGAATTTTCCGTGCAACAGCGAGCTCATCTTTTGCAGTCAATTTATCCGCAAGCTCGAATGCTATTAAAAGGCAAACAAGAACAAATGCTATCGTTGCCCACTGCCAGTCACTGTTCAGATAAGAAAGCAGATAAATTACCAAAGCGCCGGAAAAGATTATCCTCCGGATAGGAGTTAGCTGCTCGAGGAATTCAATAAAAAGATTTTTTATGAAAAGAATTATCCTGTGGGGTTTATTTTTTGTGTTCCCGGGTTTTTCCATTCTACCGGCATAAAAATCATATAACTCAGGTACATCTCTTACAATAAGCTTTTCAACATCTTTAATTGTTAAATCGCTTTTGTAGAAATCGTAAAGCTTTTTTGCTTTAGTGGATATTCTTCTTTTCATATGACTGCTGTTAAATTATAACATTAATTAATTCTGAATAACGTATCATCAGGTCGGATTTCATCGTACATTCTCTTTAGTTCCCTATAGCCAAACCTGTTGCCTCTTTGCGCTGCGAACCTGTAATATTTTACTGCCTGCGCCATGTCTTTGTCCAGACCCGTTCCGTTCTCGTATGCAAAACCTAATGCGACCTGAGCGAGAACCGAACCTTTTTCAGCGGATTCCATCAGGTATTTTATAATTTCTGTAACATCATCCGATTCTATTTCTCCAAAAATAATTCCTGCTGCAATCTGAATCTTAGCTTCGGGGTTATTAAGCTTTTCTGCCGAGTGCCATAACTCTAAAGCTTTTTGTCTATCTTTTTTAACGTGATTACCTGTATAGTAATTTAGAGCCAGTTCATTTATTGCAGGCAAATAACCGGATGCCGTCGATTTATGTAAAAGGTTAACGGCATCGCTTTCTGCAATCCTGTAATCGAAACCGAGAGCCGTTAAAGAATACCAGACAAAAGATGCTTCGGGATCATTCTTTTCGGAAAGTGTCTGAACATTTTTCTGAAATTCATTGTCCTTAGAAAGATCGTAAATCAATCTGCTTGCCCGTGGAGAATCAAATCTTATTGCTCTTATATAATAAGAAGCTGCTGTAACATCATCTTTTGGAAAGTAAATCCCTTTTTCATATAATTTTCCGAGGAAGGTTAAAGCCTCCGGACTTCCGTAATCTGCAAGCTGCAGTAAATTCGCAATCTTATTTTTATCTATGTCCTCTAACGATTTTGCTGCTTCCGTTAGAGTATCAGAAGTTTCTTTATTCCCGGGATTTGAAAGATCATCGACCAGCATTTTATCTGTAATTTGCTCTGCAGAATCTGAAATAGAATCGAAATCTATAAACACGAGCCCGAGAGTTGAAGACAATGAATTATCTTTATCGATAGAATTATCTAAACGTAATTTTTCTTTGTCAGACAAAGTATCAAGAGTACCTGCGGGTATCTTACTCATTAATTCTTTAAGAGATTCTTCGGCAGGTTCATACTTTTGATCGGCAGCCTTTTTAACCCACTTATAAGCCTGGAGATAATCTTTTTTAACAACGAGGTTATCCGTATGTAATAATCCGACGATGTGTTCAGCTTGTGCCATACCATCGCTTGCAGCCTTATAAAAATATTTGAAAGCATTAAAAGGATTCCACTTTACTCCCCACCCATTAAGCAGTAGAATACCATAATTAAAAATTGCAGATGTTAGATTCTGATCGGCGGCTTTTTTAATCCATGTACCTCCGAGTGTAGTATCTGCAACAACCCCGTCTCCCAACAAATATCTGAGTCCGAGTTCGTGTTGAGCAAAAGCATTGCCTGAGTTTGCTTCTCTTATTAAATTGAATTGCTGCCATAATCTGTAAGCTAAATCGGGTTGATAAAAGGGAGTCGGTCTCTTGTTAGGTTTGTTTTTTTTATAAGCTAAGCTCGATGTTGTATCCTGTGCAAAAGAATTATTTAAGAAAACAATCCCGGCTAAAAAGAGTATTAATATTTTTATTCCTGATGATTTCATTACTTAAAAATAAAAAAAAATTGTCTATATGACCCGGTATAAGAAAAATTAAAATGACTCGACAAATGGCTTTGAATACCCGATATCCCTTATTCCGATTGCAAAATTTGTCGAGAGTAAAACGGAAAATGCTGCTCCTTTATTCTGAGGATTGTATGGATTAAAAACAAAAATCAATTCAAACGCTGCGCTAATAATCGACTCGTTCTTTATCCTGATTCCAGCTCCGTAGCCCTGGTAAAACCTGCTGCTTAAAAAGCCTCTGTTTGATTCTGCAATAAGTCCAAAATCAGTAAAGGCAACTCCGCCTATTACAAACCCAAGTAGTTCATAAGGACTAAATATTCTTGCCTCGAGATTTGACACCAACCTTTTTGTTCCGGCAACAGAAGTTTTATTTATGCCACGTAACCCGATGCCGGAATATAAATATGTTTGTTCGCCGGATATTCTGTTATATCCTAACATGAGATCATAATTCATAAATATCCTGTATTTCCAGATTTCCCATTTATAGAGATACGTATTGTATAATAAATTCAACCTGTATGTAGTTTGTTCCCACTTATTTTTGCCTCTGAAAACTCCAATACCAACTCTTCCTGAAAAATAGCCATAATCATCATACCAATTTGAGTAAACAGTTTCCAAACCGAAGTACCACCTGTCGCTCAATTCTCTTTTTTCGGGACCTGTAGAAAGATTTATCATCCCTCCGACAGGAATATCTTCTGTTGTTCCAAACTGCTGAACAAATTTGTCCTTATAAAAACTCCTGCTTACTAATCCAATTCCCAAAAGTAACATAGTACTGTTTTCAAAAATTCTGAACTGCATAGGGTTGTACGGTCTTTCCGAGTGATTGAGACTCAAAATCCTAAGTGAAGTAATCAGGTTGGAATTACTTTTTTTAAAGCCGTTGGAAATATTAATAGGAAATGCCCTTCCTACCCATAAATCCTGTATCTTTTTCTTCAGCGGTAAAGATATCAGTTCATCATTCTCATTATAAGCTTCATAAGTATTTCTTTCCCACTTTAGTTCGAAACCTGCTATCCATTCTGTTTCATAAGTTATAAAAGGCTTTGTCAGACCTATACTTTTAATATCGTATTTTTTGTTCGCTTCAAAATTCAGATGAGCGTCTGTGTATGATCCTTTAATATTTGCTGCTGTGTAACCGATTTTTCCGCCCCATCCGATTGAAGGATCGTTATTATAAGTTATAACTGCGTTTGCGGAATGACCGAGCCCGACAAAATTGTTATCCTTTAAGCCAAGGTATCCCGATTTATCACCCGGCTTGTATGAAGCGAGATAAGTAAGAGTCCATTTATCCTTTGTTATAACTACTACTTCAACCTCGTCCCTGAAAACAGGGGAAGGAAACACATTTATTTTCACGTCTAAAAAAAGATTACTGCTTCTTAGTAATCTTTCAGTTTCGTAAATAGTACGATAGTTTAATTTTTCTCCTTTACTAAAAAGTAATCTCTCCCTGATAACCCAGTTTCGCGTTTTATAGTGGAATGAGTTTGCAAGATTATTGATCCAGGTACTGTCTGAGGAAATAGTTCCATCGACAGACTCACCGGCTACATTTAAGGTTTTTAAGAAAATGCTGTTTATAATTTTCCCTTCGAGATTTTTATCCCAGTTGTTTTCACCCGGTGCATCCTGCGCAAATGAATTAGTAAAAAAACTGGCTATCAATAGCAGTTGTATTAGTTTAAGCTTAGACAATTTTTATAGTTTCAAAGTTTAGATTTTATTGAATTAAAATAGATAACAAGAAGGGATGATGAAGCTTTTATAAAAAATACTCTTTTCTGAAGTATAAAAAACTTTGTCCAGCCCTTTATAATCCTTCCGGTTCTGTTGGAGTCTTGCTGTAAATAATTGAAAACCTCACCGAAAAAATTGTTAAATAAAATATTAATGGCAACACCAATTAATGCTTAAATAAGTTGAAATACTAACAAAAAAGGGCTATGTTAACAAACCAATTTTCTTTAATTAACTTATCTTTTTTAGTGTTAAATTTATGTCAAATATACTCGATAAACTCTCCGAAAAAATTGCCTACTGGCGTAAAGAAGCACACGAAATATTAAACAAAGCAGGGGAAAAAGTAATATCCGAAGTTACTATAAGCCAGGTTTATGGTGGAATGCGTGATATCAGAGCATTGATTTGCGATACATCCAGAGTTCCCAAGGAAGAGGGATTGATAATCAGGGGGAGATATCTTAAAGACCTGGTTGATAAAACTCCTGAAGAGATTTATTATTTGCTGCTGACAGGTGAATTGCCTGATAAAAATGTACTTGAAAATTTTAGCGCAGAAATAAGAAAGAGAAAAGAAGTTCCCGGTTATGTATGGGACGTTTTAAAAGCAATGCCGGGGGATTCTCACCCGATGACAATGCTCGATACTGCTTTACTCAGTATGCAGCGTGAATCTGTTTTTGCAAAAGAATACATGGGATTGAAAAAAGAAGATTTTTGGAAACCAACTCTTGAAGACGCTTTAAATATTGTAGCAAGAATACCTGCTGTTGCCGCTGCTGTTTACAGGCACCATTTTAATAAAGGAGAGATAATCGAGCCCGATCATGAAATGGATATTGCCGGCGATTATGTTCATATGCTCGGTATAGAAACAGATAAAGAAGAATTTTATAATCTGATAAAGCTTTATCTTGTCCTTCATAGCGATCACGAAGGTGGAAACGTAAGCGCACTTACTACACAGACAATCAATTCTGCTTTATCCGATCTTTATTATTCATTGTCGGGAGGATTTAATGGTCTGGCAGGACCTTTACATGGTTTGGCAAACCAGGAAACGTTAAAATGGATTCTCGACCTGATGAATAAATTTAATGGAACTCCATCTACTGAACAGATCAGAGCTTTTGTCAAAGAAACAATTGATGCTGGGAAAGTAATTTCGGGTTACGGACACGCTGTTTTAAGAGTTACTGATCCGAGGTTCGATGCATTTATGAAGTTTGGCAAAAAACATCTGCCGGACGATCCCGTTTTTTTAACAGTAACAAGACTGTTTGAAGTCGTTCCTGAAGAATTAAAGAAGATTGAGAAAATAAAGAATCCCTGGCCAAATGTTGACGCAATCTCAGGCTCGCTGCTTTATCATTATGGAATGAAAGAATTTTCTTACTATACGGTTTTATTTGCCGTATCAAGAAGCCTTGGCTTAACAGCGCAAGCCGTTGTTAACAGGGGAATGATGTTCCCGCTTATAAGACCAAAATCCGTTACAAGCGAGTTTATGAAAAGGGCAATAGAGGGGAAGTAAAAAAAATGCTTAAAGAAAGCATAAAATTCCCTCCGTGTATATCAAACCGTTATTTGAGAATCAGGAAAATCTGCTAATTAAAAATTAACTATCTTTTATAAAAAACCGTATGATAATCCGATAGATAAATTTAATATTCCTCCTGCAATTGAAAAATTTGGTTCATTTGGATTATAATATGTTTTATATTCTTTTGGACCCAAAACAATATCATAGCCTAAGGAAATTAAAATAGATATTTTGGAACCAAGAGAGATAGAGCCATCTCCTTCTATTCTTATCGCTGCTTTTGTTTCATTTACATTTAACGTAGAGGTAACTCCATTTTGTGATTCAATTTCCATTGAGACTTCGTTTGATACTATTACAAGTCCTAATAGTCCATATAAATAATGACCGCCATTGAAGAGTCCTGTTGTTGTACCGAATTCAAAACTATATTCATTTAATAATAATTTAGGATCATAAGTATATATCTTATCACCTGTAACAGAAGAGTGACTATATGTAAACCCAATAAAGTATCTGCTTGCGGTAGGGTTTGAATCATGAAAGAGATAATACATACCTAAGCGAAAATTAAAGCCGGAATTAAAACCCCAATAATAATCTCCGCCAACAGAAGAATATCCGCCCGAACCGATACCTATGAATCTAGGAAAACCAGCCTGCTGCCCGGAACCGTAATCAATTTCATTATCCATAATTTCTTCCGGTAGATCAGCATTTGATAATGGATATTCAATTGTTTTATTTAATTCTACAATTTCTACATTTTTTATTCTTTCCGCAGAAACAAACCTGTATTTTACATTCCCTCCCGGGTTTATATCTACTCCCTGAGCGGAAATTTTTAATAATTTTCCTTCGATTATATTTCCGTCTTTTAAATTTATCTTAACATTATAATCCTGCGCTTCAACAACAGCAGCAAAAAATAAAATCAAAATAAAAATGCTTTTCAATAACATGGCTCCTCCATATCATTTAAAATCAGCTCTGTATTATCCTTGAATGAGATGAATTTAATTTTATTGCTGTCGAAATCAATATAGTATTGGTCATTGAAGGTTTTAATATTTTTGCTAAGCAATTTTACTTTAGCAACTTCCTTTCCACTACTTAAATCATAGGCAGTTATTCCATAGGTTTCATTAGGAGTCCAATAAAACCCACATTGATAAAGGCTTTGTTCATTAATTTTGTTTTTCTCAAAAAGAGGTTTTATCCATTCTTCTTTAGTATCGACAGGAGGCAACTCGCAGTATTGAAACCATACTTCGGAAAAAGTCTCTTTCGAAAAACCTAATAATCCTTTAGAGGTGCGGATAACCAGAGTATCTGAGGCAATAAGAATATTAGAAAAATTTCCGTATTCCTGTGTCGACTCAGAAATACCCAATAGTTTTAGTTCTTTATCAAAGACCAATAATTGGTCTGCCGTAAGTAGAAACAAGTTTTCGTCCGTACTTGTAAAACCCTGGACGATAGCTTCATTATCCATCATGAAGACGCCGGTTATTTTCCCATCGTTTTTTTGAATTATTCTTATTGAAGGCGGATCGGATTTTTGATAAACATAATTTAAAATCTTCATACCTTTTCCTACCAATGCAATTTCATTGTCGGATATTTCATATAACGACATTGATTCCAGTTCGGGGTCTATATTACTTTCCCAAATTAGTTTCCCGGTAAGTTTGTCGAGGCATACTAACTTATCCCGTGCGGCAAAATAAACTTTATCGTCGCTAACCAATGGGTCGGAATTCATGTTCATAGTAATATCCGGTTTATAGGTTGATGTATTATAGCCACCGGCTAAAGCAAATAAACAAGAGAGGGCAACTTCTTTCGCTATTTCTTTCCCTACATTTGTGAAACTGGTAGGAGTTAAATATTCCCAGGTAGTTCCTTCGTTAAGTTCCAAAGAATGTAATCCTTCGGCAACAACGTAACACCTGTCTTCAATAATATAATGTTGTCTGAATCCGACCCACTCGTGTCCGGGTCGTTCCCAGATTTTTTCCCCGCTGTGTATGTCAACCAACGCAAAAGTATCAGGGCTTATCATTAAGGTATTCCGATCATCTGCAAGAACTAAATAAGGTTCTATGTCTCGTACGAAAAGCCCTGAAGGTGCATCATACAGTTTACCGCCGAGCGGATCTTTAAGTATTAAGTCATTATTCCTCATTAATGTATAGGACATATTGGTTTTTGCGGTCCATAATGTTTTATTATCCTCATTATTGAACAAAAGAAATCCATGTTCTTCATCAGAATATTTGGTGTCAGTATATTTAATAAAGACTGCATCAGTTGAATTCTCGTAATCAATTTGTTGTATTTTTAATGATTGCGGCAACGTATATTCTGTTTCATTAATGATGCTTCCATCCGGCAATGGATATTCTTTATTTTGGTATTCAATATTATTGTCGTTTGGAATAACGTTCAGAAACCCCGCACTTGGTCCGCAGCCTCCCATTAAAGATATAATTATAATTATGCTGAAACTAAAAATTATATCTTTAAGGATTCTTTTTTTAAAACCGGGATTGGATGTAGAAATATTCATTAGATTTCTCCTCAACAAAAATTGTTTCTGCAAAATCCGGTATAAGCTTCCTTGAGCGGGCAGCGTTTCTGCAGGTGGAATAAAGTATTCCCAAATAAATTTTTAGTTCTGATGAATGGACAAGGATTATTATAGGGTGTCCATTTAGGAAAGCTATTCATTAGACTACCCACTTCATAGAAAAGACTCCCCTTTCTAAATTTTTTGAGTCACTATATTTTACACAAAATAACTAATTTAAGCAACAAGAATAACCGGCTTGTGTAAATTAAAGTTATGTAAGCAGGCAAGTGTATCATTTTGAAAAATAAATAGTTATATGTTCGCCACCGACATCACACTCAAAACTTTCTAACGTTTCTTCGCGGTCTTCATAAACAGTATGTTTGGTAAATGAACTTATTTGATCGCAGGTTTGTGTACCTTCAATTTTGAAAGTACTTGAAGAAGACCCGACCGACTGAATATTATCTCCGATGAATTGATTATTACTATTGTAAAATTGGTTGCCAATATTTAAGGAAACACTCACATTTGTAACTGCGTCGTGGGCTTCATTTAATTCTACTGTTATCGAGCCTGATACTGAGTCATAGTAAACTGAAGTATCCACCGATCCTGTAAATGTATTATTTGAAAAACTTCCTCTAAAAGATCCTATAAAACTTATACCGCTTGTTGCAGCTAATACTGAAATGCTATCGTCGAAAAAAGTGACTGATAAAGTACTTGATCCTACTTTAACCTGAAACCAGCATTTTGTAAAATCTATGTATCCTGCTTTAAAGCACCCTGAGGTACGGTGAGTGTAATACTGTTATCGGTTGTAACTGAACCACCGGTAGCTCCGATAATTTTAGTTGCTGCCGGTTCTGGTTCTGGGTTTACAGGGTTTTTATCGGAACTGGAATAAAAATATACCTGCTATCAGAATAAATAATAATCGTTTAGTTTTCATACCAAAAATTATTCTTTTGAAAAGAAGATTGTGATTCTCTCTCCGCCAACATCACAATCAAAGCTTTTTAAATTTTCTTCAGAGCCAGTATTAGGATCATTTGCAAGACCACTTTTGTGATATACTTCAAGTGAAAGTATATGGTCACAGGTTTGGTTTCCTTCAACTGCATAAGTACCTGTAGTTCCAAGGGAACCATTCAAAGGTATGTTTGCTGCTATGAATTTTTCATCTATCTTAGTCTCCTGAGAATTGTTGCTATCATAATGGGTAAAATTGAGAGTGAAACTCACATTGGCAAACTCCAGGGCTCCATCTATATCAATAGTAATTGTTCCTTCCCACGTACGGGTAATAGTTCCGGATTCGATTGTATTGCTATAATTGCCTGTAAAAGTATTACCCGAAAACGATCCTTCATAGGTTACATCACCGAAATCCTGGCAGCAGGTATAACTTTCATAAGTATTTCCTGTTCCAAAATCAGTTACTTCATAAGTTTCATCTCCAACTGTTACAATAACCCAGCAATGTGTATAATCCAGTTCGTTACCGCCGCCGTTATCCGGTTTTCCTCCTACTTTTAACGTTAATTTAATATCCGAATGGTCTTCATAAGGCGGTATGCCTAAGCTGTTTACTGCAACTAAAAAAAATTGTCTTATTCCACTATCATAGAAACCTTTTAGGTCTGAGATTTCAATTATCCCTGTATTAGTTTGCCCAAGGTATTCTAATGTTGAATTGTTATTGCTAAAAACAAGTGTGCTTAAGCCCGCACTTCCACCGTCTCCTTCAATCGTAATTTGTAATTTTTTTGATTCATCTATAGTTGAATGATTGAGATTTATTATGAAGCTTTTTGCGGAAAGGTCGGCATAACGCAATTCTTCATCGGAATCATATACTCTTAAAGTATCGTCATCATTATTAATACTCCATTCGCCGTAAATATTATTAGTAAATACTGAGCTGCTTATATTATATATTCCGCCGCCAACATAATGTTTAAAAAAATCGGGCCACCAGTCGGCTTTTAATCCATTAATTTTCTCTATTAAAGTGGCTAACGGATCTTTTCCTTCCTGTATTGCCCTATAAATTTCTCCAACCTGGTACTTTTGAAGCTTGTTATAATCAAACAGGTATTTCAATAATGCCGCCATACCAAAACCATGAGAAGTAAAGTCAAGAGATCCATATCCTGTAAAGGCACCATATTTAATACCACTAAATACAGGATAAATGTAATTCCAATCACCTTGGCGGAGACTAAAATATGGATAGTAATCATCCGGGTAAAGTAAATTTTTGGATGTGGAAAATAATTCTAATGACCATACACGCAGTGTATGAAAAAACCAGCTGTTGCCCGAATCCCAATATTCATAATCAACTTGTTCATCGGAAGCAATGTATAAGAGTGACAAGCCCGATTCGATTTCAAGTTCAGATTTTAATATAGAAATATTGCTTATTCTTTCACTGTTTACATAAAAAGATCCTGCTCTCCACCCCTCATACCAAATATATTCCGCGCTCTTACCAGGAAACTTGGTTATTTCAACAGTCCACAGACTATCCTGGTAAATATCTTTGCCAAAATATAATCCTAATGAATCTATAAGTAATTCATAATTTTTTTCTAAAATAGAAGATAATTCCGGAATAAAAGGTTCGTAAGATATAGGATATTTAAATCTGAAATTGATGGTTTCAGTTGTTTTATGTTTATCCAAACCCTGAAGAATCTTATCCACTTCACCCTTTACAGAAGTGCTTTTACCTAAATAAAACAAACTTGAGTTATCCGGGGGAGGCTCTATATATCCAATTAAAAACCCGGCGGAATCGGAAGTTTCTTTTAAGTCGTAAACTGTTGAAGATTCGCCGGTAAACTGATCTGCAATATCTTCACTGACAGCTATGTATGATTCATCGGTAAGTGGTCTGTTATATTTAAGAGCAACCCTTATTGTAGTTGTGAAATCAGAAGGCAGTCCTTCAAGCTTAAACATTTTTGTAGCCGCATCTTCGCCAAATAAAGTAGTATCTTCTTTAGAGTATAATTTTATTTCATTTGACTGGCTAAAGGAACCTGCAGGAACAGTTAAGGAAAATTCTTCGGTAGAGATGCTTCCTCCCTGGGCACCAATATTAACCGTTGTTGCAAGCGTGAAATCGGTATTACCTGGATCTTCTCCTGAAGAACTAGGCGGTTCTTCTGAACAGCTTAAATGAATTAAAATATTAAGAGAAAAAATTAAAGTTCCCCTGAGCAGTATAGATATTCTCATGACTCCTCACTTTTTTAATAGCCGGTAATTTTGTTTTTAAGGTAAAGAAAAATAATATTTTATCCAAGCCTTTTGCCTTCTGTTTTTGTAAAATTGATGATAGCCTTGGAAAATCTTTAATGAACTTTATCTTTATTAAAATATTTTTTGTTTTTCGTCTCAGCTTATTCTATATTTCAACACAAAAACAAATAGAATGGTGTATCGGAAAAAAGTAAAGTTTATATTCGTCACAGGTGGTGTGGTCTCTTCACTCGGAAAAGGTATTACCGCCTCCTCACTCGGTCTCCTCTTAAAGCAGCGTGGTTACAAAGTAACAATTCAGAAGTTCGATCCTTACATAAATGTTGATCCCGGTACTATGAATCCGTTTCAGCATGGCGAGGTTTATGTAACAGATGATGGTGCTGAAACCGATCTTGATCTTGGTCATTACGAGCGCTTTCTGGATGTAAATATGACCCGTGCAAATAACACTACAACAGGACAGGTTTATAACGAGGTAATTACTAAGGAAAGACGGGGAGATTACCTCGGGGCAACTGTGCAGGTAATTCCTCATATAACGGATGAAATAAAATACAGGATGACCAAGCTTGCAGAGCTCGGTGAATATGATATAATAATTACCGAGATAGGCGGAACCGTCGGGGATATTGAAAGTCTTCCGTTTATAGAAGCGATGAGACAACTTATGCTTCAGTTTGGCAGAAAGAATACGATGAGCATACACGTAACTCTCGTGCCTTTTATTCCTGCTGCAGGTGAAGTTAAAACAAAACCGACTCAGCATAGTGTTAAAAACCTTCTTGCACTCGGTATCCAGCCGGACTTACTTATCTGCCGTTCAGAGAAAAAGCTTACGAAAGATTTAAGAGATAAGATTGCACTCTTTTGTAATGTTGAATCCAAATCGGTTATCTCTGCTTACGATTGTTCTTCAATTTACGAAGTGCCGTTAGTTCTTTTTAAGGAAAAATTTGACCAGATAGTTGTAAATAAATTGAATCTTCCCGATAGAAAAATTAAGCTTGAAGATTGGGAAAAGCTTGTCGAGAATATAAAGGATCCTGTTGACACGGTTGAAATAGCTTTGTGTGGTAAGTACACAGATCATCTCGATGCATATAAAAGTATAATGGAATCCTTTGTTCATGCCGGTGCAGAAAATAATACTAAAGTTATTGTAAGACAGGTAAAAGCAGAAGAATTAGATGATGTTTCACCCGATAAACTTCTTCAGGATGTTCACGGTATTCTAATCCCCGGTGGATTTGGCGAAAGAGGGATTGAAGGAAAAATTAAGGCAGTCCGTTACTCGAGAGAAAATAAAATTCCTTTTTTGGGAATATGTCTTGGTCTTCAATGTGCAGTAATTGAGTTTGCAAGGAATGTATGTGGTATTTCAAAAGCTAACAGCTCGGAATTCAGAGAAAATAATTTCAGCGTTATCGATCTTATGCCCGATCAGAAAAATATTAAGAATATGGGCGCAACTATGAGGCTGGGTGCTTATCCCTGCAACCTCGAAGAAAATACCCTGGCAAATAATGCTTACAAAAGTAATTTCATTTCAGAAAGACACAGGCATCGCTTTGAAGTAAACAATAAATTCAGAAAGACTTTAGCTGAGCATGGCATGATCTTCAGCGGGCTTTCTCCCGACCGCCAGCTCGTTGAGATGATTGAAATTCCAGACCATCCCTGGTTTCTCGGATGCCAGTTTCATCCCGAGTTAAAATCGAGAGCGACTAAAGCACACCCACTCTTCAGGGAGTTCGTGAAAGCTTCGCTTATTTATTCTAAAGAAAAAGAAGCGCAACCCGTTGAAAAATAAATCAGGCTTTGTTAACTGTAAATGATAGTATGATATATGATAAACACTATTGCTAAAAAGATTTGTTTAATAATATTTTTTCTAATTGTTTCTGTCAATGTTTTTGCCCAATCAAAAATTCCCTTTGAAAGAAGTATTATGCTGGGGCTGGAACAAAGTTATCACTTCAGATGGGATAAAGCCGAAGACATATTCAGAGACGTAATAAAGAAATATCCTGACAGACCGGAGGGCTATCATTATCTTTCCGGAATTTACGTTTGGTTTTATCTCAGCAGCAAAGATAAAAACGACTTAAATATTTTTACGACTTATTCTGATTCTGCGATAGAGAAGGGACTCGAACTGCTCGAACTGAATCCCGATGACGATGTGCTCCTTTGCCTGGTCGGTTCAAATTATTCATATAGAGCAATTGCTTTTGCTTCTGCTGAAAATTATCTCGATGCAGTTTGGGCGGGTAAAAAATCAGATTCGTTTCTTAACGATGCAATTGAAATTAACCCTGAGAGATATGATGCTTATTTGGGATTGGGTCTGTATAATTTTGCTGCTGGACAAACACCGGGCGCTTTCAGATGGGTTTTAAAGCTTACCGGTATGGGCGGAGATAAAGAGCTCGGTATCAGGTATATAAAATTAGCAGCAGATGAAGGGAATTACACTAAGACAGAGGCTCAATATTATTATTCACAGATTACACAGGATTATACCGACGCCACATATTATTTAACAAATCTTGTTAATAAGTATCCTGAGAACATTTTGTTTAAGTACTCTCTTGCATCTTTAAATATAAAGGAAAGAAAACTTGATGCTGCTGAGAAAATTTTAATAAAAATTGTAAACAGGGATGATGAAAAATTTGACCAGGTTATTGCGTTCTCCAATTTTTTAATAGGAGATGTTTTTTATAAGAAAAATGAATATGATTCTGCTATTATCCATTACAAAAAATTTCTTCAGACTACACCGGATAATGACTATACAGGTATTGCCGCATACCGGTTGGGAGTGAGCTATGAAATAATGGACTTAAGAGATAGTGCCATAGTTTATTTCGGTTCCTGTGAAAACGGGAATATGGATCTGGATGATGATATTTACGCAAAACGCAAAGGGAGTATTTACTTTAAAAGAACATTGTCCGAAAATGAAATTACTGTTATTAAAGCTGCTAATATGATCGAGAGCGGGAACTACAGTGGTGCCTATGATTCACTAACTTCCGCTCTGAAAAAAATTACAGGCAACAAGTTGAAAGCAGAAGCGTATCTTTACTTAAATGAAGCAGCCTTTAACCTTGGTAAATATAATGAGTCTCTTAGTCTTGCCTCTGCTGCTCTAAAGACAGAAGTTATGGAGGAAAAGTGGATTTTACCATATGCCTGTTACTATGCTTCAAGAGCTAATTACTTTTTAGGAGATATTGTTGCTGCAAATTATTTTATAGAGCAGGCTGAGGACTACGATGATTATGATTATCAGAATAAGTTGAAGACTTTGCTTTATTCACTTAGACAGAAAGAACAGCTATAACAATTAATTACATTGACCTTTTTATCTTTTAATTGACAATATTTCACTATTTAACTAATTTTTAAGCGACTTTAGTATTAAAAATTGAATATAGTTGTATTTGTTTCCGGGCGAGGCTCTAACCTTGAGGCAATTTTAAATTCGGAATTACTAAAAGGTAAAATAAAGATTAAAGCTGTTTTCAGTGATAAGTTACAATGTGCCGCTTTTGAAATTGCCAAAAGAAATTCTATACCGACTTATACAGTAGGAGATAAAGAAGGCTGTATTAGTTATTCAAATCTTGCCGGGATACTTATTTCATATAATACAGAACTTGTTGTATTGGCAGGATTTCTAAAATTAATTCCAGGTTCCATTGTATCTGAATACAAAAACAAAATTATTAACATTCATCCTGCTCTTTTGCCTTCATTCGGTGGAAAAGGGTTGTATGGAATAAATGTACATAGAGCTGTTTTTGAATCGTCGGCTAAAGTTTCCGGTGCAACAGTTCATTTTGTAGATGAAACTTATGATACCGGCAGAATAATTGCACAACAGTGTGTCGATATATCGGATGTTACTTCTCCCGGAGAGATTGCAGAAAGAGTCCTTCAGGTTGAGCATAAATTGCTTCCGTATGTTATAAGCAAATTTGCAGATGGCAATATTAATGTTGTTAACAATAGATTAGTTGTAAATTAAAAATTATAAAAAGTATTTAGTGGAAAAATCTGCATTAATAAGTGTATCGGACAAAACAAATGTTGTTGACTTTGCGAAAACCTTGACAGGATCCGGTTATAAAATAATTGCAACAGGAAATACTGCAAATCTATTAAAATCTTCCGGGGTAGAAGTAACTGAAATTAGTAACATCACAGGCTTCCCCGAAATATTTAGCGGAAGAGTAAAAACTCTTCATCCCAGGATATTTGGTGGTATACTGATGCGAAGAGAAAATCAAAATGATCTTGAAGAAGCAAAAGAGAATAATATTTTCCCGATCGATGTTGTGTGTGTTAATCTTTATCCTTTTATAAGAACTGCTGAGAATCCCCGGTCTACTATTGATGAAATAATTGAACAGATTGATATCGGGGGACCGAGTCTTATCAGGGCTTCAGCTAAAAATTACAAGTATGTTTCTATTCTTACCAATCCTTTACAATATGATACTTTTATTTCCGAATTGAAAGACGGTGAGGTTTCCGAAGATACGCGTAAGAAACTTGCTGTAGAAGCTTTTTCTCATACTGCAAATTATGATACGTATATCAGCAACTATCTCGAGAATAAATTTTCTCTGCCACCATCCTATATAAGAGTGAATTATAAATTAGAAAAGAATTTGAGGTACGGAGAAAACCCTCATCAGAAAGCTGAAATCTATGGAAGTTTCAATGAATACTTCGAGACATTCCACGGGAAGGAATTATCCTATAATAATATTCTTGATCTTGTGGCGGCTGTCGAATTAGTTGAAGAACTTGGAAATAATTCCTGTACAATAATTAAACATAACAATCCTGCCGGTGCTGCAAAAGGTTCATCTGCTTTTGAGGCATACGGGAAAGCATTGAGGTGCGATCCGGTCTCTGCTTTCGGCGGTATTGTTGCGTTCACTTCTGTTGTTGATGAACAATTGGCTCAGAAGTTGAACGATATATTCCTTGAAATTGTATGTGCCAAGGAGTTCACGGAAGAAGCTGTTAAAATCCTTAAAAAGAAAAAGGATAGAAGGCTTCTGAGACAGCTAAAGTCGGTAAGTTCTACAAGAAAGAATTTCAAAAATATTCCAGGTGGAGTAATATCACAGGAGCCTGATCTTGTTTCACTATCCGGGAATTCCTTAAAATTTGTTACCGATAAAAAACCTTCAGAACAAGAACTCCACGATTTATTATTTGCCTGGATTGTATCAAAACATACAAAATCAAATGCTATTATTTTTGCAAAAAATGGAGCAACGCTGGGAGTAGGCGCAGGTCAAATGTCACGAATTGATTCTTCAAAAATTGCCCACATGAAAGCTCAGCAAAACGGTTTGGAGCTTAAAGGTTCGGTCGCTGCATCAGACGCTTTTTTTCCTTTTGCCGATGGACTTCTTGAAATCATAAAATGTGGTGCTGCTTCAGTTATTCAGCCAGGCGGTTCTGTTAGAGACCAGGAGGTGATTGATGCTGCTAATAAAAATAATATTTCCATGGTTTTTACGGGCATTAGACACTTTAAACATTAAGAGGATTTATGGGATTATTTGATTTCATCTCAGCCGATATTGCTATAGACCTGGGAACGGCTAACACTCTCATCTGGGTTAAGGGAAAAGGTATTGTCCTTAATGAACCTTCTATAGTTGCCTTCGATAAAAATACAAAAAGAATAATTGCACTCGGTAACAAAGCAAAGGAAATGCAGGGGAGAGAACACAAGGAAATAAGAGTTACACGCCCTATGCGGGATGGTGTTATTGCCGATTTTGAAATTGCCGAAGGAATGATTAGAGCTTTTATTAAAAAAGTCCGCGGCGGAATGCTTTCAAGCCGGAGAGTTGTTGTTGCAGTTCCAAGCGGAGTTACAGAAGTTGAAAAGAGAGCCGTTAGAGATAGTGCTGAACATGCCGGGGCAAAAGAAGTACACCTGATTGCTGAACCAATGGCTGCGGCTATTGGAATAGGTATTGACGTTGAGGCTCCTGTTGGAAATATGATAATTGATATTGGTGGCGGAACAACTGAAATTGCTGTTATAGCTCTGTCGGGAATAGTTAATGAAGAATCTATCAGGATTGCTGGCGATGAAATGAATTATGCGATAATGCAGTTCTTCAAAAAAAATCATAACATACTTATTGGAGAAAGAACAAGTGAAGCAATTAAATGTGAAGTCGGATCCGCGGTTCCTTTAAAAGAAGAGATAACTATTCAGGTTAAAGGAAGAGACCTTGTTGGAGGAGTTCCTAAAACTACTGAAGTCAGTTCCGTTGAAATCAGGGAAGCTTTAAACGAGTCAATCGTTCAGATAGTGGATGCAGTGAGGCAATCGCTTGAAAGAACTCCACCTGAATTGTCTGCGGATATTCTGGACAGGGGTGTAATGTTAACCGGCGGCGGAGCGTTATTGAAAGGGCTTGACGAAAGAATAAGGATGGAAACGAATCTTCCAGTTCATGTTGCAGAAGATCCTTTAACTGCTGTTGTACGCGGAACAGGGAAAGTAATTGAAAGCCTTAATCATTTCAGCAAAGTGCTAATACGTAACAGAAGATATTAATGTTTAGATTTTTTTCTAAAATCTGGAACGAATTTAAAGAATACATAATTTTAGTCCTTCTCTTAATACTTAGCCTCATAATTCTCTCCTCCAATGAAAAACCGGGAATCAAAAAAGTTCACTCTTTAGCTTTTGGTGCATTTGCCACGATTACATCAGTTATATCGGATGTTATTAATACGGCTAAAGTAGAAAGTGAAAATGAGAGGCTCAGAAAAATTAATGCGGAATTAATGCTTCAGGTTAACAAATTAAGAGAACATGCAATTGTTAATGAAGAGTTAAGAAAACTGCTTTCACTAAAAGATACTCTTAATTATCCTCTTATACCTGCTACAATAGTTTCTAAATCATTAACCAAATCGCAAAGTACTATTACAATAAGTGGTGGGGAAAAGAATGGTATAAAGCCCGGGATGCCTGTAATTAATGACATGGGATTAATTGGTATTGTTCACTCTACTTCCCAGGATTATGCTATTGCAAGGACATTGAAAAATATCGATCTGAAGCTTGCCGTAAAAGATGAGAGAAGCAGGGTTGATGGCATTTTGAAGTGGAACGGAGAAGACCTTGTGATTGTTGATGTACCAAAAACCTTTGATATAGAACCAGGAGATAGAATAATATCCTCGGAATTAAGTTCAATTGTACCTATTCCTGTGCCTGTTGGAGTTGTACTTGGTTTAAGTAAAGTAGCAGAAGGTATTTTTAATGAAGTAAAAGTAAAACCTTTTGTTGATTTTGTTACGGTAGAAAATGTTTTCGTTTTGGGTATTGTACAAAGTAAACAGAAAAAGAATCTTGAATTAAATTTTTACAGGCGGGACGGAAAGTGAAAACACGCTACATTTTCCCTATACTTCTTTTTATCCCCTTGTTGATATTACAAACCACAATAATTCCGCTTTTTGCTTTTTATAATGCAACACCTGATTTAATTTTGATTCTGCTTGTTTTTTACTCAATCAGCTACGGTCAGGTTTATGGCACTGTTTTAGGATTTGTTTTTGGTTTTCTTTTCGATCTTATTACGGGTAGTTTATTGGGCAGCGCCATGCTCTCGAAGACTATAGCCGGTTTTATTGCGGGATATTTCTCGAATGAGAATAAAAAAGACATTTATGCCGGCAGTTACGTATTTTCTTTTATAGTTATGCTCTGTGCTATCGTGGACTCGATTGTGTATTCATTCTTTTCTACAACTGAATTACAAAGAAATTTCTTACTTCTTTTCTTTGAACAAGGTTTTTTACCCGGATTATATACTGCTATTATTAGCATATCGGTTATTGTGTTTTTACCGGGAAGGAGACTCTCTTGAACAGTATTACATTTGCTTCTTCAAAAAGAAGAACAATAATATATTTTATTCTTATTATAACTTTTGCTGTTCTTGTTTTCCGCCTTTTCCAGATGCAGATTATTCAGCATAGAACGTATGATGAAAAATCTGCCGATAACAGTATTAAGGCGATAGAACAAATACCATTACGAGGAGTCTTTCTTGACAGGAACGGGGAAGTTCTTGTAAGTAATATACCTGCTTATACTTTGAGAATAACCCCTGCTAATTATGATAAATCTTTGAATGAAATATTAGAGACTGTCTTAGAAGTTGATCAGGGTTACATTGATAAAATTCTTTATAATAATAGAATATACTCAAAGTACATTCCCATACGTATAAGAAGAGGAATTGATTTTAGAGTTGTTGCCTGGCTCGAAGAAAATTCTCAACACCTGCATGGAGTAGATTATATAGTTGAAATGCAGAGAGGATACCCGGCACAAATAATGGGCTCCCACATTTTTGGATATAACAAAGAAATTTCTCCTCAACAGCTTGAAAAAGAAGATGAATATTATAAACCGGGAGACTATGTTGGAAATAACGGTCTTGAGAAAACTTATGAAAAATTTCTCAGGGGTATAAAAGGTTATAATTATATCCTTGTTGATTCAAGAAGAAAAGAAATAGCGAAATTTAAAGAAGGAACTGATGATGTAGCATCGAGGAAAGGACATGATTTGCTTCTTTCTATTGATGCCGATGTACAAAGAGTTGCCGAAGAAGAATTTAAAGACAAAAAAGGTGCGGCTGTAGCAATTGAACCTACCACGGGCGAAATACTTGCCATTTTAAGTTCTCCTGAATATGATCTGAACAGATTTTCATATGTTACCTCAAGAGACTTTTTGAATAGTCTTTATAAAGATCCCGACAAGCCTTTATTCAACAGGGCAACAATGTCGGTAAAACCTGCGGGTTCAACTTTTAAACTGCTCGCAGCTGTAGCTGCGCTCGATATGGGTATTATCACAACTGAAACCACGATTTATTGTGGTGGAGGGTTTACGTTCGGAAGATTTTTTAAATGTCATGGCGGGGCTCACGGCTCCTTAAACGTTGTACATGCGATAGAGAAATCCTGCAACACTTTTTTCTATAACTTGATTTACAGAATAGGACTTGACAAATGGGCAGAATATGCAAGGAAATTAGGTTTTAACAGCAAAACCGGAATTGACATAGGAGAAGAAGTTGCCGGGCTTATACCTGATTCCAAATATTATGAAAAAATATATGGAGCTAATTGGCCCAGAAGCATTATGGCTAGTTTAGGCATCGGTCAGGGTGAAGTTAGTGTAACGCCGTTGCAATTAGCTCAATATGTTGCTCTCATTGCCAACAACGGAAAATCATATGTGCCGCATTTAGTAAAAGGATATGTTGATGATGCAACTAAACAACTTGTTCCGTTTAAGTTTAACGAAATTAGTACTGGCATAAAAAAAGAAGCTCTTGATATTGTTAAACAAGGTATGTTCCTTGTTGTAAACGGAGCCGGGACTGCAACAAGGATTAGAATGAATGATATTAAAATTGCAGGTAAAACAGGTACAGCACAGAATCCACATGGTAAAGATCATGCCTTTTTTGTTTGTTTTGCTCCTTATGAAAATCCTAAGATAGCTATTGCGGTTGTAGTTGAAAATATCGGTTTTGGTTCTACCTATGCAGCTCCTATAGCTAAAAAAATGATCGAAGCTTATCTGCTGAAAGATACATTGAAGAAAGAAATAAAAACCGTTCCCGAAATCAGAGAAAAATTGATTGGCGCTATAAATGAGAATTGATTATAAACTTGAAGATAAATTTGACTTTGGATTGTTCGTTCCTTCCTTTGTATTGATCTGTATAGGTCTTATGGCAATATACAGTTCTACATTAAATAACCCGTCAGCAGGTAACAATTTTGAAAAGCAGTTAATTTGGGCTGCGGTGGCATTGATCATTTTTTTTATAACATATTTTTTACCTACGAATTCATTCCGGTATGCTGCCATACCATTGTATGTTTTTTCGTTGATGTTATTAGTGGTTGTTCTTGTTGCAGGAAAACAAGTATCTGGTGCCAAAAGCTGGTTTGATATTGGTCCGTTTGGCTTTCAGCCTTCTGAACTCACAAAAATTGGAACTATACTTGGGCTTTCATTTTACTTGAGCAGAAGAAATGCAAACATAGATTCCTTTGTGGATATTTTGATTGCAATCTTTATTGGCTTTATTCCGGTAGGACTTATTTTACTTGAACCGGATTTGGGAACAGCAATTGTTTTTGGGGGAATGATACTGGCATTAATCTTCTGGAAGGGAATAAGTCTCTTTAGTTTGTTTATTGTTTTGTCCCCCGGTTTTGTAGCTGTTTCAACTTTATTTGGTGTTTATTATTTTATTGCGGCGTTGATAATAATTGCCGTAACGCTTTTCTTATTTAAGAAAAATATTTTCTTTAGCGGATCAATCTTTGCTTTAAATCTTGGTGCAGGTTTCCTGGTAGATTATGCTTATTCAATTCTTAGTCCGCATCAGCAGAGAAGAATTCAATCGTTTCTCGATCCTATGGCTGATCCTCTTGGCTCAGGGTATAATGCAATCCAGGCTAAAGTTGCGATTGGTTCGGGAGGATTCCTGGGAAAAGGATTCCTTTCCGGGAATCAAACTCAGCTACAATATATACCTGAACAGTGGACGGATTTTATTTATTGTGTAATAGGGGAAGAATTTGGTTTTATAGGAAGTGTTGTTATAGTAGCACTATTCTTATTCCTTTTTTTAAGATTGTTGAAGATTGCCTCCATAGCCAAAGATGAGTTTATGAGTCTCGTCTTGATTGGAATACTTGCAGTTTATTTTATTCATTTCCTTATAAATATCGGTATGACGATAGGTATATTTCCTGTTATAGGTATTCCACTTCCTTTTGTTAGTTATGGAGGAAGTTCACTACTTGTAAATATTTTTATGCTGGGAATAGCTGCAAACATCTACCGGACAAGAAAGAGCTATGCGTAGGCAGTGTATTTCAATGAATTTCAGCCCGGTAAAAGTTTAATGGTAAACAATCATACTTTCTCTCGTAAGTAATGAAGGCTTTTCTCAAACTTCAAAAGAAAAATAAAGAAGATAAATTTATCTGTGTAGGATTAGACTCCGATCCGGGAAAGCTTCCACATCATTTTAAAAAAGATAAAAGTTCAATACTGGATTTCAACAGAAGTATAATTGAAGCCACATCTCAATTTGCAGCTGCATATAAAATCAATTTCGCTTTTTATGAAAAGTACGGCTCATCAGGTTTAGATATTCTAAAACAGACTCTTGAATTAATACCGGGTGATATTTTAACAATTGGAGATGCAAAAAGGGGAGACATCGGCAATACTTCTAAATACTATGCTGAATCTCTTTTCGAATATTTCGGATTCGATTCCATCACTATCAATCCTTATATGGGAGAAGATTCCGTTAAACCTTTCCTTGAATATTCCGACAAACTGATTTTTATCCTTGCCTTAACTTCTAATCCCGGTGCAAACGATTTTGAAAAGCTTCAGTTAAAAGATGGAAGTTATTTTTTTCAAAAAGTAATTGAAAAAGTCAGGCTTTGGAATGATAATAATAACTGTGGAATTGTCTTTGGAGCAACAAATTTAAAAGAACTTCAGGAAAACATAGCGGGTTTTGATAACTTACCTGTTTTACTTCCAGGTGTGGGAACGCAGGGGGGTAATTTTGAAGACATTATGAATGTTTTTATTCAGCAGGGAAAGTTGAATTTGCTTGTAAATATAAGCAGGGGAATAATTTATAAAGACAATAGTGCTGGTTTTGCCGAAACTGCGAAAGGAGAAATTACTCAATTAAATAACCTGGTAAAGAAACTTCTTACAAAATAATTTCACATCTTTTAATTTATTACTTATTTTAATTGTCGTAAGTAAGTCTAAATTGCTTAAATTGAGAGGAGCTTCGTAACATGGGCAAAAAGCAATCCTTTCAATCATGTTTACCGAGGCTCGATAAAGGTGAGGTCATATCTTCAGGCTTTTCTAAACGAGGTTTAGATGGAAAAGAATATTAAAATCTATGAGAAGTTCCTTTACGAAATCTGGAAAGACCAGCAGTTTGAAAATGAGCTTGTAACCAGGGATGGCGATAAGATAAATGTTTTGGATACAGGTCAGCAGAATAGAGAACTTGGGGGTCCAGATTTTAAGAACGTAAGAATTAAAATTGGGAATATAACTTACAACGGTGATGTGGAAATTGACAGCAACTATTCCGACTGGAAAAATCACGGACATAATTTAAACAAAAGATATAACAGCGTTATTCTTCATGCCTCGCTCAACAATGATTCGGGGCATTCTTTTGTTTATACACAGGAAGGCAGAAAAGTTCTTTCATTACCTCTCGGAGATTTTTTAGAAAGGGATATCAGAACAAGAATTCAGGATGCAATACTGAAGGAAAGAAAGAACAGAATTAACAAAATGCCCTGTGTAGAGATTAACGATGTGATGGATAAAAAGAAAAAAATTGATTTTATCTTTGAACTTGGAATACTCAGGTTTAAGAAGAAACGCGCAAAAATTATTGAGAGATTGAAAGAACTAAAATATCTCAGGGAGTTAAATCTTAAAGAGCCGGTAATCAAATACGAACTTGACGAAAACTTTTACAGCAGAAAATTTACATTCGATGACTTCAAGGATGCTGATATATGGAAACAACTATTTTATGAACAGGTTTTTGAAGCACTCGGGTATTCTAATAATAAAGCGGAATTTTTCAAGCTCGCTACTTATGCAGAATTATCATTTATTAAAAAATTTTCGGATCAGCAAAACTTTTTCTTGTTTATTGAAGCAATTCTTTTTCATGCAGCGGGTATAACCCCCGGTTCAGATTCATTTGAAGATGAAGAAACTCTTGAATACTTAAAAAAACTAAAAGAATGCCGGGTTCAGATCCAAACAGAATATGACTGCAAAATACTCAATGCGGAAGACTGGCATTTTTACAAGCACAGACCGGCTAATTTTCCTACACTCAGAATAGCCGGGGGAGCGGAAATAATTTATAGAATGATAAAAGAAGACCTTGTTGCCAAATTAATTAATGTATTTCATGCTTCAAATAATTATAAAAAGATAAACAAAGAATTAAGAACACACATCATTGTAAAAAGTAAAGGTTATTGGAAGAAATATTACAATTTTGGACAGCAAATCAGAATGGATACTAAATATTTTATTGGGCTGTCCAGGGCAGATGAAATTATTGTAAATGTAATACTTCCATTTTCATCTGTTTATTTTGAAATGTTTGGTAAAAAAGAATTGGCTAAGAAAGTTTTAGCTTTATATGTCAACTATTTCCAAAATTGTGAAAATAATTTGGTTCAGGAGGTATCTTCTACTTTACTCCTAAACAATGCTTCTAAAAGAAGCATTTTATATCAGGGCATGATCGAGCTCTTCAGATGCTATTGTTCCAAAGCAAAGTGCATGGAATGTGTAATAGGAAAGAGTGTTTTTAATTGATTTAATTATTGCTGGTCAATCTTTGTATATCGTCTCTTATTTTTGCAGCTCTTTCATATTCTTCCGCATCTATTGCTTCTCTTAATTTATTTTGCAGAACTGCGAGCTTTGCTTCTTTAGTGTGTGGAATCTTTTCATCTTTTTCTTCCTTCTCATCAGCTTCTTCTTTTTCCCCTTCTTCCGATGGAACGAAAGCGGCAACTTCCATAACAGATTCGGCAACAAAAATAGGTGCCTGCGCTCTAACTGCAAGTGCTATAGCATCACTTGGGCGTGCGTCTATTTCATTGGTAAGAGCTGAGACTTCAAAAATAATTTTGGCGTAAAATGTATTTTCTCTTAAATCGTCAATGACTACTTCAAGAATGGTTGCTCCCAGATTATCGGTAATCTGTTTTAAAAGATCATGTGTTAAAGGTCTTGGTGGTTTTATTCCTTCGATTTCTAATGCAATAGCCTGTGCTTCAAATGCACCAATAATAATCGGTAGTCTCCTGTTTCCATTAATTTCTTTAAGCAAAATTGCATAAGCTCCCCCGGTTGAAGGGCTTGATGATAATCCTAAAATTTCACATTGAATTTTTTGCAAAGAAACTCTCCTAACTCATTGTAATTTAATCTTTTTTATTTCTTTAGTTAAAACAGGAACTATTTCGAAAACATCTCCTGCAATACCATAATCTGCGATATTAAAAATAGGTGCATCTTTGTCTTTATTAATAGCTACAATATACTTTGCAGATGACATTCCTGCAAGATGTTGAATCGCACCTGATATTCCACAGGCAACATACAAGCTTGGTGATACAGTTTTGCCTGTCTGTCCGACCTGCTCCCTGTGAGGTCTCCACCCGGCATCAACAACTGCTCTTGATGCTCCAACCGCTCCTCCCAAAGCTTCTGCTAATTCCTCAACAAGGTGGAAATTCTCAGGTCCTTTCAACCCCCGACCGCCTGAAACGATAATGTCTGCTTCAGCAACATCAAGTTTACTATCGGACTTTTTAAAATCAATCACTTTAGACTTTAGATTAGAAGGTTCGACTTCTTTAACGATTATCTCCGATTCATTTTTTCCCTTAACAGCAGGTTTAAAAATATTCGGGCGTATTGTTAATACTTTTTTCTGACTATTAAACTTAACATTAATTAATGATTTACCGGCATAAACCGGGCGGGTTGCAATTATTTCTCCCGATGAAGAATCAATATTTATTGCATCCATAATTAATCCCGCATTAAGTTTTGCTGCGATGTAAGGTGCAAGATCTTTGCCTAAAGCCGTATTTGCCATCAAGAGATAATCGGCATCAATTTCTTTAGCAAAGTTTGCAATAACTTCTGAGTAACCGGAAGAAGAATAGTTTTCGAGTTTATCACTTTTAAGATGAGTTATTTTCTTTATTCCATAATCCCCGGTTTCACTTAGATTAGTTATTTCATTTCCAACCGCAACCACCTCAACTTCATAGTTTAACTCTGAGGCTATTCTTACTGCAATAGTAGCAGCCTCAAAAGCAGATTTTTTTAATTTACCGTCTCTTTGTTCAAGAATAGCTAATATTTTTTTTGCCATACTTATATAACCTTTGCTTCTTCTCTTAATAACCTGACTAGCTCAGGCACCGCCGAAGCATCTGTTCCCAAAATTCTACCCGACTGTTTAGCCGGAGGAGAATACATTTTGATAATTTCACTCAGATTTTCTGCCTGTGCAGCGGGTTTCTCTTCAATTGTTTTTTTCTTTGCAGACATAATTCCTTTTAAAGAAGCGTAACGTGGTTCATTCAAGCCTTTTTGAGCACCGATAACTGCCGGAAGTTCCAACTCAACAACTTCTCTTCCACCTTCAACTTCTCTTTCCGCGATTATTTTGTTTCCGTCCATTTTCAAAGCTACAACAACTGTTGCGCAGGAATAATCAAGAAATTCCGCCAGCATTTGAGGTACGGCTCCTGCATCATAATCAACTGATTGTTTTCCGCAAAAAACCACGTCAAACTTATGTGATTTTATTTCTTTCGAAAGTGCTTTTGCAATACCCATAGAATCTCGTGGATTATCATCTTTCAATAAAATACCATCATCGGCGCCCATGGCAAGCGCTTTCCTAATCGTTTCTTTGTTGCTGTCTCCTCCGACACTTAAAATAGTAATTTTACTATCACCTCCGGCTTTTTCCTTCCACGTCAGCGCTTCTTCAACAGCAAATTCATCATAAGGATTAATTATATATGTAACGCCTGCCTTGTTGATTGTCTTGTTGTCGTCGCCAATCTTTATCTTTGTAGCAGTGTCCGGAACATGACTGACACAAACTGCTATATTCATCGAGCCTCCAATTAAATCTGCATTTATTTTCAAAAAATATATGAATAACTGCTATAAAATCAAACCGATTTAGGACAACCTATCTTGAAACTTTAAACTTATTTTTATTTAAGAATTTATTTTATAAATTAAATCATTGTGGAACAAATAAGTGAACAAAAACCTTCTATAGATATTTTAGAAGAGGAAAAAGTAACTATCGGAATAGAAAACCGTGTAATTCTCTATAACGATGATTGGCATACATTTGAAGAAGTTATTGTTCAGCTAATTAAAGCAACAAAGTGTAGTTTTGATCAAGCCCGCTCTTATGCTTTTGAAGTTCATGTAAAAGGAAAAGCGATAGTATTTAATGGCTCTATAAAAGATTGTCTCAAAGTTTCTTCTGTTCTCGAAGAAATTGCACTTAATACACAAATCGTTTCTTAAATAGTCTCACTGAATTACTTTGTAAAAATAGCCTCGTTGTTGCTATATTAACAATTCATTTTTATTAAGAAAGCACAAGTGAAATTTAAGTTAGAGCTAATCAGAAATATTGCAATAATTGCGCACGTTGACCACGGCAAAACTACTCTTGTTGATCATTTATTAAAGCAAACCGGGGCTTTTCGACTGAACCAGCAGGTTGAAAAAAGAGTCATGGATTCGAATGCACTCGAAAGGGAAAGAGGAATTACAATACTTGCAAAAAATCTGAGCATCACTTATAAGGGAATAAAAATTAATATAATTGATACACCCGGTCATGCTGATTTTGGCGGAGAAGTTGAAAGAACTTTAAAGATGGTGAACGGCGTTCTTTTGTTAGTTGATGCGGCAGAAGGACCTTTACCTCAAACAAAATTTGTGTTGAAAAAATCTCTCGACTTAGGATTAAAACCAATTGTAGTTATTAATAAGATAGATAGAAAAGATGCACGTCCGAATGAAGTATTAAATGAAGTCTTTGATCTTTTCATATCCCTTGGTGCTTCTGAAGAACAGCTTGATTTTCCTTTTGTTTACGCCATCGCAAAACAGGGAATTGCTAAATCCGATCTTAAAGAAGAAAGCACATCTTTAATTCCGCTTCTCGATAATATAATTAATCACGTTCCCGTGCCTGTAGCCGATATAAATTCTCCTTTTCAAATGCTTATTTCTGCCATTGATTATAACGATTATCTCGGAAGAATTGGTATTGGCAGAATTCATAGCGGAGTAATTAAAACCGGGGATAACATTGTCCTTTTAACACGTGAAGGAAAGAAGGTTAATTCTAAAGTTTCAAAAATGTACTCTTTCGAAAATATCAAGCGAGTTGATGTTAAAGAGTTAAGTGCCGGCGATATAGGTGCTATAGCAGGGTTTGAAGATGTTGACATAGGAGATACATTTGCAAGTCCTGAAAAACCGGAAGCTCTTCCTTTTGCTGCAATAGATGAACCTACAATTACCATGAACTTTATGGTCAACAATTCTCCTTTTGCTGGACTGGAAGGCAAATATGTTACAACAAGAAACTTAAGTGAAAGGCTTTCAAAAGAACTAAAATCAAATGTTAGTCTCCGGGTTGAAATAACCGATTCTCCCGATATCTTTAAAGTTAGCGGAAGAGGAGAATTACATCTTGCAATATTGATTGAAAATATGAGAAGAGAAGGTTATGAAATGCAGGTAAGCAGACCTGAAGTAATTTTGAAAAAGATAATTGACGTTCTCTCCGAACCCATTGAACATGTTATTATTGATGTACCAGAGGAGTTTGTTGGAACTGTGATTGAGAAGCTCGGTAAAAGAAAAGGAGAAATGAAAAATATGCTGACATACAAAGACAACACGAGACTTGAATTTGTGGTTCCTGCCAGAGGATTAATCGGGTACAGATCCGAGTTTATGACTGATACAAAAGGCAACGGAATTTTGCATCACAACTTTAACGGTTATGAGCCTTATAAAGGAGATATTACTCACAGGCAGCGGGGTGCTCTTGTTGCAATGGAGGCAGGCGTTGCTTCTTCATATGCTATGTTTAAGCTGCAGGAAAGATCGGTATTTTTTATTGAGCCGGGTACAAAAGTTTATGAGGGAATGGTAGTTGGAGAAAACTCCCGAAATAACGATATGCATGTTAATGTTACGAAGACCAAACAGTTAACAAATATGCGTGCATCCGGAGCAGACGAAGCAATCAGGCTTGAGCCGCCAACTATATTAACTCTTGAACAGGCTATCGAATGGATAACAGATGACGAATATGTTGAGATAACCCCGGGAAATATCAGGATAAGAAAAAGATATCTTACTGAACAGCAAAGGAAAAATGCCAGGATTGCAGCTAAACAAAGTGAAGCTGTAACTGATAATTAAAAAAATAATTACTAATTAAACCTGCCTGTTTTTGGTTCAATCCAACTTCTAATTTCTTTATATTTGTATAAAAGATTTAAGTTCTATTACTTAAGGAGTATTTATGTCATCAGAAGTAATTAAAGGATTAGAGCCGTCAATTCTCTGGCAAAGATTTTATGAAATAACACAGGTTCCGAGACCAAGTAAAAAAGAGGGGAAAATTCTGGCTCATATGCGAAACTTATTCAAAGAATTAAACATATCATTTAAAGAAGACAAAGTTGGAAATATTGTTGCTTCAGTGCCGGCAACGAAAGGCTACGAGAACTCTCCCACAGTTGTTCTGCAGGGACATGTTGATATGGTTTGCGAAAAGAATAAAGAAACAAAACATGATTTTGAAAATGACCCGATAACTATGGTAAGAGATAACGGATGGATAAAAGCAAAAGGTACAACGCTTGGAAGTGACAATGGAATCGGTGTTGCTGCAGCACTCGCAGTTATCACTGATAAAAATGTTATTCATGGACCAGTTGAAATATTATTAACGATTGATGAAGAAACAGGATTAACAGGTGCGACAAAAGTAGAGCCGGAATTTATATCAGGAAAAATCTTGCTCAATATGGATTCAGAGGAAGACGGCGCTTTTTATGTCGGTTGTGCCGGGGGAGTAGATACGTTGGGATCTTTTAATATTGAATTCGAGAATACTCCATCCGGTTTTACTTCTTATGAATTGATGGCTACAGGTTTGAAAGGCGGTCATTCCGGCTTGGATATTAACCAGGGAAGAGCTAATGGAATTAAAATTCTAGCAAGAGCATTAGTTCATTTAAGTAAGTTCGATTACAGGATAGCCAGACTCGATGGAGGAAGTCTAAGAAATGCAATTCCGAGAGAAGCCGAGGCAATTATATTTTTAAAAGATTCGGATGTAAAGGATATTGAAAAGATTATAAAAGATGTCGGGAAAACCCTGGTTAATGAATTTAAAGCTTCGGACAGTGGAGTAAAAATAAATTTAAGTAAGATAGATCAAACCTTCTCAAAAGTGTTTACCAGGAAATTTTCTGATAAAGTAGTCAATACTTTGTTTGCTTTACCTCATGGCATTATTATGATTAGCCGGGATATTCCAGATCTTGTTGAAACATCTACAAATCTCGCAACTATTAAGACTGATAATGATAAAGTGACGATTGGAACAAGTCAGAGAAGTTCTGTAGAAAGTGCAAAAAAATATATTGCTCAAAGTGTTCGTTCAATTTTTTCTCTTGCGGGAGCGGATATTGAAAAGACTGACGGTTACCCAGGCTGGAAACCGAACTTGGATTCCGAAGTTCTTAAAGTATCGAAGAATGTATTTAGGAATTTGTTTAAAAAAGAACCTAAGATAAAAGCTATACATGCCGGTCTTGAATGCGGAATACTCGAAGGAAAAAATCCCGGGCTCGATATGATTTCATTCGGTCCGACAATTATGGGTGCTCATTCACCCGATGAAAGAGTTAACATTGAAACTGTTGAGAAGTTCTATTCTTTACTTAAAGGTATTTTAAAGGAATTGGCAGAACAGAGAATGAATTAAGTTTAAAGTTTTATACTTAATTGTCATTTATTGTTATTATGCTTCGCCGTCATTCAATAGTCATTTGATAGCTTTATTTTACAATTATGATATTTATAAAAACTTAATGACTATTGAATGACCATTAAATGACTACAGAATGATCAACCTTGTATTTTTGCATTAACTTCTGAGAAGTATTATTTTTACTAAAAGTTTTTTTTAGAACAAAGACCCATAGCTCAGTTGCCTGTCCGCCTATGGCGGAGTTAGAGCAGCAAGGTGAAAGGGTGAAGTTAATTAGCTTAGTTAGATAATTTTTCAGGGCCCATAGCTCAGTTGGTTAGAGCAGCTGACTCATAATCAGCGGGTCGGTGGTTCAAGTCCATCTGGGCCCACAATTTTAACGCAACTTTTCGTTTGACTTTTTTACCCACCTTCGAATTTTAACCTAATTCTCACTGTACACTTTTCTCTGCTTATAGCCGAGCAACTCCTCAACCCAACCGCAGAACCTGACTAACGACATTCGGAGAATCAATAACTTATCCCACAGAGAAACTGTTTGACAAGATCCTAAAGGGGCGAAGAAATTCAATAACCAAATAAGGATATTTTAATAAGTTTACTAAATGGTTATTCCTAATATCATTAAAATAATATGACTTTTTAAACTAAGATTAATTAGCTTACCTTTGATCACCTAAGTTATGAGTTATTTTGAGAGATATAAAAAGTATGATTTATTATAATGATTTTAATTATAATTAAAGGGCGAGTTAAATAAATAATTAAACCCCTATAAAATAATATTTTCATTTCTTGATTTAATTATTAGAAATATTGAGGACGTTTTTATTATGAATAATAAGAAGAAACTTTTAAGTACCAATAAGAACGATTATAAAACCAAAAGACAAGAATTAATAAACACATTTTCCTCTGTAAGAAATTTTTCTTTGGAATTAACCAAACCCCTGGTTACTGAAGATTTTGTTGTGCAGACTATGCCGGATGTTAGCCCCGCCAAATGGCACCTGGCGCACGTTACATGGTTTTTTGAGACTTTTGTGTTAAAAGAAATTGGTAAA
>Ga0154475_1114_pt1 | contig 43622 bp, 33 predicted proteins | sample RifGroC2_FD_115954 | JGI IMG/M metagenome (GOLD analysis project Ga0154475, IMG submission 115954) | Ignavibacteria bacterium GWC2_36_12 | reverse complement strand
TTCAGGAAGCTTTTGCTTTATAATATCGGCTTGTATAGTTACACCGAGATGATTAGCCTGTCCTGTAAGATCGGCTGAAACATGATAATCTTTATCTTTCTTAAACTCCGGGTTTCTTAAATAACACCAGAGAATTGTAGCCAGACCAAGCTCGTGCGCATACTGAAATGCTTCGCTGACTTCAACGATCTGTCTTGCACTTTCATCTGAGCCAAAATAAATTGTTGCACCAACGGCAGCAGCTCCAAGATCCCACGACTGCCTTACTCCAGCAAACATAATCTGGTCAAATTTGTTGGGATAAGTAAGCAGCTCGTTATGATTTAATTTTACTATGAAAGGAATTTTATGAGCATATTTTCTTGAAATCATTCCAAGCACGCCGACAGTTGAAGCAACTGCATTACAGCCCCCCTCTATTGCAAGCTTAACAATATTTTCAGGATCAAAATATTCCGGGTTTGGTGCAAAAGAAGCTCCAGCGGAATGCTCTATTCCCTGGTCAACAGGAAGAATTGAAACATAACCTGTTCCGGCAAGTCTCCCGGTCTGGAAAATCCACTGCAAGTTTTTCAGAACATTAATATTCCTATCTGAATCGGAAAAAATCCTGTCCACAAAATCAGATCCGGGAAGATGTAATTTTTCTTTCGGAAATTTTGCTTTATAGCTAAGCAATGAATCCGCTTCACTGCCAAGCAATTCTTTAATTTTATCTATCATAACTTAGGCTCCATAATTTTAAGTTTTAATGTTTACTAAAGTTGATTGTTTGAACTGTTGAAACCGCACCATCTTGTTCTTTGTTATAAACCCTGACTTAATCCGCTTTTGGCAGAGGGGGTTAACGAGAGGAGTATCTAATTTTTAAACCGTTTTCGCAGTTTTAAAAAACTCTCAACTTACTATACTAAAATAAAGTTAAATAATGTGTGATTCAATCGCTCATATGTTGGAATAATGGAATTTTGGAATAAGCGGAATAATTTTACCTCCAATATTCCATTTTTCCATTCTTTCAATATTCCAAACGAAAGAGGTTCAGTCCCCTTTTTCTCTTTCAAGATAATCAAAAATATCTTTTGAATGAGAAAGAGAATTTTCTATGAACCATTTCCCCGTATCCATCCCTCCGCAAACGACCCCCGCTAAAAAGATCCCCTTTTTATTTGTTTCAAAAGTTTCAGGATTGAAAACAGGCTGGTAGTTATCTTCACCAGTTAACTCAATTCCATTCTTCTTAAGAAATTCAAAATCAGGATGGTAGCCGGTCATAGCAAGGACAAAATCATTCTTAATTGTCAGCTTACCTATAGGGGTATTCAAATCGACTTCCTTTTCCCTGATTCCAGTTATACTGGTATTGAAGAAAGCTTTTATTGATCCCTCTTTAATCCGGTTTTCAATATCCGGTTTTACCCAGTATTTTATCGAGTCTTTGAGCTTCATTTCTCGCACAACCATAGTTACTTCGGCACCCCTCCTGTATGTTTCCAATGCTACATCAACTGCCGAATTCCCTGCCCCGGCAACTATAACTTTGTGATATGCATAGGGATGAGCTTCATCAAAAAAATGTTTAACCTTAGAAAGGTTTTCACCCGGAACATTAAGAAGGTTTGGATTATCGTAGTAGCCTGTTGAAATAATTACATTCTTACATTCATAACTTTCTTTGCTTGTCATTACTAAAAAACCTTTGGCAGAATCATTTATTTCATAAACCGTTTCATAAGTGTTTATATTGAGATTCCATGAAGATTTCACACGTCTGTAATACTCAAGGGCTTCTCTTCGCGTTGGCTTATCTCCATGAGATACGAATGGAACGTCTCCTATCTCAAGTCTTTCCGATGTTGAGAAGAAAGTCATGTTGGTTGGATAATTAAAGATAGAATTTACAAGGCATCCTTTTTCAATAATGAGATAACTTAAATTTCTCTTTACTGCCTCGATGCCACAGTTTAAACCGATAGGACCGCCGCCAACAATTATAACATCATAGTATGTATTCATCTTATTAAAATTTATTACAATAAATTATTTTGAACTCAATCCTAAATTTAAAGAAATTGAAATTAGTTGGAAGTGAAAAGGGGGTAAATTAAAAAGCGGTACAACAATATTATTATACCGCTTCAAAAGCTCTTTTTAGTCTATAATTTCTATTAAAGCACTGGCAACAGTTTTATCTCTATGGTCAAGCAGGAATACTCTGTAAAATCCGGCTTCTTCAAATTTCAAATCGCTATCCTCATTTTTTGCAAAGTATACGTACTTCATATCTCTGTCTACGTTATAGCTGAATTTTTTATAATACTCGAATTTTCCAGTTCGGAAGTTGTATTTATCAAACTGAACTGAAACCTCGTCAAGGTCGAGTGCGTAATCCGATTTAACCATAACTGTTAAATAACCGGTAGTAAACCTGTCGGCAACCCCAACTTCTCCAAGATCACTGTCGTAGCTCTCGCAAAAGTAAAGTACTGGCTCGGATTGTGCCCGGGTTAAATCTACATACCCGGTAGCAATTAAGAAAAAAAGAGAAAAAGTATAGATCAGATTTTTCATATTTTTGTTACTCCTTTATGTGGTTATAAGTTTTTTAGTTGCCATTGCTAAAAGTATACCAGTGATATTTTTTAGAAACGCCCTTTATTAAAGATAAAAAATAACACTACTGATAACCCGGGTACCTCAAAAACAAAAGAAGGTGTAAGAAAGTTCTAAAGGCAGATAAAAAATACATAAAAAAAATTCGAGGAATCAATAGTAATTGATAAAATATTATAATGCAATAAAAAATTTGGTTTATATCGGAAAGGAAAAGTGTGATTAAAATCATCAGGCATATTTGCTTCGATCTTGATGGAACCCTCGTTGATTCATTCCGCACAATATTTAATTCAACTTTAAAAACTCTACGACAGCTAAATATTAATAACGCGGTATCGGAAAATGATTTCAAAACCAGGATTGGTCATCATTTTATCGACATCTTCAGAGATTTGAAAATTAATGTTACCGACATGGAACATTTTATTAAAATTTATAAGGGACATTATTTCGATTTTATTGATCACTCTAAACTTTACCCGTTTGTTGAAGAAACCTTATCATCACTGAAACGGGACAATTTTTACATTTCTCTTTTAACAACAAAAACACAGGACCAGGCAGAAAAAATTATCGGGCATTTCAACTTAAAAAATTACTTTGATGAAATAATGGGACGCCGCCCAAATATTCTTGTTAAACCAAACCCGGAACCTTTGTTGAAAATCTGTAAATATCTTGGAATAAAATCAGGCGAAACTTTAATGGTTGGAGATACTGAGCTTGACATTACCTGTGGTAAAAATGCCGGTTCTTTAACCTGCGCTGCATTATACGGCTACAGAAGTAAAAAAATATTAATGAACGAAAAGGCTGATTATTATATAAACTCTTTTCGTGAACTGGAGAGCATAATTAAATAAAATATCTTATTGGTTCTTTATTTTAAAATTATCATCTTTTTTGTTTGAGTAAAATTGCCAGCAGTTAAAGTGTAAAAATAGACACCTGCCCCGATTTTATTTTCCAATGATTCCGTTGAAAAATCAACTGAGTGTTTGCCGGCTTCAATATAATTATTTAATAACCTTGCAATTTCAATCCCAAGAACGTTGTAAACCTTAAGCGTTACGTGACCGGTTTTAGGAATAGAAAAGCTTATTTTAGTAGACGGATTAAATGGATTGGGAAAGTTTTGAGATAGTTCATAATCAAGAACCCCGGAATACTCGACCGAAACCGGTCCGAAAAATTTAGTATCACCGTTAAAATCAATTTGCTTAAGCCTGTAATAAGATATTCCTCTCTCGGGAAATTTATCTACAAAACTATAATTCGAAGTTTCCTGGCTGTTACCTTGCCCTTTAACAAAACCAATGGTTCTGTACAGAAGATTTTCTTTCCCTTTTTCTTTCAACAACGCATGCTCAATTTCAAAACCATTATTGTTTAACTCCGTTGCCGTAGACCAGCTAAGATAAACTTTATCTTCTGAAAGATTTGCTGTGAACGAGTTTAACTCTACAGGTAATATGTCGTACCTAACTATGGCGATATCATCTATATACCAGCCATCGCGATTAACATAGTCATCGCTTTTCAATTCAAATCTTAATTTAATCTGGTTAGAAGAATAACTTGCAAGGTTTATATCTTCATAGACCCAGTCAAGCCTGTTACCATCATAAACAGGTTGACCATCCGGCTGAAAACTTCCGGTGCCCTGTTCAGTGTACTGACCCGCGAGAGGAATCCAGGTTACTCCATCATCGGTTGAAATTTTAACCTGCCCGTAATCCCAATCACCTTCAATGTCATACCTGGTCCAGAATCTGAGCCGGGGATTGTGAAATCCCGATAAATCAACCTGGTTTTTCATTGTCATAGTAACTGTTGCATTATCAACATAATTTCCCGATTTACTATCCGTATAAGAAGTGGGGCTGGAAAAATATGTAGATGTAGTTGCTTCCCATTTAGGATTTGATGGAGTACTTGTTACAATCCAGTTCTCCAAAGGATTATCCGCAGTATCCTGAAAAGCATATTCAGGTATGCCCACGATAATTTCTATCGTATCTTTTGACATTTCTATACCTTCTGTCCTGGAAATAAGCAATAACTTTATTTTCTCATCGGCAAGCGCATCATTCGATATTGTAAATGAAAACGGTGTAGATATATCAACAGATTCCCGGGCTGGAATTGAGTCTATTACAGTAAGATTTGCATCAACAACTGCAAAAGTATTAAGAGAATTTAATTCCACGGAAACATTATAAGCCGAAGCCAAACCTTTATTCTTTATTGAAACATTAAATTCAACAACATCTCCCGGGAGAAAAAACTGTTGAGAAAAATTTGTGTTTTCTAATGCAACATAATCGCCTGCAACCCATGCATAATAAATATTTGGAGCGAGATTCTCCTCGGCAAGAGGAAAAATACGGCTTTGCAAAGGCCAGAATCCATCCGAAGAAGAACCGACTTCAGGAGTCATAGCAAAGATTTTTCCGCCGTTTAAAGAAACATCGCCGTCATAAAAATAATCATCACTGTTTCCCCTGGTAGAATAACCGACGGTTTGCTGGTCTGTCCCATGTGTATAATTATTGTATCTGGTCATATCGGATGCAAGTTCCCTGTAAATAAGAGAATCGGGAGTTTCTATTTCTAACGCACCGTAAGGATATATCAGGTAATTTCCATAAGTATGATAATTAAGCGCATTCTTAATACCTTTGCCAGTCAGAAAATCTCTGATGTTTTGAGTTTCCGGTTCAGAGAACGGAGCGGTGCCCCGATACGTTTCACTGTTGGAGCTTAAACTTGAGCCGCCGTTTGTTGCATTCCAATATGTCGTTGGACCGTAATTCCGGTTTAAATCTACTCCAAAATCACTCCCGATTTTTCTCCTGTTCTTTCTCCAGAAGCCTCCGCCATCAGGGTTAGTCTGCCTGTTATATTCATAGCCATCGGGATTAACAATAGGAATAAAGTATAGTTCCCTGTTATCAACTAAGAATTGAACGGAGGGATCGGTATTATAATTCTCCAACAGGTAATACATAAAATATATCAATTGCATCATGCTCTCCGGCTCACGGGCATGATGAAGCGCAGTGTACAAAACTCCCGGCTCGCTCTCGTCTGTTTCAGGATTATCCGAGATTTTTACAACATAAACCGGACGATCTTCTATTGTAGTTCCTATAGAATCCTTCTGTGTTATAAGGTTTGGATATAGCATTCTCATCGTATCAAGTTCGGCAATAACCTCGCCTAAAGTATAAAATCCTCCCATTGAACCGAAACCGAAACCTGTGACGTTATAACTTTTTTGGCTTTGCTCGGAATAATTTTTCTTCTGGCTTTTAGTCAGCTTCGGCAGCTTATTATAATATTCAAACCAGTCATCGATAATAATTTCATACTTGTAGCCGTAAGTTTTAAGAATAGAAAATTCATTATCACTGATAAAGATGATAACGGCATTATCTTTAGTGTATTCGGCGTGATCGAACTCAATGCCCAATTCGTAAAGCGAATTAATATCTTCCTTATCCTGAACGTATATTTTAACCTGCTTATAATTCTGAGAATAAGCAGGAAATAATAAAAGGAATGAGAAAAAAACAGTAAATAAAAACTTCATCGGGTCTCCATATTTTTTTGAGTTTGTATTTTATTTCTGGAATATGATTATATCTTTAAAATTTCTCCTTCGGACTTTGCAATAATAGCAGCACCGCAGGAATCACTCCAAACATTTACCGTTGTTCGGCACATATCGAGTATTCTATCTACCGCAAGAATTAAGCCCACTCCTTCCAAAGGTAACCCAACAGCAGAGAGAACAACGCTTATCATTACTAATCCTGCCATTGGTATTCCAGCAGCACCTATTGAAGCAAGAAGAGCAGTAATGACAACTATCATCTGCTGCAGAAAGCTTAGCTCAATACCGTAAGCCTGTGCAATAAACATAGCTGCCACACATTCATATAAAGCTGTTCCATCCATATTTACAGTAGCACCTAAAGGAAGAACAAAACTTGTAATTTTATTAGATACACCGGAATTGTGCTCTACGGATTCCATAGTTAGAGGTAGAGTTGCCGAAGAAGATGAAGTTGAGAAAGCTGTAATTAAAGGCGTTGTCATTCCTTTAAAATGCAGCCAGGGATTGACTCTTCCAATAAGCTTTAGTAAAAGAGGTAATGTTATCATACCATGAAAAATTAATCCCAATAAAACAGCAGCCATATAAATTCCAATTCTTCCGGCAATATCGAGCAATCCTGTTTTTTGCTCTGCAACAACTCCTGCCACAATCCCGAAGATGCCAACAGGTGCAAAGTGAATAATAAAAACCGTGATTTTCATCATTAGCTCAAAACCACCGTTAAAAAGGTCGATAAGTTTTGTTTTGTAATAATCATCAACACGCGTAAGAAAAAAGCCAACGATTATAGAGAAAAAAATTATAGCAAGCATATCTGCAGAAACAAGAGCTTCAAAAATATTGGAAGGTATCATTCTTAACAAGATGTTACCTAAACTATCGGAGACCACATTTAAACCCTCAACATCTTTCCGGAAACCTAAATCAGCGCCAACACCGGGTTGAAGAATATTTACAAGTATCAGACCCACAAAAATTGCCATTAAACTTGTGAGGATGTAATAAGATATCGTTTTCAAGCCCAGTTTTCCTAAGTTTTGGGCACTCCCAATATTAGAAACGCCAGACACAATTGACGTAATTATAAGCGGAATAATTATCATCTTGAGTGCGCGTAAAAAAAGATCCCCCATCCAGCTGACATATTCGACGGCTCCGGTAAAAAACAGACCGTACAATATCCCCAGACCCAATGCAATTAGTATTTGCCAATGAAGTTTTAACTTAAGCATCACGCTTTCTAAAGTATATTAGATAAAATTTCATCGCATACGGCATAACCGCTTTTAGTAAGCCGGATACTCTCTTTAGTAACTGTTAAAAGATTATGCTGCTGAAGATCGGAAAAATATTTGGATTTATTTTTTAACCACGTATCACCGAATCTCAACTGTAACTCTGTAACATTTATTCCGTTGCTTCTTAAGGCAAGCATAACATATTCATCGAAAAATTGTTCGTCTGTAACAATCTCTGAACCGGCAACAGCGTGATTATTTTTTTCTATTTCACTTATATATTTTTTTAAGCCGGAAAAATTCCACCATCTCTTTCCATCCACAAATGAATGCGAGGAGGGACCAAAACTAAGATAATCTCTATATTCCCAGTAAGCTTTATTATGAACGCATTCAAAACCTTCTTTGGAAAAATTAGAGACTTCATACTGAAAAAAACCTTTTGAATCGAGAAAATCCATAGTGAGCTCATATAGCTCAGCATCATAATCCGCATCCTGAATTTTAACTTTGCCGTCAATAACCATTTTATTGAGAATAGTTCCTCTCTCAAGAATTAAACTGTATGCCGATATATGCTTTACCGGCAATTCCACAACTGTTTCCAGGTTATACAGCCATTTTGTTTTTGTCTGACCAGAAAGATTAAAAATAAGATCCGCACTTATGTTTTCAAATCCGGCATACAAAGCATTGTAGACTGTATCAATAGCTGTCGTCCTGTTATGTATCCTTGTTAAAAATTTTAAATCTTCTTCAAGAAAAGATTGGACGCCAATGCTTACCCTGTTTATTCCTGCTGCAAAAAAATCCCTGAGCTTCCCTCTGTTTACTGTTCCCGGATTTGTTTCCAAAGTTATCTCGACATTTTCAGAAACAGAAAAATTCTTATGGAGGCAATCGATTATTTCCAAAATATACGAGGCATCCATCAGTGACGGTGTTCCTCCACCAAAATATATTGATGTGAAGTAACGGTCTTTTGAATAAAGACGGGAATAGTATTCTATTTCTTTTTTTAATGAAGCTAAAAAAGACGGAATATTGTCTTTGGTAATAATTGAATAGAAATCACAATAAATACATTTATGATCGCAAAACGGAATGTGAATATATAGTGCCGAATTCTTCAAAAGATTTATTATAACTTAATTTGAAAACATATTTAAGATACAAAAAGAAACTAAAAATTTGTATTTATTAATTATTGAAACTTTTTAAAATAAAAAATCCTTACAGAGAATTATTCTGTAAGGATTTACAAAAGTTACTTTTGAAAACTATAGACTAGTATCAATTGTAAATAAAATTTCAATATCAACTATTATGTGGTTATCAACCAAACTACCTGAAGTGACAGCAAAATTGTAAGTGCCTGTAAAACATCTGTTTCCACCGGCAAGTGAAGCATTTACGTCATCAATTTGAGATTGATCCAATGATAAATGATAAGCATTTGTACTATCATGATCAGCTGGGGTAATATTATTGTCAGTATAGGTAAGAATCGTATTACTATTGCCGTCTAATAGTTGGAACGTAAGAGTACCGCTAATTGTTTCTGGATTTACCTCACGTGTTACGAAATAAGCATCTGCATAAGTTATACTATTTATCTTGTCAGCATAATCCTGATATGTTTCATTATCTGTAAGACAATAACTTTCAGAACCGGAAGCATTAGTTATTCCCCTGGCATCGATCGTAAAAGATATTGGCAAATCAAATAAAAAGTTTTCGAAAGCATCACAACCACTCATTACAACCGCAATAAGCATTGTAAACAATAATATTGATGATTTTATAATTTTGTTCATCTTCTTTTTTCTCCTATTAAAATTCAAATGTTAAGCCGCCGCAAAGAACCGATTGGACTCCGAGGCTATAATCAACATTCAACACTATAACAGCCAGCTTTAACGATGTACCGATCGTAGCTCTGAATGTATTATCTCCGTCAATGCTTACCTTTATTTTTTGCCCTGCCTTTACAGGGTCCAAATTACTAGGGTCTGTGAAAGTATAATCAAGATCGAATGTGCTTGATTCATACTGCAACCCGCCGTACAGAGTTAATAATCCAAAAGATCTGCTTGCGTGTGCATTAAAGGCATAAGCAGTTATATCCATTACACCGGTAATTTTCAAGTTATTATACAAGAACTGTACCGATATATCAACAGGAGAAAGTGGTATATAACGACTGATATTATGTTTCAAACCAATACCAAACATGCTCAAATCTTCGTCATCCCCTAAAGAAATACTCGGCAAATAACGAATCATAACTTCGCTACCCATAAAACTTGCAGAAATTTGTGGTAACACTGCCGGTAGTGATGATTGGTCAATTCCGGGAGGATAAATCCTATAACCATCCGGACCATAATAAGACGTGCTATGATTGCTGCCGTAAATTGTTTGTGCCGGCTGATCTGCAGTATAGCCTTCCGGTAGTGAAGGAGTAAAAGTCTTCTCATCATCAGGGATAAGTATCAACATCCCCTTGAAACTAAGTGAAAATCCAAAGAAATCTGCAACTTTTGCAGAGTGATAAGAAGCTGAATTAAACGCCATGCCAAGAGATGTACCGAATGGTTTTGCGTATTCTGTTATCTCAGATTCGTTAAGGAAACCGAATCTATCCTCAACCTGGGAGAAAACCTGCACCGACAGGAAGAGTGAAATAACCAATACAAAAGGAGCACTTTTCATATATTCCTCCCTTAAATTAAAAATTTATTTCGGCTTTCGAATTTCCTAATTTAATTCTTACAAAGCAAATATGCTAATACAATTATAAACGAATTTTTTTCGCCGGGGAATACATATAATTCAGTGTATCAAAAAAATACCAAAGTGGTGATTAAAATTTAATTCAACCCCATTAGTTCCTTAGCGCCTTTAATACTTGCCTCTGTTATGTTTTCCCCACTCATAAGTTTGGCAACCTCGTTAATTCGTTCAGTATTATTAAGTTTTCTTATTCTGCTTATAACACGTTTATTAGTTTCAATTTTTTCAACAGCATAATGATGATCGGCTAATCCGGAAATTTGCGGGAGATGTGTTATTGCAATTATCTGGTGAGGAATGGCAAGGAGTTTAAGAGTCTGTCCTACTTTTTGTGCAATGTGTCCACTAACCCCTGTATCAATTTCATCAAAAATTAATAAAGGGAGCTTATCTTTTTTTGCAAGAACTGTTTTTAATGAAAGCATAATCCTCGATATTTCTCCGCCCGATGCAACTTTAGCCAAAGGCTTAACGTCCTCTCCAAGATTTGTTGAAATAAAAAATTGTACATTGTCATATCCGGAGGAATTAAACTTATACTTATTTCCTTTTACTAAAATAAAATCATCTGAGCCCTGTGCTAATGTATTAGAAATCCTCGCTTCAAATTTAGAATTGGGAATACCTACCTGTCTTAATAGTTCAACTATATCCTTTGTTATCTTTTTTGCTGTTTCTTTTCTTTTTAAAGAAAGCTTTTCAGCTGTCGTACCGCAGTTTTCTCTTACAGTTTTTATTTTAGATTCAAGCTCTGCAATTCTATTTGAATAATTTTCAGCAATATTATACTCTTCACCGATCTTCTTTCTATGGTCAAAAACAGATTTTATTGAACCACCATACTTCTTTTTTAGAAGGCTGATTGCTCCGAGTCTTTCCCTGATCGTTTCTAATTTTCCCTGGTCGAACTCAACTTTGCTGCTGTAGCTTCTTAAGTTGCTTGCCATTTCATTTATAATAGCCACAGCAGATTCATATTCCTTATTCGTCTCACTAAAAGTTTTATCAATTTTTATAAGCTCACTAATTTCGTTTTTTATTTTCATTAACGAATCATATACGGAACCTTCAGATTCATACAAACCCTGGTAAAGCTGCGAGGTTAGCTGCTGAAGCTTTTCTGAATTTTCCAGTATAGTTAATTCATTATTTAGTTTTTCTTCTTCATCTTCCTCTGGTGAAACACTATCAATTTCTTTTATCTGGAATTCATACAAATCTTTCCTCTCTTTTAAAGATGATTCCTTTTCTTTAAGCTCCTTTAATTCACCTGTAAGATTATTTAAGGATTTATACAGCCACCTGTAAGTTCTTAGAAGGTCTTCAGTATCATCGCAGCTATCGAGGTATTCAATATGTGTTTCCGTTCTTAATAAGGACTGATGTTCATGCTGACCATGCAGATCGACAAGCAAATCGCCAAGTTCTTTAACCAGGGATAATTGAACAGGCGTATCATTAACGAAACATCTGTTTGTACCTTTAAGAGAAATCTCCCGGCGGATTATTAGTTGAGGAGAAAAATCAATTTCATTTTGCTCAAGAAGAGATTCTACTTTTTTGTTTCCTTTAACATTAAATACACCTTCTACAATTGATTTATCTGCATCTTTTCTTACAACCTCAGTTGAAGCGCGCTCACCGAGGAGTAAGCTTAAAGCATCTATAAGAATTGTTTTACCGGCACCCGTTTCACCGGTTATAATATTAAGCCCAATGCCGAATTCAACATCGATTTCTTCAATAAGAGCATAATCTTTAACATGAAGTGTTTTTAACATAATCTAAAAAAAGTACAAGTGGATCGTTCGGTTATTTAAACATACAAAATGAATGAATGATTGTATGAATGAACGATTGTTTATTGATTAAAATAGTTTTTGCCCAGGTGCATTGCACAAATTGTTTTTGCGTCTGTTATATCTCCACTCTTAATTTTCATTTCGACCTCTTCCACAGAAAACTCAAAAACTTCCATGCCTGCCTCGCCTTCTTCACGATTATGTTCACCGGCAATTAAATCCTTTGCCAGGTACAAATGAAGAATTTCAGAACAGAAGCCGGGAGTTGTACAAATTGCTCCAAGCTTTGTAAAGTTTTCAGATTTATAACCTGTTTCTTCCTCCAATTCCCTGTAAGCGCAGTTTAGCGGATCTTCTCCTTTATCAAGTTTTCCGGCAGGAAGTTCAAGCATAAACTTTTCGAAGGGATACCTGAACTGTTTAATCATTACAATTTTTCCATCTTCCTTTAAGGGAAGAACAACCGCACCCCCGTCGTGAAGAGCAATTTCTCTTATACCTTTATTTCCACTGTCATAGGTTATTTCATCAACCTGGAGATCAAATACTCTTCCTCTATATATTATTTCACTCTTATCAACCTTATAATTCATTCTAAACTCTTCTTCAGAAAATTTAATTGCTTTACTTATTCGCGGTACCCCGGTTTGTAGTAAGGAATTAATTCGCTGCCGAGAAATTTCAATAGTGCAGTAATTACACCAAGATCATCAAGATACCCGAACAAAGGTGTAAGGTCAGGAATTGTATCTATAGGAGAAATAAAATAGATAAGCGCAGCTACAACAATTGCTTTGCGGTGCCAGGACACGTAAGAATCTCTCATATAATTTACCAGAGCAAGAATATCTTTTGCAAAAGAAATCTTCCTTCCAACCGATTCGAGTTTTGTCCATAAATTGTTTTCCACAAATTCTATTTTTTCGGAAGTATCTTCCTTGCTTTTTCCACCAAAATCAAGATCGGTCAGGTCGTCAAAATCACTAATGTCTAAATCTTTTTCTTCAAATTTATCTTTCATAAATCCTCCCTTTTCTTATGTTCGTTAAACCAATCAAAAACAGTATTCCACCAGAGCACTGAATTCTGCGATTTAGTTACCCAATGACTTTCATCCGGGAAATAGAGAAGCTTACTTTCTATTCCTAATTTTTGAAGTGAAGTAAAAAGCTGAAATGCCTGCTCTTCGGGTACACGAAAATCATTAGCTCCGTGAATTATAAGCATCGGTGTTTTTGCATTTTGAATGTACATGTGCGGCGACCATTTTTGATACAGTTCCCTATTTTGCCATGGTGTTCCACCAAATTCCCATTCGGGAAACCAAAGTTCCTCTGTTGTTCCATATTCGCTTTCAAGATTAAATACACCATCGTGATTAACCAAAGCGTTAAACCTGTCTGTGTGCACTTCTATCCAGTTAATCATATATCCACCGTAAGATGCACCTGCGGCAAAAGTATTCCGGGAATCTATGAAATTATAATTCTTAAGAGCATAATCATAAGCATTCATAAGATCCGTATAAACTTTTCCTCCCCAGTCGAGAGAAATTTCATCAGTAAACTTTTGTCCATAGCCTGTGCTGCCCCTTGGATTAGGTGCAACAACAACATAACCTTTGGATGCAAATAATTGTATGTCCCACCTGTAGTGAAAATCATCAGCCCAGTGCCCTTGCGGACCGCCGTGAATTAAAAATATCATCGGGTATTTTTTATTCGGATCGAAGAAAGGTGGTTTGATCAAAATTGATTGGACTTTGTCTCCATTTGCACCTTCGCACCAGAAAGTCTCAAGCGGCTCAAACTCGACTTGAGAAAGAAGATCTTTATTTAAAAAAGTTATTTGCTTCAGAATATTTTTACCATCTGTGCTGAGAGAAAAAATTTCATCTGGAAGATCTGATCGCTGCTTAAGGAAGAAAAGTGTTTTGCCATCTTCTGAAAGCTGAATTTTTGTATTTGTATTCTCTTTGTGTAAAAGTTCAATTTCGGCAGTTTGAATATCAATTTTATAAATTGAATTATTTGTTTCAGTCTCGGCGGTAAAGTATAATGTTTTGGAATCGTTCGACCATATAATTTCTCCAACTGAAAGATTGAAATTATCAGTTAGGGTTGTGAGAGTTTTCTTTTCTCTATCGAACAGAACCAAATCCTGTTTATCAGCTTCAAATCCTGCTCTCTTCATAGAAGAGAAGGTTATATACTTTCCATCTGGTGAATATACAGGTTGATTATCATTACCGTTGCTTTGGGAGATTTTCCCTTCAGTAACAGGGGGGTTTACGGCGGACCTGTTTAGACTTTTTTCATCCGCACCGATTTTATTCAAATCATAAATAAATATATCATTATTAGTGCTTGACGAAATAAACAAATCTATATTCATTGTAAAAGCGATTTGGTTTTCATCGGGAGAAAAGTTATAATCGTTTGAACTTCCCAATGCAATTGGGGGAATGTCAAACTTACCATCAGAAGTTACATCGGCAAAAGATTTTTCTTTTACATCGAATAAAAAAAGCTGGCTTACTTTACCGTTTCTCCATTCATCCCAATGCCTGTACATTAATTCTGTAAAGATGCTCGCTTTAACTTTGCTCGCTTCTTTCTCCTCATCTTTTTGCTTATTGCATTCCTGTGTTTTACAATCAGAATAAACGGAAGATGTAAAAAGAATTTTATCGCCGGACGGCGACCATTCATATTCCGTCACTTTTGTATAAACATCCGTAAGCTTTTCCTCACCTGAACCATCGGGGTTGCAAGTCCATATTTGTCCATCTAACAAATAACTAATCCTATTTGAGCCAGGAACAAAAAGCGGACTCGATTCATTCTTATCGGAATTTTTCAGGCTTTTAAGATTACTTCCATCAGAATTAACCAGATATATATCTGAATTTCCCTTATTCTCCTCAATGCTGTAAGAAGTTGCTGCAAAAACTATCATCTTACCATCTGTAGAAACATCAAAGCTATTAATTCTCTTCATCGCCCAGAGGTCTTCAACAGTAAGCGCTCTTTTATCCTGCGCTATTAATAATAAAGGAAACAAGAATAAAATAAGGGAAAGTTCTTTCATCAAAATCCTTTCAGTTTTATGGAAGCCGAAACAATTTATATGTACATAATATTATTTCAAAAATAGCAGAAGGGATAAAGAAAGGCAATTAAAGTATAGGATGCCCCTTCCTTGAAAGAAGGGGCAATAAAATTATACCTCGTTAGTTTCAGTCTTTGGTCCTGACCGTTTTCTAAAGAAGAAGAATAAAATTGCTACTATAACAACAACCGCAATTATTATATAAAGATAATTCATGCCGGCAGGAGAAACTTTTTCATTCCATTCCGAAATCTTCTTTTCAATAGTGTCTTTCTGTGCTTCAGACAGCATATTATAATCTATAAGATTTGAAACCCACTCGGGTTTGACACCTCCGTACCAGGCACTATCGGCAAAATCCTTGTAGGTAGCTATCGCTGCATCTTTACTTTTAACATCGGCGTTTTTTATTTCATCATTTATAAAAGAAGTTACAGCCTCTGTAAAATTCTTACCGGAAGAAAATTTGCTGAGCTTGATGTCGTACTTTGAAAACTCAGAATTAACCGCATCCCAAATTCCCTGGTTGAGTGCATCTTTCCATTGTGTAAAAGTTAAATCTATATCTTTAAGATAATTAGCATCCCCCTTCCCGGAATAAATTTCAACCATCTTTGGACCTATGCTTCTCCACAGGCGTGCAAAATCTTCCTGCTGTTCTTTAATTTCGTCTACATCTTCGGGATATAATTTTGTTATCTCGATAAACCTGATGTTATCGCTCAATAAACGTTTAACGTTGTAAAGGACATTCTCTTTTCCCAGCTTGCTGTATATTTCCTGTTTTTCCTGCGGACTCAACTCTCTCTCCCTGTATGGCTGCGGCAATAAAGAGTCAATCATGTTCATAACCATTTCGTCTCTTTTTTGAAGCGATACCCTCAGTTCACCAATTGTTCTTTCCAACTGCGCCAAACGGGACTTATCACTCTTGCTCTGCTTCTCAAGAATTTCTACCCGGTTAAGTAACACTTCATTATGCCGGTTAAGGGTATCGAGCTGTTCTCTCAAACCCGTAACTTCGACCTGCAAAATATCTATCTGCGTAAAATCATTTTTTTTAACATTATATGCGTTCGTCAGCTTTTCAAAAGATGTGTTGAAATTATCCGGGTATAAACTTCTGTCAAGCAATTCACGGTGAACGGTATATTCTTCTCTAAAGGAATTTATTCTATCATAAATCCCGTCAAGTTCTTCAAGAGATTGCGGGTTTTTAATATCTTCTTCTAACTGACGATATTTCTCCTTAAAGCTTTGCACAATCTCATAGTCGGATTGTGCCTGAATTGCCGGTGTTAATGCGGGCAATATCATAAAAACTAATGCGATTGATAATATTTTATTTTTCATTGTTGCACCTCGTTCTCTATTCCTTCATTCGACAAGAGAGTTTTCTTTCCGTTATCAACCAATTCGACGTACGGCAATCTCTGGTTAAAAGCAGGATTGCTCATACCTTCTTCTTCTGATATCTCAATTTTATTATCAAGATTCAACTCTCCATCTATACCAATGAAGACATAAACATTCTTGAAATTCTGTGAAGTAACAAAATAATAACCTTCGGTATCCCGGATAATCCTTAGATCTTTGTCTAAATATGCAGTTGAATCCCCGGTTTCTTCAAGAAAAAGAACTTTGGCATTGAAAAATAAGGTGTGTCTATCTTCTTTTACAAAGCCTTCATCATTAACATGCAAAACAGACTCGACAGGCCATGCAAAGTCGACAGGCTTCAAAACCAGAGAAGAACAAGCTGCAAAGACAAAAAATACCGGAATTAAAGCAACACGGATCAGATTCATATTAAACCTCCTCAAAAAACACGGAGGAAACTTAATAAATTAATATTTAATTAAAGCAACCCCTTACCAGAAAATATTTAACTAACTTTTAATTAATTTACAACCTGATTTTTTAGCCCTAAAAAAAACCTTAAAAATTGAAGATAAACAACAAATTATTTCTCCCGGGAACGGATAAACAAATTTCGGTTTTCCTAAAAACAGTCGAAATAAAAAATAAATCTGTGCTGATACTGGGTTCCGGATGCGAAGAAATAGCTGAGATTTTTCATCAGAATGATGCCGGCGAAGTTTATCTTATAAATGATAATGAAGATTCTCTTTTCCAGGCGAGGCTTGCTCTATCAGCAATAAAAGAAATAAATGTGCGCATGATGGATTATGAAAACACAGACTTTAAAGCGGAAAGATTCGATATAATTTATTCTCAAGGCTCGACAGGAACGAAGAAAAGAAATAAGATAATTAAAGAAATGAAAAAGATTTTAAAACCCGGAGGATATTTCTGCGTTGGCGAGATTGTTGGTTTATCCCAAATACCGCCGCAGTTTGTAAAGGATATCTGGGAGAAAAATGATCTCGCGTCTTTATTTAATGAAAGCTTTAAGGAATTTTATTTATCCAAAGGATTTGAACTTATAGTTGAGGAAGATTTATCTGATACTCTTAAAGATTTTTATTCAATTAGCAAAAGACTTCTGGAAGAATCATCAAAAGAATTTTCCGGTAAAGGATCAGGAAGCCTCAGGAAACTGCTGAAGACATACAGTCATGAAGCAAATGCTTATTTAAAGCTTGGCGGCGATAAATATATTGGCTACGAAATGCTGGTGCTCAGATCAAATCTCAAAACTCAAATCTCAAATGGTTAATTATTTATCACTCACATTTGCCTTCTGCCATTTGCCGTTTGACAAAACTGTAGAGAGAGCACAATGAAAAAAGGCGATTTATTAGAACTTGATATTGAAGGCTACGCTTTTGAAGGGAAAGGTATTTCCAGGATAGGGAGAGAAAGTGGAGATGAAAAAAACTTTGTCGTATTCGTGCAAAATTCTTATCCCGGCGATAAAGTAAAGGCAAAACTTATAAAGATTAAGAAATCCTTTGCCGAAGCTAAAACAACAGAGATTATTTTTCCATCATCAGAAAGAGTTGAAGCAAGATGCAAATACTTTGGAACCTGCGGGGGATGCAAACAGCAGGATCTTTCTTACGAAGCACAAATTAAATATAAACAGCAGCAGGTTGAGGAAATTTTCAAAAAGCTTGGTGGCTTTTCAGACCTGTCTGCCGACAAGACAGGTAAAGCGGGTTTTGAAATGCTTTCGATTATCCCGTCAAAGAATACTTTCTTTTACAGGAATAAGATGGAGTTCTCTTTTTCTGATAAAAGATGGCTCACTGAAGATGAAATATCTAAAGAAAAAACAGATATGAATTTTGCTTTGGGACTGCATGTTCCGAATATTTATGATAAGGTTCTCGATATTGACATTTGTTATCTTCAATCTGAATTGAGTTACAGGATATTAAACTTCACAAGGAATTTTTTCAAAGAAAGAAATATCCAGCCTTATTCTACCGTAACTCATTCGGGATTTCTGCGCAATCTTGTAATACGGCAGGCTTATCATACTAAAGATTTAATGGTAAACATAGTTACGGCTAATGAAGATAGCGCTTTAATAAAAAGTTATGCTAATGAACTGATAAAATCTTTTCCTGAAATAACAACAATTGTAAATAATATTAATGAAAAGAAATCCTCTGTTGCAGTAGGAGATTATGAAAATCTCCTTTATGGAGAAGGATTTATTACAGATATGATAGGCGAATATACCTTTCAGATAAGCGCAAATTCATTTTTCCAGACTAATACTTTACAGGCAGAAAATCTTTACAAAACCGCTTTAGACTTTGCCGAATTTAAGGGTGATGAAATAGTTTATGACCTTTATTCAGGTGCGGGAACAATTGCAATTTATATTTCCAAAAATGTAAAAGAGGTTTATGCTTTCGAGTCGGTTGAATCTGCAATTGAAGATTCAAAAGTAAATGCTGAATTAAATGATATTAATAATGTTCACTTCTTTAACGCCGATCTTTACAAATCATTTCTCCCGCTAATTGAAGAGAACCTGCCTACCGGCCTGTCTGCCGACAAGGCAGGCAAGGCAGGTAAAATCCCCAAACCATCTTTAATTATTCTCGATCCGCCGAGAAGCGGCTTACACAAAAACACAGTTGAAGATGTAATCAAAATTAATCCTGAAAAAATTGTTTATGTAAGCTGCAACCCCGCTACGCAGGCAAGAGATATTAAATTATTTTCAGAAGCTGGCCTGCCTACCGGCAAGGCAGGCTATAAATTAATTAAGATGAGACCTGTCGATATGTTCCCGCATACCTTTCATATAGAGAATGTGGCGTTGTTAGTAAAATAATGTCTGGCTATTTTTTGTTATAATTTATAACCTTGTAAAACAAATGTGTAACAGAAGGAGAATTAACTACATTTGTAACTTCCAAAGAGAATTTTTCTCTTTCAATTTTTTCAAACAAGCCGACACCTTTTCCGAGAATTATCGGTGCAGTGTGAAGCGTAAGTTCATCAACCAATCCAGCGTTAAGATATTGCTGTATAACTGATGCCCCGCCGGAAATTCTCACGTCTTTGTTTCCTGCATCTTTCTTTGCTTTCTCCAGAACAGTGCGGATGTTATGTGGGACCAAATAATTCAAATCATCATCAGGCACTTGGCTAATTCAAGCAGAAAACATACTGATACAAGTCCCCGAATTCCACTCGTCTTGGTGTTACAAAGCCGATAGAAACTCAGTTAACACTTCAACAGTACGTTCCAGTTCATCGTGGTGCAAATTATGACCTGCTTCATCAATGTGCACAAGCTTGCCTTTCTGCATTACACTGGCAGCCACCTCGTTTGCTTTGCGGACTTCGGGCGGGGCATCAGCTTTGAGGATAAGGGCAGGCACAGTGATCTTCGCCAACGCATCCCCGGTCCTCATTACTCCAGACATCACCTGCCAGGCTTCGTTTGTATAAGCCCCGTGATATTGTTTTTTCGATAGCGCCCAATACTGGCAATCTACAATATCCCACTTGGGGGTTTGTCGGCGGCAAGTCGCCACCAGATCATCGAAGTTATAGTTATTTTGCGCCACCAGCGTTTCGGGAGTCCCGTGCATGCTCACGGAAAGGCGGTCAGGTGCCTTTTCTTGTTGCCCAGCGCCGGGCGGAGCTTCGCTATCGACCTTACGCTCACCTTCACGACGCTCTCCCGTATCCTGCCTATTGGGACCTCTGCGCCCTAGAAAAGGATCCAACATGATGATTGCCTTTGCCAGGCCCGGGTACTCCGCGCCAAGCCGCATGACCGTGGCGGCCCCCATCGAATGCCCCATTAGGATGGGCTTTTGGAAATGCATTGCATTCACGAACTCCACAACGTCTTTTACCAAAGTGCTGCTATCGTCGGCAGAAGTGAATGGATCCGACAAGCCGTGCCCTCTGGTATCAAGCATGTATATATCATAGAAGTCCTGCAGCTTCCAGGTCAGAGTAGTCCAAGAAAGCCCAATATCTGTAACTCCATGGATCATCACTATTACCGGTTTTCCCGGCGCCGGAACAGCATGGTAATAGTGAATGCGAATTCCATTAGCATAGACGTAACCGTCCGACCACCCATCCGGTATCCCCGGTGGATCGGCAGCAAAAATAGATGTCGATAAAAAAAGAATTAGAAAGCCTAATTTTCGTAATTGCATAATAACTCCTCTTTACATTTAGTTTTTCACTAGCGTTTATTTTAGCTCATAATGAATTAAATAATTATCAGGGCCCCACCCATAATGAGTAGTTTCAATAATTCCTTTCCCAATTTCAAAAGTGATTGAATGTTCTTCATCTCTTGCTTCCAATATTCTTTTTTCATCTTTATTCTTTAATGTGACATTGTAATAATAATCTTTACCATTAAAAGCCATTGCATAAGATTGGAAGAATTCATTTTCCTTAATATCGAAATCAGCAAAGATGTTTTCTATATAATATTCGGATTTGCTTTTACCAATTAATAACTCAATTATTTTATTTTTTTCTTTTCTGTAATAAATAGTATCTGTTACTGATGCATTGTATGTACTTTCTATTAAAAAATATTCACGAGCTTGAATATTTTTCTTACTAATAACTTCCCATTTGCGTGTATTGTTTGATAAGACTGAATTTTCATGTTGCTCTACAATAAAATCTTTTCTTAGCCTTCTCTATTATTTTTCTTATTTAGTTAATACTAATTTTTTAGTCTTTGAAAAATTCCTGGCTTCTATTCTATAGAAATATATTCCGCTTGGTAAATTACTTCCGTTTAATACTATCTTATGTTCGCCGGCTTCATATATGCCGTCGGCAAGTTTTATTATTTCTCTTCCAAGTATATCATAAACAAACAATCTCACGTTTTCTTTTTCCGGCAAACTAAACGTAATTGTTGTTGACGGGTTGAATGGATTTGGATAGTTTTGGCTTAGCCCAAATACTGCAGGATGGTATTCTTTTTCAGATATGGAAACTGGTGCATCGTATTTATAAACAATAATCGGGTTAACGCCGTTCCAGTTATTGGTTATCAGGTAAAGAGTGGAACCATCCGGGGAGAATGTTAAATCGCGCAGCCGTCCGTTATTATTCTGATCCCCGGCAAAAAACTTCCTGGGGTTGGGATTTTCTTCGGTGGAATCTGCCAGTCCCTTACCATCTTCTGTAAGTTTAAATTGGTATAGTTCCTGATCTGTGACGTTTCCATTCTTCAAGGTGACAACCAGCAGACTGTTTGTCCACTCAGGAATGGTGCTGTCCGCATAGTAAAAACCATCTGACGGCGCAACAGTTGGCCATAACGAATTGTTGCTGCTATTCACAACCTCTGTACCCCAGGAATAAAAAGCTTCTATTAAAGAATCACCTTCAATTTCCGGATTTGGCGTGTAATTGTTGATGTAGTCTAATTCACCTTCAATATTGCCGTCATGGTATCCATGTACATTCTTCCAGCCATAATTCATTCCTTTTTTCAGGATATTTACTTCGTCATCCGATTTATGGCCGTGTTCTATTTCATAGATTACATCCTGAACAGAATTGTATACCAGTCCCTGCGGATTGCGATGTCCGCGTGTGAAAAAAGAATTTCCACTTATTGGGTTGTCTTCAGGTATGCTGCCATTAAGATAGACCCGGTGTATTTTCCCGTTATCTGTTTCAGTATCCTGTGTATAGTTGTTCGGATTGGCTAATGAATCTTCATAACAATCCGGGTTATTGGAACCATGATCACCGACCGAATAATACAGGTAATTCTTGCTTTTCTGTTTTATGGCAATCATACGCCCGCCCCAGTGGTCATACCCATTGGATATACCGGTAACAATATCTGTGGTGTCTGTTATGGTTTCGTTTTCAGCGTCCCACTTAAGCCGTGCAATTTTAAAAAGGGTTTCGGGATTTTGATCTGTTCCGTTATTATATGAATAGAATAAAAATATGTATGAGCTGTCTTCGTTAACAAAATCCGGGTGGAGAGCCATTCCATAGGTTGCGGCTCCAATATTTGCTCCGCAATCAGGTCTTTCGAGGATGGAACCGGGATAATAATCTTTTGCTGTGAATATGATCGTCCGTTCTCCGCTTTGTGGATTCACCCGTGATATTTTTCCTCCGCTTTCAGATATCCAGAGAAAATCATCTGGTCCGTAGATTATTTCCCACGGCGTGTCCAGGTTCCCAGGAAGTACGGAGCGTGTAAATGTCTGGGCGACCAAAATTACTGAGGGCATTGCAACCAGAGCTAAAACAGTAAAGTAAAACAATCTGTAACCTATGGAATTTAAAATTATTTTCACAGTTATCCTCCTCTAAATAGTTATGACTGTATTATTTAATATCATGAAGCCAGGCAACCAATACTTCCGGCCATCTTGAGCTGGGTCCGGTGTCTCCCTTCCGAATGCCAAAACCGTGGCCTGCATTTGCATATATATGAAGCTCAACAGGTATATTCAATTTTTTTAATTTTAAATAGAGCTCAGCCAAATGATCTCCGGTTGGTTCATAAATCCTAACAATCTCTTCACCGCCATTAAGGTTAGCCCCGGGTGCACCGTTAGGCCACAAAGGTATGGCAGACAGTTGCTGAGTTTGAGCCGCACAAACTGCTATCATGCTCAACGCAAAGAATAGCACGTATTTATATAATATTTCATGATTTACTCGATTCTAACTTGACCTAAAATTCTCAAATAGTTATTCAATTGCCGAGACTTAGCTTCTTTACCATGCGGTCATCGAAATGCGCAAGAGAGCCGGTTCGGTGTCGAAAGACATGGTTGCCCAACCCACTTCGTCGCCGTTGCGAAGTCGTAAGAGCTTGAACGTTCCATCTTCATAGAGTCCTTCTTCAACCTTCAGGAATTGCCAGGACTTGCCTTTGTTAGCGCCGCTGGATTGGAAAGCAACACGGCATTGCGTAGCCATCACGACGAACTCATTTTGCCCAAGCTGAGCAATCAATACTCTGCCACTCGGCTTAGGCGGGGCTCCGAAAGAGAAGCCGGTTTCTTCTTCGGTTTCGCCTTCACTTCCATCTGCCGCTTCGGGTTGAAAAGCCGGTGGCGGGCCCCAGCCTCTTCCGGTGCTGAAATAGATCCTGGCTTTCCAGTCGCCCAGGTCTACTTCTTTCTGAGCGTTTTGTTCGGTAACTTTCACCACATGTATCCGATCTTCGAATATCCATTTTGCCAGTTCTCTGTCACCAAGTTGAAGCAAGTCATACTGCGTGGCAAGAGGTGACACTCGGGATCCGGCTCCCACTTCAGCACTTGGATTTGCAGGAATGCGGTCTACTCCGAAAGGTGAGAAACCGATTCCACCGCGCCGGATGACCTCGTAGAGGTAATCTACGCTGGGAAAGGTTTCCGGGACAAACAGCGGGTTATCGGGACGGTCGTAGTATTCCATAAACTTCATCGCCTTCTCCATTGGCTGGTAGATGTCCGGTGCAAGCACGCTAATAGCCGGCGCAGCTACTTTGTATATTGGGATGACGTTGTGCATGGCACCGCCAGGCTCACCCTCAAGCGCCACATTAACATACATCGGCAGCGGGTTCACCGCTTTACCTGCTGCTGCAACATAGTTGATATAGCTGGCTACCGACCACGCATGGAAAAACTCATCGGCGTCGCTTCCGAACACCTGCAACCATGTCCCTTTTGCATCGGTTGGTTTGTTCAGAGCCTTAAGCACTTCGGGCTTGAGCAGCGCGGCAGAGACAGGTCCTTGAAACAGTTTTTCAGCTTCCTCCGAGAAATCACGTGTGCTACCATAAGTTCCAGGTTCATTCTCCACCTGGACCATAATGACCGTGTGTTGCGGGTCAAAGTCCTTCAAATGCTTCATCACCGCTGTGAACGCTTTAGCATCCGCTTCCATTGTTGTCTTCGCATGAGGCGAAGGCGAAATCACTATCTCGCCGTCACGACCAACAATATGTGGATATTTCTTAGGGTTCAATTTCACCCAATTGGGCGTGTAATCTGTGTTGCCGTTCTTCCATGTAGCGAACCACAAGAGAACAAGACGCACATCGCGCTCCCTTGCCTGCTTGATGATTGTATCTAATATGGAAAAGTCGAACGTGCCTTCCTCAGGCTCGATCTGCTGCCAATATATCGGTATTTCGAGTGTATTGGCGTGCATAGCTTCGATGGTAGACCATACCTGCGTTAACAGTCCTGGCCAGGCGCTTGAGTTGTGTGCCTGTCCTCCCAGCATAAAGAATGGCTGTCCGTCGACAATCAATGCATGACGACCATTTTTGTGCACAAGATGCGGCAGCGATGGATCGGTCGATTGCGCATAGAGTGAAACTATAGAGAAAATGACTATGATAAAAACCAGGATTTGATGACGCATTGATATTTCTACTTTCATTGATACTCCTTATTGTTTTTTAAAAAGTTGATAGGTCTTGATAAGGAAAATCGGATACAGTAACTCATGACGGGGCATATTCAGATAGAACAATGCAATCATGTCATTTTCCGGATCAATGATGTATTGCGTTCCATACAACCCGCCCCAGGCGTACGCTGTATTAGATACTTTAAGAACCGGTTTCTTATTCTCATTATATAACTCGAATCCCAGTCCGAATTGGAATCCCTTTCCACCGGCATTATCTTCCGGTAACCGGTTGACAGTTGTCATCAGTTCTATGGTTTCGGGTTTTAAAATACGGTTTCCGTTGAAAGTTCCTTTGTTGAGCATCATCTGGCAGAATTTGGCATAGTCTTCAATGGGACCATTCAACCCAATGGCACCTTCGCAATAGGTCTGCTCTTTACTAATGGTTGCTTCGCTAAACATATTGGATGCGGGCACTAGTTTCCCGTCAACAAAACTGTAAGCTTTTACGAAACGGGTGAGTGCGCCGGGCTCATAATACCAATCAGTATTATCCATGCCGAGTGGTTCAAACACCGTCTCCTTAACATATTCCTGCAACGTTTTGCCAGAAATACGCTCAATCATATAGCCCAACATATTTGTACTGACATGGTAGTTCCACTCGGTTCCAGGATCAAAGCCGAGCGGATATTTTACCAGAGCAAGCATCTCTTCTTCAAGATATTTTGCATTGTAGTTGCCCCCAAAGCTGTGCTGTCCGTTCGGTGTGGTTGCCGGCATCGTTCCGTCGAAACTGCCTGGTCTATCAGATTTTTGATTTTCAGCACGACGAATTTCCCTAACAAGTCCTGCACCGAGCCCCGAAGTATGGGACATCAGATGCACAAAAGTCATAGGAGACGAAACTGGACGAGTCTCATATGTTCCGTCCTCATTTATAGTTGTAACAACCTGGTTAGGAATTTCGGGAAAATATTTTGAAACAGGATCATAAATGGCTACCAAACCCTTCTCAACAAGCGTCATAAATGCAACAGTTACAACTGCTTTGGTTTGTGAAAAGAGGATATAATAGTCATCAACACTTGCAGGAATTTGATTCTCCATATCTTTCCAGCCAAAAGCCTTGTTATAAACAATATTACCGCCTTTGGCAACAAAGCCAACAACACTGCTCACTTTCTTTTGGTCAACAAATGATTGGAGTACTGAATCCATCCCTGCAATTTCTTCATCACTGGTACCTACCTCCACAAAATCGACTTTATAATTAAATTGTTGCGGAGCAGTTTTATTTTTTTCAGAGCCAAATACGGACATTAATATTGTGAGAGCTAAAAAAACTATGGATAAGTAAATTCTCTTCATATTTTTTATATCTATTTTTTTATCGGTTAGTAGTAAAAAAAATATTAATGCAACTAGTATACATTAGACATTTGGAACCCAACGAAGGGTTAAGAAAATGTATCAGTATATAAACCACAATCTTTTTATAAACTAAGCGCTAAGGGAATTAAAAAATTCATGTTCCAATATTGATTACTATAGTCAGAATTTATTGTGCAATTCAAATTATGCTAAATTAAATCTCATATCAGTTTAACTTTCTTTTACAAAAACAATAATCCGGTAAATTAACCGAGCGGAATCCCCAACAATTATAAATAGAGTTATAGACTCACTCGGTCTCTTGTAGGATGAACGATAAATTTTATGATTAATAACGAGCGAGCAGAATAGATTACTGCTCGCTCTTCCGAAATAGCAGGTTGAGAATTTCTAAAAAACCGCTAAAAACAATATTATTATTTACTAGTATGCAATTTGGTACCAGATATAAAAATTGCTGTACAATTGTCTTCCATATATTCATACTTACCACCTAATCCCTCTCCTAAAGGAGCAACAAAGGAGAGGGATAGGAGTGAGGCATTATGACATTGCCATAAATGTCTTTAAAAACACCCTCAATGCGCTTGTGTGTTCTTTAGTTTTGGCGAAGCCATCACTTCAGGAAACTCCTTTACGACTATTTAAGCAGTAACATCTTCTTTGTTTCATAAAATTCTGATCCCAATTTATCGGGAGAAGAATTCCTTACTCTTAATGTATAAAAATATATACCGCTTGTAATTTGAAGTTTGTCAATTGTAAGCCGGGAATAATATTTTCCAGCTTGTTTGAATACCTCACCCGTTGCTACGGCTTCTGTTTCAAGTTGTATGTTCTCTTCGATGCGTTCATTTTCTTTTAAATCTATCTGAATTGCTTTTGATTCATAACCGATATATGAAATTTTTAATGTATACGACCCCGCTGAAAGATTGCCTATTATATATTTCCCTTCATTATCAGTTGCAGCACCAATACTAGTGCCTCCAAAAATACATTAGCACCAAAAAGCGGCTCTCCTGTAACTACATCAGTAATTTTACCACTTATAGAACCAGCGGCCCCATAATCTATCCGTAAGAAAGACCAATTGTAAAATTGTATACATCTTTTTCATCATAGTATCTCCTGTTAAAATTACTTTTTATCTTTCTTTTGAAAGTACTTTCCTCTACTCCTCTCCTGCATAACAACGCTTTGTGGGTTTGCAAAAATCTCAAGACCTGCAAGCGTTAAATCATGATGCTGAGAAAAGCACACCCCCAGTATAACCGGAGGTGCACTTCAAGTGAGGAGGTGGAAGGAATTACTTTAGCAGCATCATCTTCTTATCCAGCTTAAAATTATCAGCCTCAAGACGATATAAGTAAACACCGGAAGCCAGGCGGCTTGCATTGAATTTAACTTCGTAAGCACCGGCATTCATAAAGTTATCAACCAGCTTTGCAACTTTCTGACCCAGGGTGTTATAAACCGTCAACTTAACGTTTGATGCCTTTCCGATTGAGAAGTTGATGGTAGTAGTCGGATTGAACGGATTGGGATAGTTTTGTTTAAGAGCAAATTCTATTGGCAATGAATGGATTTCTTTTACATCTGTTACTATTTCAGGAGTGTTATATCCCTCTGGTAATTCCCATGTTAAATCGCCAATTGGTCCGCCTGTTGTACTTGCTGTTCTTAATGCAGCATTAGTAACCTTCAAATTATAAACCATTGGATCAGTAGGCATGAGTGGTTCACCATCCGGATCCGTCATAAATGTAGTCGGTTGTGCATCCGGCCAGGCATAGACATAATAAAACTTGGAATAGTTCACTAATGTGTCAGAATAATCAAAGTAATCTTGAAATTGTGGGTCCAGACTTGTAGTATTTTCAAGTACAAAACCGGGCCAAGTTGTATTATCCGCGAACATGGCTGCTGTACGTGAATTCATGAAACCATCATTGACTGCAGGATCCGGAGCGCTAAATTCGTGATATGTCGCAGGGTCTGATGAAGCAACTGCCCAGTAATCTTTAATACTTTGACTTAGAAAATTGTTGTTATTTTTAACAATTAAATTACGGGCTGCTTCTCTCGTGTTGTCCACCATTCCTGACTCAGTAAAGAAAATTGTATCAACATTTATTACAGCGAACGGCAACAAATCCGGGTCCTGTCCTTTTATCTGAGCAGAATCCTCTCCCATAGTATATGCATTGTAAAACAAATTATTTGTAAACTCAGAATTTACCCAGTGTACCCCATGAATTGGCCATTGAACAAAGTCGACAATAGTTACATGGTCCATTTTGAAAAATGTCTCGGTTGATTCCCATGTTTTGAGCATGAAAGGACCGCCGCCATACCATGTACAATTCTGTATAATTACAGTATCTAATGGTGCTGCACTAATATCAAGTCCCTGTCCGGCCCATACACTGTTATCAAGCGGTTTGCTAAAACGGAAAAGGGAATTGGTTGCTTTAAGATTGAGACCCTCCTTATTCATTAAAGCAGTAAATCCGGTAGTAAAATCCCAGATACAATCATGAAAAACAACTTTGCTGTTTACACCAGTAAGTTCCAAACCGGATCTTGCCCACGGACCGATATTACCACCTATGGTTTCAGCGGCTTGCATTATATGAAGACCTTTGAAAGTTACATTTTGGCCGCCGCTTAACATAAACCATCCGCCGAACGGATCCTGAGTAAGAATAATTGGTCTTGATTGACCTGCAGTTCTTTTTCCACCTACAATATGCAAATCATAAGTAGCAGCCGTAAGTGTTCCGGATAATGGATACCAGCCATCCGGATCAAGTTCATAAATCAAATGTTTGCGGGAACCGTCTTCATTTGTATCAGCAGCAATAATTTCATTCCAGGGCATTGCATCCTGATCTTCCTGATGAATAACTAAAGTATCACCATGCTCCGTAGTAGCATATGCAGGATTATTAAAAAAGACAGCAACTAGTAAAACTAATGTTGTTACGAACAGTAATTGTCTAGTCATTATGACCTCCTATTTAGTTGAGTTATTAGTTATTATGATTACAGTAACTGTTTGTTTTTTTTGTAATTTTTCATCTACTTTAATAAAAACCTCCTTATTTAAATTCATACCTAAGTCCTAGCGAGCCTGTCATACCGTAATACTGTTCATTATTATTATATTGCTTTGTATAGGTGTATGCCTTATCTGCTACTTGAGTAATATTATTTAATAAAAATTGTACCGATAGTCCTCCTAGTGGTAGTCTCTGTCGCACTGATAAATCCAATCTTGAATAATCATGTCTAAATCCGTCTGTTTCTATATAATTTGTTACAAATGCTAATGTTTTACCCTGGAAATAATATGCAACTCTCATCGAAAAATCTTTATAATCATATCCCACTGATAAATTAAATATATCATTCGGCTGGTCTATCAATTGTTGGGTCTGGAAACTATCTATAAGTACTTCATAAAATTCAAACGGTTTAGGACCGTAGAATATCTTTTCCTTGCGTGGAGTATAATAAAATGCTTTTGATGAAATCTTTGTATAATTTACACCCAGTACAATTCCATTAAACGGAGAAGGGAAATACCAGAAATTTGTCTGCAAATCAAATTCTAACCCTTTTAAATATGATGTTCTATCAAGATTTCTCCATACATTTATATATTGTCCTTTTGGAACAACGAAATTATAGTCATGCATTTTATTGTCTATTGCCGCGTCAATTACTTCAAAATTGGCTTGATAAAAGAACTTTTCAATTTCCTTGTAAAAACCGCCTACAGTAAATAAACCTATGTAATTACCGTAGAATGAAAATATAAGGTCAAAGTTATTGGATACTGCCGGTTCCAGATGGGTGTTGCCGGCTGCAGAAGTGAAAGTATTCCTTAAATCTGCGCTGAAATGTGGTATAAATGCATAATATTCTGGTCTTGCCAGAGATTTAGAATATGCCACTCTTACATCTCCCCAATCAGTATAATTAAATCGCAATGTTGCACTTGGCAGAAAATACTCATTAGTTCGTTTTACTGGATCAAGTGGAAATAAATTATCAGATGCACTCGCTATATCTTGAACACCGTAACCTTTATACATTGTTTCTTCTTTTTCATAACGTAATCCCGCATTAAGTGTTAAAATTTTTCCCCAATTTAAATCTGTCATAAAATATCCGGCATATAACTTCTCGTCTCCATCATAATCATTTGACAAATCTTGAGCACGCGGTTGATACCACAAAGACAGGTTTGCCCAATTTGATGCTTTAGCCCGGTCAACCAATTGTTCTACTAATTTTCTGTCTGCAAAATTTTGCAATGTAACCCGGTCCTCCAATATGTTATCCGATCTATTTGCAAATAACACATATGCCGGTAAGGCTGTTTTATTTGGCGGACGATTAGCCCACGTCCAGGGCCATGCAATTTCCGGATTATCTCTGATCATTTGCCTGTTGATATCAACGTCTCCTCCATAGATCCCTCCTAAATCTCCATCTTCCTCAAAATCATAATTTCGATCCTTGAATCGCATCTTTCCGCCTAATTTTATATATCCCGATAATTGATCGCTTAAATTAAAAGGTACCTTAAAATTAGTTTGGAATGTACTTTCATTTTGCTTAAATGTTCTATCTTGTCTATTTAACCTTGATATCTGATAGTTTGAATCTATATCCCGCATAAATGGAACTATATCATAAGCTATTTTACCATATGGATTTTGAGTAAATTGCGGAGCAATGGGTTCTTCTACGCTGGAATCATAAAAGAATTGAAGCATTTTGGTGTTTCCATCTCTTTGTCCGGTAGTAAATGCAGCTCCAACATCTAAAAACGCAGATCCAAATATATCTGTTTCTAAACTGAATCCGTTGATTAATGAATAATTATTTTCAATCACTGCTCTCATATCCTTATTCAAGCTTACCGCTCCCGCAGCTACATTGAATACTGAGTTTCTCTCCCAACGATCTTCATCAAAGTTATTATATATTGAATTAACCTGTATCTTCCCTTGAGGCAGCTTATAGTCCAACAAAACTGTTGCTCCAAAACGGTCTCGTATTATATCGTTCATTTGAAAATTTCCATTGGTAAGAAACACTCCCCTATTATCCGTTATTCGTGTATCCCTATTGAATCCTGCCGATAATGCATGATTTGTTCGGTCTGCTTTCTCGAGATTAAGCTGTCCTATCACTCCTAATTTATCATCAAAGAAACGGTTGCTTAAATGGACTGAGCTTCTATATGAGCCAGCATCGCTGGTTAGTCCATTATACACACCTTCAAATATTGCATCTCCTCTTAAGCCTTCAGGTGCAGTCGCAAGCTTTAGGTCTACTATTCCGCCTATTACATCTGCATCATCTTCTGCCCTAAGTGATTTTCTCACTTCTATGCCATCCAACAGATACTGGGATATACCCGCTAAGCCTACGGCTGTATTATTTTCATTTGTTGATGGCATTCTGATATTATTGATTGTTATAAGATTCAATCTGGGTTGTATTCCTCTGATTACTATTTCATTGCCTTCCCCTGATGATCTTTTTAATGATATTCCCGGTAAACGTCCTACTGATTCTGCTGCATTGGCATCCGGTACTTCTTGTATGCGTTCTTTTGAAACTACACTTGTAATTCCGGTCGATGAGAGTTGTTGATTTATTGCTTGCAATTGCCCCTGTGCTTGAGCAGTAACAGTAACTGTTTCCCCTTCTATTGTTTTTGGTTCCAGAGAAAAATCCTGCTCTAATGTTTTTCCTTCCGGAATGTTGATATCAACAGTTATAGAATTATAACCTATGTATGAAATAGTTAATGAGTGCTGACCAGCAGGAATATTACGAATTATAAAATTACCATATAAATCAGTTGCGGCACCTAAACTTGTACCTTTAATGATTACGTTTGCTCCGACAAGTGTTTCTTTGGTAGATTTATCTAATACTCGACCTTTTACAGTGCCGGTTTGCGCAAGACATATAGAGGGAAGTGTTAATAAAAGAAAAATAAAAGCAGACGCAAAAATTCTTTTATTATAAATGGTAGTTTTGCCCATATTTTTCCTCCTGAATAATTTTTATTTTCTTATTAAAACTTTCTCTAAAATGTTTATAAAGAATCTGTATTTTTTTAAATAAATAGCCTGCCGGTTTTTCCTCATTTACAATCTCATTATTACCAACATCGTCATCATTACTCTGCATTTATTTTTTGCTCGCTGCCGTTATATATTACAACCAGATCCGGTTTTGATTCAAAATCAATTCCTCTGATATTATTTTTATTTATCCAGATGATCTCAAAAGTTCTTTCCATAAGCATCCCATCGAATTCACCCTGCCGTTCCCCGATTGTTAAAATATTCTCTTTTTCACTATAGCTAAATGGTATTACAGAGAATTTACCTTTCTCATAATTATAGTTTATGTTTTCATCTTCATACAATTCGAAATAGGCATCTTTTCCAGCATAAATAAGCAAACGTATAGGATCTGCGGGTTTCTCATCTGTATATTGAATTTCAGGACCGCAAGGTATGATTGAACCTCCTTTTACAAATAATGGTATCTCTTCGTAAGGTGCATCAGCATTTATAGTCTTTCCTCCTTCATAAAATTTTCCTGTTTTAAATTCGTACCAGTTTGTTCCTGAAGGAAGATAAACTTTTCGGGAACGTGCTTTATATTCAGTTACAGGATTGACAAGCAGCGATGGTCCAAACATAAACTGATCCCCAATGTTCAATACATTTTCATCATTATTAAAATCCATCACAAGTGCACGCATAATAGTATAATCATTGTGAGTTACCATACCTGTTAGAGAATAGATATATGGCATTAATCTGTAACGAAGTTTATCATAGGCTAACATTGCCTGGAAAGCAGGATGGCCATCAGAGGCAATGTTGAACATTTCTCTGTAAGGAAACTGACCATGTGAACGAAACAATGGACAAAAAGTACCGAACTGAAACCATCTAGTATTTAATTCGCGCCATTCTTCCAAATCATCTTTATTTGGACTTTCATAACGAGGTTCAACAGCAAAACCTCCAATATCGGTTGTCCAGTAGGGAATACCGGATAAAGAGAAATTTAAACCTGCCGGAATTTGATTTTTTAAATCCTCCCAGCGTGAGGCAACATCACCACTCCACGTTGCAGCTGCATAACGTTGCTGCCCTGCAAAAGAAGATCGGGTTAAGATAAATACCCGCCGATCCGGCTTAACTTTCCTCTGACCTTCATAAACCACTTTAGTGTTAACGAGTGAATACGTATTAAGATAACGTGCAGATGTTCCCAGAGCTGTTGGTCCAATACGCAGTCTCCATTCCTCAAAAGAAAGGTTAGATTGAATATCTGGTTCAGTGCAGTCAAGCCACCATGCATCAATTCCTAATGAAAATAATTTCTTATTAATCTGGCTCCAGTATAACTCACGTGCTTCTTCTGAATACGGATCATAAAAAGTTGAGAGATAACCGGGACCCACCCAATCTCTTTGCCCTTTCTCGACATTCCGAATATAAAGCCAGCCGTTCTTTTTAAACTCTTCATAATGCCTGGTGCCAACATAAAATTTAGGCCATACAGAAATCATTATTTGCGTGTTGAGATCATTATGAAGTGTTCTTATCATCCCTTCAGGATCAGGGAATCTTTTTTTATCAAAATCATGGCTCCCCCATTTATCTTCTTCCCAGTAAAACCAATCCTGTACAATATTATCTAAAGGAATCTTGCGTTTTCTGAATTCTTCAACAACCGATATTAATTCTTCCTGAGTTCTGTAGCGTTCGCGACACTGCCAGAATCCCATTGCCCATTTAGGCATCATCGTAGCTTTTCCAGTAATCTTCCTGTAGCCCTTTATCACCTCATCGAGGTTATTTCCTTTTATGAAATAATAATCAATCTGATCGGCAACTTCGGAGTAAAGTGATAAGCTGGTTTTATAAAAGTCTTCTTCAGGAGTAAGATATTTCAAGCCGATATATCCGCCAGAATGAATCCACTCAATCTCAACAGGATAACTTTTTCCAGCCTCCATATTTAATCTGATTAAATGTGTCCATGGAAGCCAATTTTGCCTCCATGAGTCAACAACCAGTTCATTATTTATCCACATTTTAGTGTAACCGGAGCTAAACAATCTGAATTTATGTTCACCGGTTTCAGAACTTTCTATGTGACCGCTCCATCTTACCGCTTTAACATTTTCTTTAAAACCTTCCGGGTATTCATCATTTAAATCAAGATATTCATGCTCAATTCTTTCTTCTTTTTGAATTGTAAAAACTGATCTGAAGAGAGTGTCTCTAAAATATTCTGCTGTTAATCCCCCGGGTTGATTATCTTTCCCGTATAATTTTAAATCAGATAATGATTGATAATGTCTGATATCGCCAAATTTTGTACGTGAGTTGTTATCCCACAGGATTCCATAATTTTTGCTTGAAACAAGGAAAGGAATTATATCTACAATATTATACTGCCAGAGATCAACATCATGTCTCTTATAATTTATTACCCCATTCTGATGCCCACCAAGTCCGTAGAAAGCTTCATCATTTGGTGAGTTAAAGACCTGTTGAATGTTAAATGTTTGTTCCCCCATTACTTCAGCAGATGTTATAATTTTTCCGCCCTGAGCCTTTTCTTTCAGAAGTAATTCACCATTTGAATCATAGAATGCAATAGCGCCGCTTTCGCTATTTATTTTTACTGTTATTTTCGATGTTGAAATTTCAAGATGTTTTTCATATTCTTTTAAATTCCATTCTACTTTTATTACTTTAGGAATGAAATCATTATTCGGAGGAAGACTTGCACCTGAAAAATCTTTCTTGTCTAATAATTTTTGAGCTTCTTCATCCAGCATCAGGCTCTGCCGTTCCGAAAAAGAATTACCAGGAGCCGCTATTATACGTATAATGTTTTCAGCATAGACCTGGACTTTTATTAACTGTGGATCTGTGTCATTTTGTTTATTAATTTTTAAAATAATTCCATCTTCCAGCATTTCATAAGCTGTACTGGTTGAATGGCTTAAGGGGAAATAAGCAACCACAAACACTAGAAAAAAAACAGGTCTTGATATTTTCATCAGTATTTTAAGATCATTTTCTATTGTTAAACTTAATTTTAAGTTACACCTGACCTTTGTCTTACTATAAACTGGTTGCTATTTTTATTTTCTTTTATTATTGCAAAAGTTTGCAATTTTGGAATAAATCTTGCCATTTTATGTAATCTAAGGAGGTGAAAAATAAAGAATTGAATTCCAAGAGGTAGTTAAATAATGTACCAATTATATTAGTTTTTGTACCAATCTTATAATAGTTTTATAAACAAATAATTTTGGGGGAAAAATCTGTTTATTCTGTTTCCTGTTTTAATAAATTATATTATTTTTAACTAAAAATAGTTAAAGGCATTTCAAAATATTAGCAATAATATTCAGGATATATTTTAAATGGAATTCCAATTCAATGTTTTATGATAAAAAAAGACTCCATTTTCTTAGCAATTTTTTTATTATCATTTTTATCAACAATAGAAGTATATTCGAATCCTGGAAGCAAACTGAAAATACAGGAAGGTAATAATCTTAAATTTGTAAAATACCCTGTATCTCTTGGTTTATCTTCAAATGCTCAGCGATGTATAGTTCAGGATAACGAAGGATTTATTTGGATTGGTACTGATGATGGATTAAACCGTTTTGATGGTTATAATTTTAAAGTTTACAGAAGAAATCCCGAAGATTCCTCAAGTTTGAGGAGTAACATAATTAATTGTCTTTTTATAGACAGCAAAGGAATTCTCTGGGTAGGGACAATCTCCGGCGGTTTGAGCCGGTATGATAAGGAAAAAGATAATTTTTATAATTTTACTATGAATATTAATGATTCAACTGCTCTGTTAAATAATGATATAACCACAATTGCAGAGGATAAATTTCATCACTTATGGGTCGGTACTGTTGAAGGCTTACATTTATTTGATCCCAAAACAAATGGTTTTTTACGTTTTACACAAGCAGGCAGCCCTATTGATCTAACTTCAATAGCCCACAATCATATTGTAACAATTCTTGTAGATAATGAAATTTCATGGATCGCATATAAAACAGGGATTTTAAGCGCTCTGAATACTTCAGATATGACTTTTAAACACTATAAGCTTTTCGACATCCCAAGCTGGTTTACTGCTGATTTCTTAGTCACTTCACTTGTTTCTGATGACAATAAAATCTGGATAAGTACATGGAGTCAAGGAATCTGGATATTTGATAAAGCAACAGGTAAATGTAACCCTTATGAAAAAGAGAATAACAGGTATATAAATTTTATCTATAAGGACAGCAGAGGTAAAATATGGTACAGCCCTGAGCATAAAGGATTAGTGCTGTTAAATGGAAGTGAAAAAAATATCTATCAGTTTGATGATTACGATAATTATAGTCTCTCTTCTAATTCACTTGCTGCAATGTTCCAGGATAAACAAGAGAATTTATGGTTAGCAAGCAGACAGGGAGATTTGAATTATGCAATTCTTGACAACCCGTTTACTACATGGTTTAAAAATCCAAATTCTGCGCATGGTTTGACAAATAATCTGGTAACTGCAGTCATTGAAGATTCAAAAGGAAGAATCTGGGTTGGATATCAGGATGGAGGAATTGATATTCTTGATTCTAAAAACAGGCTGCCTAAAATTCATATTAAAGGAGATAATACAGCAGGACTTGGACCCGGAACAATAATTTATATTTATGAAAGCAAAAACGGAACTATTTGGGTTGGAAAATATCTGGATGGTTTAAAAAAATTTAATGAAAAAACAAAAACTTTTACCTCTTATCATCATATAGAAAGTGACAAAAAATCAATAGCTGGCAACGATATAAGATATTTAACTGAAGATAGCAAAGGTAATTTGTGGATTGCAATTCATGGCGCCGGTGTAGATAAATTTAACCCGGTAACTGAAAGCTTTGTACATTATAAACATGATGAGAATAACCCCTCAACAACTATTATAAGTGACTGGACATATACAGTAGTTTGTGATAAAGATGATAATATCTGGATTGGAACTACTATGGGTGTTTCAGTCATTTCAGAAAAAACTTTTAATATAAAGCATTATTTATATAATTATGATGAGGGTTATAATCTTTCAAACAGGATTTCGAGAGTAATTTTTATTGATTCAAAAAATTACGTATGGGTTGGTACAATTGATGGATTGAATAAAATAAATCCAGAAGACAACACTATACAAAAATATTTTGCTAAAGATGGACTGTCTAATTCAATAATAATGGATATTCTAGAAGATGATAATTATAATCTCTGGATAAGTACAGCCAAAGGACTTTCAAAATTCTCACCCGATCAAAAAACATTTAAAAATTATTCTGTTCAGGATGGACTTGTAACAGATGAGTTTAATGTATTTGCATCTTTTAAATCAACCTCTGGGGAGATGTATTTCGGTGGGCGTGAAGGAGTAAACAGGTTTAATCCGGATGAAATTAAAATTAATAACTTCAAGCCTCCTGTTTATATAACAGATTTCAAGTTATTTAATCAATCTGTGTATGTAAAAAAGGATAATTCTTCAGAGGGTTTTTCATTACCAAAACAGATAAATTTTTGCGATGAAATTACTCTCGATTATCATCAGAATGTAATCACAATTGAATTTGTTGCATTAAATTTTCACAATCTTGAAAAAAATCAATATAAGTATAAGCTTGAAGGATTTGAAGAAGAATGGAATTTGCCGGGATATATTCGTTTTGTAACTTACACAAATCTTCACCCGGGTGAATACACATTCAGGGTTATCGCTTCTAACGATGATGGAATTTGGAATGCTGAAGGGGCATCTTTAAAAATTATTGTTAATCCCCCGTTCTGGAGGACAGGATGGGCATATGCTTTTTATTTATTAATTATTCTTCTTTTACTCTATGCTTTCAGAAAATTGATATTGCATGAAGCTGAAATTAAAAATAAACTCGAAGTTGAAGAACTCGAGATTAAAAAGCTGCAGGAAATGGATACATTAAAAATGCGCTTCTTCTCCAACGTATCACACGAATTCAGAACTCCTTTAACTCTAATTGCTGGTCCGCTTGAAAAACTTATAAAAGACATTAAAGATGAATCTCAAAAAATACAGCTCAATTTAATTAAGCGTAATGCAAGCAGGCTTATGAGATTAATTAATCAGCTCATGGATTTCAGAAAAATAGAAGAAGCAAAACTGGAAATGAATTTTGAAAAAAATGATTTAGTTCATTTTATTAAAGATATTTTTGATTCATTCAACCATGAAGCTAAAGAACGAAGAATAAATTATTCACTCATCCAAGCTTGTTCTTCTCTTGAAGTTTGGTTCGATCATGATAAGCTCGATAAAATTACATACAATCTGCTTTCAAATGCTTTTAAATTCACACAGGATGGGGGTTCGATAAGTCTTTCAATTATTGTTGATGAAGCATCTGCAAATTATTCCGGTGTTGATGCTAAAAGAACTATAGAAATTATTGTTAAAGATTCAGGGATAGGCATTCCCAAGGAATCTCAATCAAAAATTTTCGATAGATTTTACCAGGTAAAAAACTATCTGAATACACCAGGTACCGGAATTGGTTTATCTTTAACTTACGAACTGGTCAGGCTTCATCAAGGAAATATTTTTTTGGAAAGTGAACCGAATACGGGTGCAACATTTACAGTCATACTTCCTTTATGGACTGAAGAAAGTGAGCTTCCGTCATCATCCTCAACTTATAAGAGAGTAGATAAAGGAGACGGACTAAAAATATCAAAGGAAAGTACTCCAGAGCTTATAACACAAACTGTTAATGAAAATAAGAATGAAAAGAATTTACCTCATCTATTAATAATAGAAGATAACCCAGATATGAGGTTATATATTAAAGATGAATTTAAGAATATTTACACGATAACGGAAGCACACAATGGAGCAACCGGAATCGAAAAAGCTTTGGAAGAAATTCCTGATGCAATTATTTGCGATGTTATGATGCCCGGAATTGACGGTTATGAAGTCTGCAGAAAATTAAAACTTGATGAAAAGACAAGTCACATCCCAATACTAATGCTTACTGCGAAAAGCTCAGAGCAGCATACAATTGAGGGTTTTGAAAGCGGTGCGGATGATTATGTAGCAAAACCGTTCAGTTCAGCAATATTGAAGGTTAGAATTAAAAGTCTGATTGACTCAAGAGAATTACTCCGCAAAAAATTTATTAAGGATCCTTTCGCTGCAATTAAAGATTTCTCACCTTCCAAAACCGATGAAGCATTATTAAAAAAAGCATATGCCATTGTTGAAAAGAACTTAAGTAATCCGGATTTTGAGGTTAGTGATTTTGCATATGAAATTGGAATGAGCCGGACACAGTTATACAGGAAAATAAATGCATTAGCCGGGCAAACTGTAAAAGAATTCATAAGAATTATCCGCTTGAAAAAAGCTGCTGAGTTGCTTGTTACTTCAGAAATGAATATTACTGAGGTAGCCTATGAAATTGGGTTCGGTTCACAAACATATTTCTCAACTTCTTTTACTGAATATTTTGGAGTTAGTCCATCAAAGTATGTTGAGAAGCATATTAGATCATAATAGTTATGTAATTAAATAAAGATAAGTAAGATTGATGTTTATGATAAGAAGGATACTTCATTCCTAATCGATAAAAAAAGTTTGTTTTTATCTATCACTTCATTTCGTCATTAATGAAAAATTGTAAGACCCAGCATTTGGTTTTATGCCAAAGAATTAAGTATTACACCTGAGCATTCTTTCAAGAATATTGAAGCTGGAAACAGGAAAAACTGCCTTGGAGCTGATTCATCTCTATGTGATCTCCGAAGCCAAAAACATGCTCGTTGCAGATGAGAGAAGCATTTCTGAAATTGCATACCAGCTTGGCTTTTCCCAAAGGGACTCCTACGGAGGAAAATCCACCATACTTTTCCCGGCTGTTCAAAAAAGAAGTAGGTATGAGCCCGAAAGAATTTATGGGAATCCATCCCTTTGGAAAAACCAGATTCTTAATTAATTCCCTCCAATAAATCCTTTAAAAGGTGGGATGCTCACAACTTTAGCTAACAATAGGATGAGTCGGAAATCGAAAGAATTTACACTTGTACCTTTTTCCACTTGCCCTTCCGAAACAACCACAGTGTAAATAATCCTACAGAAGTCTCTGCAATAAAAATTGCCCAGAAAACTCCGGGTACATCCATTCCAAGTGTCTTTGCCATAATATATGAAAGCGGGATTTCTATAAGCCAGAAAAAAACGAGATTAATTTTAGTCGGAGTTACTGTATCACCTGCTCCGTTAAAGGCTTGTGTGGCTACCATCCACCAGCCATATACGAAATAAGAATAAGAAACAATCCTGAGCCATAACGCTCCAATTGAAATGACTTCGGTTTCATCAGTAAAAATACTGACTAAAGATTCACTAAAAATGAAATAGACAACTGCTACTCCAATCAGGTATGCCATATTCCAAAAACCTGTTATCCATACCGAGCGTTCTGCTCTATCTGGTTGTTTTGCACCGAGATTTTGTCCGACAAGTGTTGCCACAGCATTCGACATTCCCCATGCAGGCATCATTGTGAACATCATGATACGTAAAGCGATTGTCGTACCTGCAACTGCCTGGCTTCCAAACTCCGCAATGATTCTCATAATAAATATCCATGATGTCATCGCAACAATCATTTGCCCGACTCCGCCTAATGAAGTGCGTAGTATCCTGGAGATAATTTCCCGGTTCAGATGAAGATAAGAACGAAGAACACGAATGTGCTTGCCTCCTTTAAATAGAAGATACAACTGAGTAAGCACTCCAATACCCCTTCCTATATTAGTTGCAATTGCAGCTCCTTCAATGCCCAATTCAGGGAAGGGACCTAAACCAAGAATTAGAACGGGATCCAGAATTATGTTAAATCCGTTTGCAATCCAGAGAACACGCATTGCAATTGCGGCATCACCTGCACCGCGGAAGATTGCATTAATAATAAACAGAAGCATAATCACAGCATTACCACCTAACATCCATTGAGTGTAACGATAACCATGTTCGAGTGTCCATGCATCCGCGCCCATCAATGCAAGTAGTTCTTTTGAAAAGAAAATTCCTGCAACAGCAAATGGCACTGAAATTAGCACAGCAATAAATATAGCCTGGACTGCAGTGATACCGGCTTTTTCTTTTTCCTTTTCACCTATACGCCTCGCAATGATGGCAGTAACAGCCATTGACAATCCCATTCCGATTGAATAGAGAAGGAATAAATATGTTTCCGTTAAACCGACAGTCGCTACTGCCGAAGCACCGAGTGTCCCGACAAAATAAATATCAACGACTGCAAAAGTTGATTCCATTATCAATTCAAGTATCATCGGAACGGCAAGTAAGAAAACTGCTTTGCCTAAATTTATTTGTGTATAATCGGCATCACTTCCGCGGATTGCATTTTTCAATTCCTGCCAGAGAGAATTACGCGACGATTGTTTCATATTTTTATCTACCATTATTTCCAGATTATCTTCACTCATCATTTATCCTGATTAATAAAAAAAGCGTTCACCAGAACGCCCCTAAAAAATAAAATATTAATTATAAAGTTGGTTAAGATACAATTATTTCTTTTTAATCATAGCTGAATTCTCTTTGATCCGATATTTAACAATTTTTTTAATTAATGATACAGGAATTGGCTTCTTTAAAGGAAACTGAACAGTACCTTTTCCGCCTTTGTATTTTGATAGTTCTTTTTTTAATGCATTATTTCCCCTGGGTTTAGGATAAACAGAAATATGATTTTTCCAACCTGCAAAATATATAATGTATTTTCCATTTGGTTTAAATGTTGGGATCTGATAACTAATAGTTTCTTCAGCATCAGGAATTACTTCCCTGATTGCCTTCCTGATCATATTCAATACATTTTGAACATCATCCGGTAAAGAGCTGATGTATTCATCAATTGTTTGATAGTTTGTTTTTGCCATAATCAGGAATTTATGAAACCACATAGGCATATTAGTTTTTTTACTATGTGTCCTTATGTTTCTATGTGGTTAAAAATAGGATTATTTTTCCGAAAGTTCTTTTAACTTTTGAAGCGCTTTAGGCCACATACCTTCAAACATATCTTTGTATTCATCATTGATATCCATATCAACCAGTACTTCAGTTAAACCATCTTTTTCTTTAAATGTATAATTTTCAAGTGCACCTGCCCAGCCTTTTACTTCATCACTTGTCGTATCTTCTTTTCCTTCGTTTACGACTCCAAGGTGCTCAATGGAGATAAACTCATACTTTCGATTTTCTTTTATCCTGCTAACCATTCCCATTTCTCCTTTTTCACCGGGTGCAAGAAAAAGAATTTTGCTATCTTTATTCCAATCACCTTTGTAATAAGAACCAGGCGCAAATGCTTCAGTCCAGGCACGGTATGTTTTATCATCAAGCATAGTATTCCATACATTTTCTTTTGGCGAATTGATATCGATTTTAAAATGAAGTTTTTCCATAATATTTCCTTTCGATGATTAAAGAAGTTTTAGAGAAAATTGTCGGTCTGAGCCCGTCGAAGACTGACTGTCATATTTCAACGGGCTCAGTGTGACAAAAAAATATCTTAAATCAGTATTGCACCTGTTTACATCATTGGTGAAGGCTGTAGCATCCCTACACGGTTACCTTCGGTATCTAAAAAAGAAACATATTTACCTATCCCGGGTATTTCCTGTATTTCACCTAAAATTTTCCCTCCGCCGTTTTTTATCTTTCCTATAGATTCATTAATATCATCTACGGCAATTACAACAGATGGATGATTTGAAAGCGGGTCATCAGTCTTTTGGTAGAATCCGCCGTTGATTGTGCCCGGCTGTTTAGGAAAACCATTATCGCCAACTTCGGAAGTAGTTACAAGAATGTACTCTCCCATTTCCGATCCAAGCTGCTGGGTTTGCCAGCCAAATGCTTTTGTGTAAAATTCTGCCATGCGTTTCCTGTTTTCTGCCGGCATTTCAAAATGTACTACTGGATTCATTTTTGACATTGTTAACTCCTTTGATTTTTGTTTTTATTGTACTTATAAGTTATATCTACTTTTTATTGATACTTATT
>Ga0154475_1002_pt1 | contig 44193 bp, 45 predicted proteins | sample RifGroC2_FD_115954 | JGI IMG/M metagenome (GOLD analysis project Ga0154475, IMG submission 115954) | Ignavibacteria bacterium GWC2_36_12 | reverse complement strand
CTTTTTAATTTATAATCTGAGGTGCTAATATAGAGAGATTAAAGGAAAAGAGACAGAATTCTCCGGATTTTAGAGCCCGTAACTGACTGAAATTCCTAAAATATGATACGACCCTAAGTTTATTATACTACGAGCAAGCGAATAAGAACAACAATAGGGATAACAAAGGAAAGATAAAATACCGGCATCCTGTATTTCCCTTTTAGTATAACAAATACTTTATAGAAAATATAGAGAAGGAAACTGTGAAACAAAATAAGATTAGCATTCGCAAAAGGCGTTTCGGGCAGAAGGCTTGATGAAACCGAAAGCAGCATAATAAAGACAAGTATAACCAGATCAATGCCGGCAAATAATAAAGATTTTCCCCGCAGCATCTTTTCCCTGAAGAATACGAAAAACAACACGCTGGGCAGAAGCATTATTATTAAAACCGTCTTTGGATTAATTTCCATATAACCGGATATGTTAAAAAGCGAATAAACTTTATGCGAGTAATTACTGTAAAAAAGAAAAAGCATAAGGTTAAAGAATACAAGTATATCGTTGAAGTATTTATTCTTCTGGTAATTAATCAGGCTGTAAACAAACATCAGGATTACAAAAAGAATCGAAAGAATGATTATAGCATCACCCGTATTGGTTTGAACCGGTGCCAGCCCGATAAGCATCGCTACAGTAAGAATAGAAATAAGCGGGATAATAAATCTTAAATAAAAATTAATAAAAATTTGCGGGAACCGGTTTCTCATTACTTTCAGAAATTCCGGGTAGAAAGGCTCTTTGACAACTTTAAGCAAATAGGGCATAAATAAAACCGGAACAGCAAAAAAGAGATAAACAATTAAAGCTGAAGATTTATTTCCAAAGAGATAATAAATTGAAAGCGCGGCAAAAAGAAGTGCTATGCTTTCTATTATAAAAACAGTAATCTTATGTGATGGTATTTTTTCAAGCAGTATATGATGAATATGAGACCTGTCGGGTAAAAACGGGTTCCTTTTGTTCAACAGCCTCATCAGCATAACTTTAACAGTATCGAGTATAGGAACCGAAAGCAATATAACGGCAAATGTAAGATCGAGGGTGCGGGTTTTTGAACTTATGCCTGCCAGCAACGATGCTGTTATAAGAAAAAATCCCAGTGTGTACGAGCCGGTATCACCGAGAAATATTTTCGCGGGGAAAGCATTAAACTTAAGAAAACCGATAAGCGCTCCCATTAAACTCGCGGAAAGAATAAGCAGCAGACTATTCCCGGTATTATAGCCCACAAGAAAAGTTACAAACAATACAAGCAAAGAAAAACCGCTTACAAGACCATCGAGACCATCGAGCATGTTTATGGAATTTATTACTCCAACTATAAGCAGAATCATAAGAAGATAATTAAGAGGGAAGACAAGCTCTATGCCGAAAAAATTCACCACATCGAAATTGCCTGCAAGAAAATAAATAAGAAAGAAAGACATCAGGAACTGGATAATGAATTTATGATTCCACTTAACTCCAACCATATCGTCCACGATCCCGAGCAGAGCAATGAGACCGGAAGCTAAAATAAAAAATCTTACAGAGTTAAGATTCCCGTAAAAACTTATTACTAATATCAGAACTACCACATAAATGATAAGCCCGCCCATCCTGGGAATAGCGCTTTTGTTTACCCGTCTTTCGCCCGGTAAATCAACCACTTTTATTCGGGTAATAAAATCAATGAGCGCTGGAGTAAAAAAAAGAGTCAGTACAAGGCTTGTAAAAAAAACTATCAAATATATCATCTAAAACCCCCGATCATGATTATTATTTACTAAATTCCTCTCAAAAAAAATAATTTAATCACTGACAAAGATACAGTATGTGTAGAATATTTGCAAGTTTATGTTTATTAGTTAATTGTTAACTTTATAAAACTGGTTCAACTTTCTTATATTTTCTAAAAGTAATGTGAGCACCAGGAGGGGAAGCCTTTATTACTTAGCGCAAAATATTCCTCTTTGCTTTCGTAATCATATTCCTCAAACTCCTGCTGCCGGTCCCTCTCAGGCGTATTTTTACAAGTTTTTAATTTATGCAGCCGTTCCTGTATCCATAGTATGTCAATAAGCTAATCATCTTAACATAGTCGCTACAATTCTCAGACCAATATTATGCAACCCGCAATTATCATATCCCTCTTTTTTTACAAAAAATGTAGAAGGGGCGACATCCAGGCTGATTTTAACTATCCTCGCTTGGCTTCCTATAACTGATTACTTTATTAATATTACCTTTAAATGCCTAAACAATGCCTGTATACGAGCATCAATATTTATGGACACAAATTTACCGGCAATTTTTTCGACTTAAAATCATTATATGAAATACTGTTTTCTATTTTATCCGTAGATTTTCTGTGTGAAATCTTTTTTCTCGCTGATCCCGCAGATTAACGCTGATTTATGGCGGATAGGTCTGCGTCATCTGCGTGAAACTTTTTTTCTCGCAGATCTCGCTGGTTATCGCAGATTATTTTTTCCTTGTGATTATCCGCTAAATATTTTCGAAGACTTGTACAGTTTAACTAAATAGTTCAGGAATAATATGGCAAGAACAATTACAAACGGTTCCGCAACTGTCCGGTGTCGCAGTGTAGAAAGGAAAAAGAAATGAATAAGCGTAAGCGAGATTACAGGAAAGGACAGTAATATTATAAGCTCCTTCTCATATCCCATTTTATTTCTGAATAGGAAAGCAAGCACAGCTAGAATAAAAAGCGGGAACCTTATGTCATACAACATAAAGCTGGTAATGTTATAACCAAAATATATTGTCGGACCCCATAAATTCCATAATGATAAAAATCTCTGCAATGTATATTCAACCGGATGCTCTGCAATAAAATTAAAGTATGTTTCTACCGGGTGCTTTAGTTCATACTCACTTGCATTTTCCAGTTGAAAATCTATCTTATAACCGTAAGCATTAATTGCAACAAGAGCATTATACTCGTAGCTACTGGGTGAAGCTACTACTCCCGTCCATTCGAGGGAAAGAAAAATCAGGAGTCCTGCTAAAAAACCGGAAGCTGTTTTTAGAGCAGAGATTTTTTTTCTCCTGAAAAGATCATATATAATTATAAAGGGGAAAACTAAGAAGAGTGAGGGTCTGAATGTATAAGTCAAATAACCGGCAAAGCCGGATGCGGGGTACCTCCCGTAAGTATAAAGCAGCAGGCTTAATACAATTAAAAACAGTGAGGTGCTCTCGGTAAGAATAAGCCTTGCATTGTTTACCAGGTTAGGATAAAAAGCGATAATAAAAATAATAAGCAGTCTTGTTTTTTCTTCAATGTTATACCGGGATAGAATTTTTTCCATTAAGATTACAGCGGCGATCTGCATAACAATGTTCAGCAGAACGATGAGTACCGGAAAATTACCGGGACTTAAAAACATTGTACCGGCGAGAAGCAGTGGAAAACCATTCGGGAAAAAGGAGATAGGGTTTCCATCGACTATCGCTTTTGCCATTTTAATATAATTTTCAGTATCGGGTCCGTACCATGATAAACCCGAAAAGAAAACTATGTACACCCTTATTAGCAAAGCTAAAATCAGGATTGTATAAAAAATTTTTTTGTAGGTAATGTTTGACAATTTAATTCTCTGCGAAATTATCTGCGCCCTCCGCCTTCAATGGAATTTATGGCGGACAGGTCTGCGTGAAATCTTTTACTCGCAGATTAACGCTGATTTTTTCTGCGCTTTTTTCTGCGGATTCTGCGTGAAACTTTTTTAAAGGTTATTAACAATTCTTATTATCCCTTTTTCTATCTCGTCTGTATTAAAGTTGATTAGAAGACCCAGTTTTAATCCTGTCAATCTTAAATAAGTTAGCAGTTGTTTATAATGTACCGGGGCAAGGGCTTCAACAGATTTAATTTCAATGATTACCAGTTCGTCGACTAACAGATCCAACCTAAAACCCAGCTCTAATTTTTCTTCCTCATATATAACAGGCAATTCAACTTGTGACCTGACTTTTCTCCCCTTCTTTTTTAACTCGTATATCATTGCCGTTTCATAAACAGATTCGAACAAGCCCGGACCTAATTTACTATAAACTTTAAAAGCCGCTCCACGGATATCGTATGAGATACTATTTTCTATTTTGTCCATCAATTACTTTCTCGCTGATCCCGCAGATTAACGCTGATTTATGGCGGACAGGTCTACGGGAAAATTTTCTCGCAGATCCAGCAGATTAACGCTGATTTATAGAGAAATTTTTTGTAAATGAATTTTGGGGATATTTATAAGAAGAACTGCTTTAACTTTCTTATAAGCTTAAAGAACAATGTAAAGAGCGGGAGGGGAAACCGTTGCTGCTAATCGTAATGTAATCCTCTGGCTTTTCATAATCATATGTTTCAAACTCCGGTTGCTGACCCCTCCCAGCCTCATTTTTACAAGTGTATCACCTTCGTAGCCTGTCGTGTCTTCATAGTATATCGGTAGTCTGAGCATCATATCATAGTCGACGGCAATTCTCAGACCAATATTGAACAGACCGGACTTAATGTATCCGTCTCTTTTTGAAAAGAAAGTCGGATGAGAGGGCATCCAGCTAAACTTTAATAAACTCAGTTTGTATAAGACTGCTTTCCAGTAACTGGTTATTTTATTCGTATTATTTTCAGACACATAAACATGATCCGGGTATACTGTATCAAAATTTCACATAAGAATTTACCGGCAATTTCTTCAATTAATTTATTGCTAACAAACAAATTGTTGGAATCAGGAACAGAATTTTTTTTTCTCGCTGATCCAGCAAATTAACGCTGATAAATCCTCTACTCACTCTCAAACCTTCCGCTGACTGACACTGACCTGATTTATAAATTTTTTAAAACCCGAAGAGCAAATTTCAGCAGATATTTTACTATGAGAAATCTCTATATATATTAATTTAAAATTGAACTAAAAAATAAATTTTGGCGAATTTTAATTTACTTTTTGTTTACTTTTATAATCAAAAAAATCATTAAAATTTTACTTTCCGTTAACCATTCGGGGCAAATCAATGAAAAAAGAAGAACTCAAATATAAGTTTATCGAAATGAGGGCACTGGGTTACACTTATGAAAAGATCTGCGGACGACTAAAAATAACAAAGCCAACTGCTGTAAAATGGGGAAAATCGTTGGCAGAGGAAATAAACGGGCAGAAAAAAGGGTTAATATCCAAAATATTTTCCGAAAGGATAGTCGAACAAGAGCAGGGGATATTAATAAAGTTAGAGCAATTCCGCAGAAAGAAGAATATGAAAATGAACAGCAAACTTAGTGATAAGATTGAGAAAAAATTATTAAAAGGATTAGATAAAATTTTTATAAAGAAAATAAAGGCTATTCATTTAAGAATGAATGAAGATGCAGTAACAAGTGCTTTGTTCATTTTTGACGACGATATAATTGTTGAGAATTGAACGGGGTTATATTTTCTGCGCATCCGCCTTCAATGGAATTTATGGCGGACAGGTCTGCGGGAAATCTTTTTTCTCGCAGATCTCGCAGATTATCGCTGATGTTTTTTCTCTATAAGTGTTACTATTTGTAAAGTATTATATACAAATAGTAAGCTGCCCGCAAAGTTCCTCATCGCAAGCTTTTTTCGCACCTTCTGCGTGAAATATTCTTTCTCGCAGATTTCGCAGATTATCGCTGATGCTCTTACTAGGAAGGAGTGAGACCTCAGCAAGGATAGGGATGAGGTTGTTATCTCTAATGTCTCCTGAAGTCAGAGATTAGAGATCAGAAGTCAGAATTAATTGTTAGAGGATTTTATTAAGAATGAATCCGGGCTATTAATCATAGAACCGAGCATTCTGCCTACCTCTGCTGTCAACGAAGTCAACAATTGATGTTCTTCGTTACTGATATAGTCACAATCTTTTGCAAAATCCAATGATGAATCTGTTTCATTATTTTCTCCATCACAATCAGTTAGCTTACTCACGAAATGCGCCTCGTACCGCCGTTTTGCCCATGCTTCTCTAAGATTCAAACAAACAGAACGTGAAGAACGTCTTATTTGATTCGTTAGAGCATATCGTTCTTCCTTTGGAAATGATCTACTAATCTGAAATATCTGCATTGCTAATGTATAAGCCTTTTTATAAACATCTAAATCCTTTGCTGAATTTATTCTCACTAATAACCCCCCTTCTAATTTCTTTTCTCTGACTTCTGTTCTCTGATTTTCAAAACCCGTACCTGACAAAAGTACCAAATGAAAAGTCTTTATCAATCCCGTACTCGCTTTCAAATCTTCCGCTCGCTACGTTTATATAACTAAATTTTAATTCGAGTGAAAGATCGTTAAGAGGACTATAAGAAATTTCTCCCCCGATATCTGAATAATAACTATTGTCTCCTGCTAAGAGTGGGTAAGTCGGGGTGACCCTGTCGTAATAGCTGTTTATATTTTCTTTTTCTCCCTTAATTACATAAGTATAATAAGCTTTTAAATTTATTAGGCAAGGCAGGTACTGCTCCATTTCGGCATATAGCTGTACGGCATTAGAGCCAATCCAGTGACCGAGCTGATACCCGGAACTGAAATAAGTTTGCGCCGGGTCCCCATTCATATAGTTGTAAGGTTTTAACGCAGTGTATTCAAGGGTAAAATAATTATTGCTCCATATAGGATTTGTAAATTTACCCCCAAATATTACGGCGTAGACCTGTGCATTATTACTGCCGCTAAAGATACTTTCGGGTGAAAGCTCATCAATATATAATGAAAGATAGAATTTACTTTTTATTTCTTCCCAGCGATAAGAAGTATTAAAAAATATTTGTGCATTATCCCCTGTGTCTCCACCACCTTTACTGTTATAATGATCGGCAAACCTGTAGAAAACAGGAATGAAATATATAAATTCCAATTGGTCACTGTAAATAATCGATTCGCCTAAAGTCAGCCATAAGTTATCAAGCGGCTCAAATGAAAGTGAATGACCAACATAGTATTTTTGTCTCTTCGAAAATGTTTTCGATCTGTCCTCAAACGTTGACGTGACACCCGTATATCTTATTGTGCCTGAATCAATTAAATTGGAATTCAACCAGCCGTGTATAAAATTATATTTGAACCAACTTACAGGGATAATCTCTAATCGTATAAACGGAAAGCTTGGGGTTTTACCGGATAAAATTACCTGAGACTGATAGCTTGAGCCTATATTTATAAAATCTTTTCCTGCTGTAAGAAGCCCCCAATCCCAGCCATAACTGATTCCACCACGGGTCTCGCTGTACTGAATGCTGTTCGTTGAACTTTTTGATATTATTATACCTGTAGAAGGAGTAAATTTTTTGCCGACATCTATTTTGTTCCCTTGTTCCAGGTTATCTCTATAATTAAAATAAAAACCCCAGTTGTCGCTTATTCTTCCATGAAACTGAATACCGGTATATTGATGATATGTTTTAGAACGTAACTCGTAACCTAAGCCTAAAACCGGATCAGCAACAAAAGTAAATCCGGGGGAATAAAATTTAAAGAAGTTAAATCTAAAATCTTTATCGGAAGAAAAGAATTCCGATATTTCAGAGGTATCTTTTTCAATAAATTTTATTTCAAAAGCATATTCTCTTTTATAAAAATCTAATCTTGCCTTTTCAGTTTCGGTAAGCTCGCTTTGGTTGGATTCTATAACCAACAGCTTCTCAGCTATCATTTGGCGGGATAACGGACGGATATCAGTAAATAAATTTATAATCCCTTTATCAGCCGTTCTTTCAAGAAAATCATAAATATTTGTATTATACACCGGCTCATAAACTGACTGAGAATGCAATACAATACTTGCAAGAAAAAGAAAACAGAGGGTAGTTTTTTTCATTCGGATAATCCGGGGAGAAATAATTTTTAGAGGTTTAATGTTTTGGGAATGTAGATTATAGTTTCACAAATCTTTCTCTTCAATGAATTTGTCAGTACAATAAGAATTTATTAACTCAACATCCTTAAGCAAAAGCGGCGTTAATTTTAAGGCACTAATAAAAATACTTTTTATTACATCGGGGATATATTCATGTACAATGGAATTTCTAAGTTCGCGCATTTCAATCATTTTACGAGCACTTTTAATCAGGTTTTTTTTCTCAGCCAAGTTAATTGAATCTCTGATTGTATTTATTTCATCAAGATCAATTGAGTGGATAGTTTTTAGTGTCTTTTGTAAAATTATGTCATTTAATCTTGCAAAGCGGGAGGACAGGTTTTCAAACGCATCAAGTTCTTTAAGTGTATATTCCCTTTTTATCTTTATCTTTTTACATTTCTCATAACTGTATTTTAGAATTGATGAAGCATCATTCATCAACTTCAATTCACTTTGAAGAAGTGATAATATCTTATTCACGACAACCTGACAGATGTATCATAAACTAAATCGACAAACGGGTTTAATTTATCTTTCGCTATTATTATATCTATTTTTTGGTCGCCAAGCAGTTCCTTAAGTTCTACCTTTATCTTTATTTTTTTTTCAAAATTTAATTTGCCAGAAAAAATAAGCAAATCAATATCTCCTCCCCTTTTATCGTCGTAAACTCTTGATCCAAATAAATGAATCTTTGCAGAGCTATCATATTTAGTGATAACTGACCGAATGGCTTCTATTTCTCTTTTTGAAAGTCTCATATTATCTATAAATTCTACTTCTCATTGTATTTATCGGGTAACATAAAAAAATTATTTATCAAATTAAAACAGGCAGCGTCTTCCGGCACACACGTCTCAATACTCACTACTCTATGCTATCGACGATAACCGATTACCTGCCCTCCTTCGCTAAGGCTACGGAGGGTAAACTTTGCTCTCTGCCTATGCTCTAGGTTGCTATACACTGATCTCTGACTTCTGATTTTCTGGGATTTACCGATAGCTTCTTTTCTATGTTTTACTCTGTAACAGTGCTGTCCAAAATAAATTTAAGATTGTAAAAATAGTTATATAACTATCTATTTTAGACATTTTTTTTCCAGATTTTAATTCCACTTCTCATTTTCATTAACCATCAATCTTAGACTGATATCTTATAATGTAAACGGTTAAAACCGTTAAATCTAAGTTATAGTGTTTTCTTTTATTACCAATGGATAAAGACTCTGTTGCAAAACTCTGTTGATTAAATTTATAAATCCTCTACGAGGATTAATTTTTTTTGATTTATTCTTTTTTACAATAATTTGACCTCTACGAGGTCAAAACTATAAAAGAACATTGTAGATGTTCAATTTTTGTAATAAAAGTATGAACAAAGTAAAACGGATCCTCGTAGAGGATCGACAAAATAGTTATGCAACAGACTCTAAATACATTGGTTAACCTAAGTTTGAAACTCGGGTTAACAGTTTCTGATCAGCATAAATGTGTTTTAATTCAATTCTAATAGGTTTTGAGCTCTTTGAGCAAATCAATAAGCTTATTAAAAGGAATAATACTTATGTCTATTACGTTAAAAGCTTTTTCGCCTGTATAGAGCAAAACTTTTTTAATAGCTTGTTTGGTAGAAATGCCGGGAAATTTCTTCAAGTCTTTTATAAAATCACTATTAAAAGTTTCACCCCCTTTAATCTCAATAGCAGTTAATGAACCCTCTCCTCTTTCTACAATACAATCAATCTCGATGCCGTTGCTCTCACGCCAATAATAGACTGCGGGTTTTTTCCCGGAGTGAGTGATGCTTTTAATTATTTCGCTAATCACTAAATTTTCAAAGAGTGCACCGTACGCAAAATGGTTCTTAACCGAATCGGGATTTGTTAATTTAAGAAGTGAGGATACTACCCCGGTATCATAAAAATATATTTTGGGTGATTTTATTAATCTTTTATTAAAATTTTTATAGTAAGGTTGAAGTAAAAAGATTATGAAACTTGATTCCAATAAGGAAAGCCAGGTTTTAGCTGTATTTACTGCTATTCCCGCATCATTTGCAAGCGATGTAATATTTAATATCTGTCCTACCCTGCCTGCACATAAGCCTAAAAATCTGGCAAAAGTATTTAAGTTTTCAATTGATTTTAATGTTCTTATATCTCTCTCTATGTAGGTCTGCAGATATGAGGGATAAAAATCTTCGGGTTGTATGTTTTTATCATATATCCTCGGATAAAAGCCCTTAATTATAGTCTGATACAGGCTTTGTTTTTCTGTTATGCCTGCCTGACCGGTAGGCAGGTTCAATTCCGTTATATCGAAGGGGAAAAGATGATTAACACTTACACGACCTGCAAGAGATTGTGATATTTTTTCGCTTAATAAAAAGCTCTGGGAACCTGATAATATATATTGACCCGCAGAGTTTCTTTCATCCGAAATCACCTGTATATAGCTAAAAAGGTCCGGTAAATTCTGCGCTTCATCGAAAATTACATGTGGACCAGCATTCTTTAGAAATCCAACTATGTCTGATTGAATCATCTCCCTGTAATCAACACGTTCCAGGTTATAATATGTATACGAAGAAAAGGCAGATTTCAATAAAGTTGTTTTACCTGACTGACGAGGACCGGTTACCGATACAACAGGGAATTTGTCAAGAACTTTGTTTAAGTGAGATGTTATTTTTCTTTCAATATACATACATAACTTATGCAATTATGCAATAGTATTGCAAATTTACATAAAACAATTCGCTAATCCAAAATTTAACAGTAACCCTCTTTTCCAAGATATACAATTGCAACTCCTTGCCATCTCAATACTCCTTACCTTGCCTACCATATCTATCGGTAGGTAAACCGGCATGCAGGCTCAATACTCCATACTAAATTGTTTTTACCAACATTTGCAGCACCTCTATTTGTTTTTCAAACAGTCTCTATGGTAACATTTTTCCCTTATGATTTTTCTTTCCACAACTTAAACTACTAAAGCAAAAATCAACTAAACCTTATTATATGCTTCCAGAAAATCATTACGGTCAATCCCCGATTGAGTTAAAACAGAACGAAGCGTGCTTGATTTTATTTTACGATGATTGGGTAATACAAGGGGTGTTTTGCTGCCATCAGGATTTGTGCGTTCCAATATTATATGGTTCCCCTCCCGAACAATGGAAAACCCTAAGATTTTAAATACCTTTATTACATCTGCTTTTGGAACATCAACAGGAAATTTCATTATAATATTACTGCTTCTGCAATATAAGCTTCCTTCATTTCATTACCCCCTTCAAGATGTTCAAAGAACTTATCTTTTCCATACTGCTCTATGAAAAATTGGATCGCACTTTCGGTATCCGTAAGTGCATCAGCATAAGTATCTCCCTGACCAACAATCGCTCCCCGTGTAAAGCCTATGGGATACCCTATGTATCCGTCCTCGTGATGTTCAATTATAATTTTAATGCTTTTCATAATAAATCTCTATTTTAAATTAAATTCTTTCTAAGATCTGAAATAAATTTTCAAAAATCAAAGTATATAGGATAACTATTGAATGAAGGTCAATCTTTCAATTTTTTAATCTTTAACTCTTTTAATTATAGTCTCAATACTTCCTACTCTATACTTCCTACTACCGATGACCGGTCACCGCCGACTGCCCATTTACAGTGTATGATGTAAACGAAATCAATCTCTCTTCTTATCAGCAATAATTTTTCTGCTATCTCTTGCCGGGTTACAAGACGAATGTCATCAAAATGCTTTCTATATAAACATTGGGAATATAGTTCTCTCTGTTTCACTAAAGCTTTTACTTACGAGGTAATAATCCGTTATGCCCAAATCAGCGGTAGGATGTGCTAATGAGCAATGGTATTTACACACTTGTTTCATATTTGTAAAATATTTATTACAAATATACGCTTATGTGTAAAATGAGAAAGGCAGAGTAACTTTTTATTCATTTTAGAAAAAGTTTTATGTAATTCAACTGATTATTATTGATAATTAACTGAAGTTACGCAGTATGTGGCTAAAGCCGGATTTTTGTTCCTTTATTCTATTCCACGACATAAAAGGTCTGTTGTATAACTTTTTTTTGTCACTCTGAACTTGTTTCAGAGTCTCAATATTACTTGTTTCACAACTTTAGATTCTGAAATAAATTCAGAATGACACTTGTACAACAGACCCTAAATGTCGTGGCAATTTTGTTCGATTTTAGTCTGAATAGCCACTATCTTTAGCTACCCTATAGATCAGGACTTTAACTTCGCTAATTAAAATAACTATTAATTAACTGTGTGGTTTCTTTTATGTTCTTTTCAGATGAAGCTCCAAAAACTATTGAATTTACTTTTTGACCTGTGATATATTGAATTGCATCCTCGGGAGGAATTGCACCGGAAGCTAATACAGACATTGCCATAATCTGATATTTGTTTTTATCTATATTCTTGAGAGTTTCCTCGTATGTCTTAATATCAGGTGACATTAAATATCCAATTTTATTAATTGATGAGCAGATAACAACTTCTTCGATACCCCACTCGGTAAAATGCTTAACAAGATGGGGGAGATTCATAGTTAAAAATCCCGGCAGAACATTATATTTCTTTCTTATATAGTCGGCATATTCTTTAAAAAAGATTTTAGCTTTTAAACCAAGAAGGAGATCAGTAATTATGTTTTGAAGAAAAATGACTTTGATATTCAAATCATGAAACGCTTTAATTTCTATATCCACAAGCATCTGCATTATTTTGACCGCATCCTGTCCTAACAAAGCACTGCTGCCTTTAGCTACCAGACTTAACAAACCTTTTGTAGAATTATCAGAAAATATAACCTCATTAACAGCGGATACAATTCCCTTCTCAGCAACCAGGTTAGCATATTTATGTGGATATGGCAGAGAAGGATACCAGCTTATATCGGAATACCGGGTTTTGTTAGCCCTGAAATAATCGCATATTTCTTTTGCCCTGTCATTACTGTTTAGCATTATTGCATTAATTCCATTCTCAACAGCATAATCGTAAACTGCAATTATATCTTTTAATTCGCGAAACCTCTCTCCTAATTGTTGAGCCTTTTCCTGCGACATGTGATTAATTCCAAAAAACTGGTTGTCACCCAAAATTACTTTATCAATTTTTTGCATCGTAAAACTTCCCCTTTTTTGAATCTTCGCGAATCATATTAAGCACTTTTTGCGTTTCAGCGGCATCCCTAAAAGTACACACTTTTTTTACATCCCCGCCGTTTAAGCATTTTATAAAATGATATAGCTGGCTCGTAAACTCATTGCCTCTTACATAAAAAGGAACATTATTAAATACATCCGTTATATAAATTTTATTCAATCCTTCTTTCAGATTATACATTTCGTAGGCTCTCTTTAAGAAAATTTTGATGCCATGCTGATCAACCCAAAGTTGACCTTCGGTGCCGGATATTTCTAGTTTGTTCGAAGGCTTTCTATATGCCGGGTCGCACCAGTTAACATACAACGTCCCACTTATTCCATTTTTATATATAAAAGTACTGGAAACAACATCATCTACACTTTTAGAAAGAATTTTGCTAAGTACGCTTTTTGAGACCATATCGGGTACACCGATAATATAATTAACAAGATCTACTGCATGTGATGCCATCTCATTCAGGCAGCCGCCTCCCAATTCTTCGTTTCCACGCCATCCCTCAACCGTATCTTCTTTACTGATAGTATTGCTGAACATTTCCGATTTAAAACCTGTTAGTTTACCGATAACATTATTTACTATTAATTCTTTTGTCTTAAGGAACATATCATTAAAACGGTTAACATAACCAGCCTGGTTTATAATCCCCTTCTCTTCAGCAAGGTTTGCTAAGATAGAAGATTCTTTGTAAGACAATGTAAAAGGCTTCTCTGCAAAAATATTTATATTATTTTTTATTGCTTCCTCAACAACCTGGTAATGAAGATTTGGAGGTGTAGATACAATAATTGCATCGGGTTTTTCTTTATCTATAAGCTCAGTGTGATCATGATAGAGATTAATACTATCAAAATATTTTTTGAAAAAAATATTAATAATTATTGAGGGATCACACGCTGAAGTGATATTTACATTGGGGTTAGAATTTAATATTGACAGGTGGGTAATCCCCATTCGTCCGAGACCAATAAAACCGAGCTTAATTTGCCCCATTAGTCTTTTCTGATTCTGATTATATTTAAAAAAAGTATCCAGAAAAACTTAAAAACATTAGGATATCTTTTTAATATTTCGGGTCGTCTAATAGTTCTAATAAACCATTCTAAGCCTAATTTAATCCAAATTTTTCCGGGTCGTTTTTGATTATCGGCGAACCAATCAAATACATTCCCTACTGTACAAATTATATTTGCATTTATTTTATCTTTGTGTTCATATGCCCATTTTTCCTGTTTAGGTGCTGTCATACCTATAAATAATATATCGGGATTGAACTGATTAATTACCTTAATCATTTTTTCGTTATCATCTTTTGTAAAAGATTCCCTAAATGGTGGAGCGTAAGATTCTGTAGTTATGGATGGATAATCTATTCTTGCTTTCTTTTCCATTTTAACTAATGTTTCAAGGCTAGCACCTAGAAAGAATACTTTCCCGGAAATTTCATTGGCCCGACTTAAGAAATAATAAAAACAATCTGTCCCGGAGTTTTTTTTTACTTTAATACCCCTTAATAATAGAGGGGCTAAACCAAAATATAATCCATCTAAAACAAGAATATCTGTATTTTTTAATGCATCTTTAAATGTCTTATCTTTTTCAGAAATAGCAAAGGAATTTGGACTAATTGTATTTACTAAAAATTTATTATTAAGACATAATTCTTCAAGCTTACCACAGTAAATTTCCAATCCTAATACTTTAATTTTTTTGCTTACATTTATCATGGGCTTATAAACAATCGTAAATTTTATTAAGTTGCTCTTTATAATTCAAGATATTGAATCTCTCTTTTATTGTAAGTGCAGCATTGAGAGCCATATATTCTGCAACTTGTTGATTTTTGATAATGTGTAGGATAGCTTCCATTATTTCATCTGGGGCATATTTATTCACAATAATTCCATTGTACTCATCTTTTATTACTTCTTTAATCGAGCCGACAGGAGTGACAATAGGAATACAACCGGTAGACATTGCTTCCAGAAGAGATATGGGAAGTCCTTCATAGTATGAGGGCAATAAAAATATTTTAGCATTTTTCAAAAAGTCCCATTTTTCAGATCCATTTACTACACCATTATATTTATATCTATTTCCTAATAATTCATTAAATAGGTTATCATATATAGCAAAATCAGGACCAACGCCGCATAATTCAAAGAAAAAGTCATTAGTCTTTTTATTCAGCAATCTAAAGGCTTCTACTATTTCATTTAAGCCCTTATCTTTTACTATACGACCTAAAAAAACTATAACATTTTTTTTATCTTCAAAGGGAATTGTTTTTGCATGATTTAATTCTATACAATTTTGTAATATATTAATATTATCAACATTAAATTTATTTTTAATGTTATCCCTTTCTAATTCGCTCAAAACAATTATCTGGTCACTCTTTTTTAAGGAATCTTGTATAAAATATTTTAAAATAATAGGCTTATGACTGGCAAAAAGGTATTTTCCGCCATGAATATGCAAAACTATCTTTTTTCGTAAAATTTTTGCTATGGATATAAGAAAGTAATCTCTAATAATTGAAAGTTCTGACATTGCCGAATTAATATGCACAACATTGATATTTGATACTCTTAAAATTTTTATATATCTAATTAAAAAAAAGAATTGATTTAATAACCATTTAACATCTCTTTTTTCATTATCAGATCTTCCAGATGTAAAAACTATATATTTATCCCTCTGCCACTTAATGATATTAGCCACAACAGACGATATACCACTTATATTTTTATTAATATCAAGTGACGGACTTGTTATTAAAATCCTCATAGAGAAACTTGTTTTATGTTTTTATTAGTATTAAGGTAAGGGAACTGGCTTTATATTATGAATTTGCAATCTTGATTGTAAAGCAATTTCAGGGTGTAATAAAAGTCCGATTAGACTAATGCCGAGCAAGTAAGAATCAAATGTGCCTGCAAAGTTAAAATATGTTGCACCCGTTAGAGCCACCGCAAACCAATAAAAGGGTATACTATATAAACCGGAAATTTTTTTTACCCTTTTATTATAATCTTTGAATTTTAGTAAAAGTTTAAATAAAAAATACATTAAAAGAATAAAGACAATAAATCCAGATTGTAATAGAAGATTGAGATAAGCATTATGAGCATCACTTAAATAACCAAAAACGGCTATAGCCAGAGAACTGCGTAAAAAGAAATCTGTGTTTCCCATACCTGTCCATGGATAAACTAAAACCTGTTGAAATGAAACATCCCAAATTTTGACTCTAAGAGCAAAATCGTTTAAGAACTCAATACCTCCAATACTACTTTGAGAATAATTAATAAAAAAAACAACTGCTAAAGATAATAAAATGATAATAATTAACCGGGATGCTAATCCTAAATACTTGAAATTTTTAGCAACTATATATAAACAGGCAATAGTGCTTATAATCATTCCAGTCCTATTATCCGAAAAAAGTAATATTAATACTGAAAATGCTATACATAATATTGGGAAGAAATTGAATCGATAATATTTAAAGAAAATTGATATTACAGCTAAAACAAAAGTAAAGCCTGCAATAATTCCAACGAGCCCGCCACCAAAAATGCCATATAACCTTTCTTTGCCATATCTTTCGGTTCTTACAATTTCTATATCCAGATTACCTGTATTGATATAATAAACTATAAAACTAAGTGTTATAACCGCAAATAAACATAATAGTAAAAGCCTGAATGATTTCTTAAAGGACATACTATGTAAAAATGAAGAAAATGCGATAATATTTATTAAAGTGATTATACATGAAATGGAATTACGCATCGATTCCATAAATTCATCCCTGAACAAACCTACAAATAGGAATGAGATAATTAGAATAAAATATGTTTGCCAAAGTGGAAAATTTAATTTAAAAACTGTTGGCCAAAATAATTTATAAAAAAGGAAATAAGAGAGAAGGCTTATTTGAAAAACTAGAAGTGGGGTATTATACAAATTTTCTTCCGTTTGCACAAAGGTGCCTGAACTATAAACAAGAAAGCCAAAAGCTACTATAAACCTTATGCTCGCTTTTTTCGAATGATCGAATATTATATTAGTTGATTGCATTTATTATATTAGTTTTATATAATTTTGCAAATATTCATTTGCAGTAAAAGAAATATCGAAATTTTCTTTGACCTTATTTTTATTTTGTTCAATATTCTGAAGCATCTTGTAAGTTCCATATTCCAACATTATTTTTCCAATTTTTTCTGCACAATCTTTTGCATCCCCTTTATTAAACATATACCCAGTGTTTAACTCTTTCATTAGTTCTAAGGGTCCATCACAAGCAGAAACCAAAACCGGTAAGCCAGCAGCTACTGCTTCTATTATTGTAAGCCCAAAACCTTCGTATATTGAGGGTTGAATTAAAAGTTCGTAATCTTTTAAATGGGAATAAATATATTCACGATCTTGGAGGCCCAGAAAACTTACTTGTTGTTCAAGACCCAATCTCTCCGTCATACTTTTCAGGTATGATTCAGATTTACCTGAACCAATAAAATCAAGGTGTATTTTGTTAATACCTTTCTTTTTTAGAATAGATAAAGCTTCTAAGACAATGTGTTGACCTTTCTTTTCATGTTGCAGACGACTTACAATTATTATCCTAAATAATAAGTTGGCATTATAACGTTTTTTTGTCTCGATTTTTTTTGTTTCTATACCATTATATATAACATTCGAGTCAATATTATATCTTTCTAATATATCATTTTTTACTGTGTGAGAAATTGAAAACAATTTTTTATAATAACCATAATTTTTAAACTCAATTCCTATGTCATGAATTGTAAGTACTGACTTTTTATGAAAAATTGGCAAAATGAATTTAATTAATGTTTCGTTATGGCAATGAATTATGTCCGGTTTTAAACTTACCAACCAATAGTTGAGCAATACATACCAATAAGGATTTCTACTACTTTCAGGTCTATTTAACAGAATTATTTTAATTTTTTTATTAATTCTATTCAATAATTTATAACTAACGGATTTATTAACAACAATTAAAAAAAGTTCCCTGCCTGATTTTACTTGTTGGTCCAAGATATCAACGAGCATGGTTTCTGCACCACCGATGTTAAGAGAGAATATTAGATGTAAAATTTTCATGAAAAATTTTAAATTAAAGATATTTACATAGACATTTTTTTTTCAATTTATAAAAAACTATGATACATTTTGAGTTTTTGCTTACTCATTAACAATATCAATCAATAAAGCTTCTGCACCGCCCGGCGTAAAAGAATAATTTATGTGTACTATTTTCATGTTAAATATGCGTGTCGGTTGATTAGGGTTACTCCCTAGTTTCTCATTCTACTTTTTTCTATCTGCGAAACTTGAAATGTTTAATCTTTACATACGAGACTAAAGTCAAGTAGAGGATTTTACTAAAAAGACTATTATTTAGAAATTTTAATAAATAAAAGTTAATTCCCCTTTTTTTTAGTCTTAGCAAGATATCATTATTGCTTTTAATTTCATTAATTGAGATCCCTAATAATAAGTGTGCTCTTACTATTTTATTTAATAATTGTTTATTGATTATAAACAGATCGTTTTCAAAATTAGCTAAGAAGTATTTATTATTGATGTAACTTTCCCAAATTGACTTTTTATTATCAAGAATACCTATTAAACTAAGTGCATCATCACGATTACGATCCCTTATAGTAACAAGCGTATTAATAAACAATTGTTTTTTTGTTCTCCTATGTATGCGAATAAAATTTACTCCCGGGAATCCTCGTACCTCTTCAAAAAAAGGAAGCCCTGCAAAAACGGATTTATGCATAACATGAACAAAGTCACCAGATACTTTACCTGTTAACCAATCTTCGAAGCTAGTAACGTGCTTTTTTTGTGAGAATTCAGGACTGGCTTTAAATTCAGATTCTCTATCTGATGTTAAAAACATATAATGTAAATAGCCTAGATTATTATCAATGCCTGTTAATACACTTTCTATTGCATTCGGAACTAGATAATCATCACTATCAAGCCATAAGATAAAGTCGCCTTTTGCATTTTCAACACATCTATTACGTGCATAGTTTTCACCTCCATTTTTAGGAGCCTCAAAAAGTGAAATTATCGAATTTTCAGTTTTATATTTTTTTATAACCTCTTTTGTGGTATCAGTAGAACCATCGTCAACCAACAGCATTTCGAAAGGAAGCTGGCTCTGCTGCAGCACGCTTTCAATACATCTTCCTATGCAATCTTCACGATTATATACAGGCGTTGCGACTGTGATTTTAATATCCATTTTTTACCTTCTGTACAGAGATTTTTCTTTCAAAACCTTCCCATACAAATGGAAAACTCAATTTTACTTTGTGAGTCATCAAAATTTTTTTTAAGACTTCATCTCTTTTATTTACATAAAATTGATCATCAAAAAAATGAAATTGAACTTGTAAATTTTTCACTTGTTGTATCAATTTTGAATCAATTAACGCGTTCAATACATCGTATTCAGCGCCCTCAATATTTATAGACATAAGATCAATTTCCATAGGATTTTTTAAAAGATATTCAGAGAAATCCAATATTCTGATTAGTTCAGTAGGCGAATTTGATTTCTTTATTATGGAGGATGCTTCTCCATTAGGAGTAATAATTGTATCCGTATTTAAATTCGAAAAAACTAAAATTACAAATATGAACTTTATTGTTATGTTTATATTTTTTTAATAACCCTTCATAGTAAGCTGAAACAGGTTCATATAATGTTCTTTTTAATTTTTTAATATTTTTTTTCAGTAATTTCTTCATATTATTAGTAAATTTTTGCACTTATCATATCGCCTAACTTTAATTAAGAGATATAATATATTTTAAGCTATAACAAATTTATTGTCTCAGATGGACTAGATAACTGTATATTAATTAATTTTGGTCGAAAATCTTTTACATTTTCTTTATCAAAAATATAATTTAATTGAAACCCTTTAAGAAAAAAATCATTAAGCATGGCGTTATCAATGTCTAAATTATTATTAGCAAATGCCGTTTGTACTCTATTTACTTCGAAACCAGCTAACACTGAATTTGACAAACAATATCCTTGTGATAATTTATTTTTGATTTTTGCATATTGGCATACAACACCTTCGAACGAATTGGGGTTGACATATAATATTCTCTTTATAAACGAAAGTATAAATTTTGTGTTATAAATATGTCCGTCAATCGAAAAACGATAAGACCAATGTGAGTCGTTGTATAGTTCATCAAATTTCCAAGAATAAAAACCTTTATAAGATTTAATGGAAGAAGGATTATTTCTGATATTTAATCCATGTCGTAAACTAAATGAATTTTGTTCCGGATCAGCGTTTACTAACGACAAAATTTCAGGAGTAATTTTTATTTTTTCTAAAATCAGACTATCATCTGTAAAAAACGATACACAACTGCTATTCGACTCTTTCAGCATCTTTTCTAAGAGTTCTTTAAAATTATATATTTTAGCAGTGACCCTAAAAAATGGGTATTTTAAATAATACCAAAAATTTCGAGGTCTTAATAATAAGCTTAGATCCGTTTGGTATTTCCCAAGCTCTTTTCGAATAAATTCAATTCGATTATCTTTAATTTTTACTTTAAGTATGTGGTAACCTTCTTCAAATTTTTCATCCGTACTGCCATACAACACTTTAATGGATACTAAACCATCGTCGGATAAAAGGTTTTTAGTGACGCTGTTTAGAAGAGCTTCTAAAAGTATAGCTCTGTTTAACGAAAAAATAGCTATTAAAAGCATAGACATTTATTTTTTAACATTTTGAAAAATTTGTACTAAAATATCATTCATGTTATATTTCCACTGCCATTCGGGATAGTGCTCCTTGAATTTCGATAAATCACTGATGTACCATATGTGGTCCCCTATGCGATTAGTTTCCATATAGCTATAGTTCATTTTTTTTCCTGTAATTTCTTCACAAAGCTGAATTGCTTCAATCATGGAACAGTTTGAGAAACGGCCTCCTCCAGCATTATAGACCTCTCCCTGTCTGGGGTTTTGAAAGAATTGCCAGAACATGTTTACTAAATCCCAGCTATGAATATTATCCCGTACTTGTTTGCCTTTATAACCAAAAACTGAATAGTGTTCACCAGTAACAGCACATTTCATAAGGTACGAAAGAAACCCGTGAAGTTGTGTGCCTGAATGGTTGGGTCCGGTAAGGCAACCACCTCTAAAAATTCCGACGTTCATTGCAAAATATTTACCATATTCCTGAGCCAAAATATCAGCAGCAACTTTTGAGGCACCGAATAACGAATGTTTCGAGTTATCGATGCTCATCGATTCGTTTATTCCATTTTTATAGAATATGTGATTTTCATTAATTTCCCAACGGGTCTCCTTTTCTACCAAAGGCAAATAATTAGGAGTATCACCATAAACCTTGTTTGTAGAAGTAAAAATAAAGACCGCTTTTTCGCAATATAACCGTGTAATTTCTAACATATTTAGTGTGCCAACAGCATTTATCGTGAAATCTGTAATTGGTTCCTTGGCAGCCCAGTCGTGACTGGGTTGAGCTGCTGTGTGAACAACCAGTTTTATATCCTTCCCATAATTTTTAAACAATGTTTCAATCTCATGGTAGTTTCGCAAATCGACGTTATAATGTTTGTAATTAGGAACTTCCCGTTCCAAACGATTTTTATTCCATTCAGTAGAAGCATTTGCGCCGAAAAAGTATTTTCTCATATCATTATCAATACCTATAATGAGGTCGAAATTTTTGGAAAAAAATTGTACGGATTCGCTTCCAATAAGACCAGCTGAGCCGGTAATAACTGCTATTTCCAAAGTTAAATATATTTAATTGTTTATTTATAGAACATTAATTATGAGTATTATTAATAAAATATCTTTTAAAATGCCGGACAATATTGAGTGGTAAGTATAAAAAAGAAAAAATAATTAATGGGATCCTTATAAGGATAAAGACAAAGTAGTTATTAAAAAAGTTTGAAACTAAATATTTTGAGTTAAGCCAATACAAAACAAATATTTTATGTTTATAAATTGCCTTAATTATATATAATAAATTCATTTTATCAAAAACACCATATCTTACTTCTACAGCGGTTCGTTCAATGTTTTGTATACTGCTATTGCTACTTAATTTGGAGGGTACCGAAGTTAAATAATAACCTATCAAGGCCTCTGTTTTAACCAACGGAAAAGCTCGTACAACTCGTATTTGAAATTCGTAATCTCCTACTAACCGGAATTGCTCATCGAAATAGCCTAATATATTATGAATTTCTTTGCGCCACATAGGAAAACAGCCTATATAATGGCTGCGTAAAAAATCAAACTTTTTAATAGGATAAGCAGGAGCTTGAACGAGCTTTCCTGCGGTACTTCCATATTTAGTATTTAATATCATATCGCCATAAGTCATAGTTTCTTCTGGGTGTTCATCAAGTGTCTTCGATTGTAAAAAAAGGGAATTGGGGATTCTTACATCATCAACATTCCATACAGCTATGTATTTTCCATTCGCCAATTTTATCCCTCGATTCCATGTAGCATATAAACTTTCTCTTTTCGGAATCACAATATGTCTTACAAATGGGAGACATGTTATAGCTTCTTTAATGAGAAATAATTCTGATTCGCTTGGTTCATTATGCAATAATAGAACTTCGACTTCATAAAGATTGGTAATTTTGTTAAGAGCATCAAAATAACCAGTAAGGTATTGGTCACAATTGTATAAGGATGTCAGAACAGAAATCTTAGCCATTGGATTATTAAAATTTGTAAGTGACTATGGGCTAATATAATTTAAGAATTAAAACATTTCGGCTTTAATCTTATAATGTTCACATCGAATAAACAAAACAGATATATTTAATTTCAATCAAATAATGAAAAAATAAACAATGTTGGGGGGAATGCCATGTCGCAGTATTTGAAACAAGAATAAGATATTAAAAGTATCCAAAAAATAATATAAATTTTTATATCTCCTCTTAACAAATTCCTGAGTTTTTTGAGCATTTCATTTTCTAACATATATTTTGTGCGTTATCAGAACAAATTCAGGTCAAAGTTTTCAAATGAACATAAATTTATTTGCCAGAAATTTAAGAAACAAAGGTTTCGTTTCTTTTAATTTTAGTTAAACGGCTATATTTTATTCTTCTTGGCACTGAATATATAATTAACGTTAATAATTTTTTAATCCACAATACAATACCTGAATATTTTCTTGCAATAAGAAGAAAAGAACTACCATGCTTCCATTTCCCTTCTTGCCATGCTTTTTGCACAAAAGCGAAAAAAACTGCTCCTAGGTTTTTTAACAGTGTTTGCTTCATCAATTCTCTTTTCTCAATCGGTAGATATGAAAGGATTTTTTCCATTAAAAAAAGAGTATCGCTTTCAAATTTAATTGCTGGCATCATCGAAATATTGTGCTGATGAAATTTTACAAGAGGTTCCTGTATGTAAGCCACATCATAATATTGGGCAATTCTTGCCCACATTTCCCAGTCAGCACTACAAGTATTAGTGAATTCACTTAATTCATCATAACATTTCTTTCTCACCATGGCTGATGAAAAAAAAACGTCCATTTTAAAAAATATTTTCTCAATTGCTTCTTCCCCTGCTTTCAAAATCGGTTTGCTAGTGCTTTGACTTCTGATAATATTGCCATTAAAATCGCAATAATACCCATCGGTATGTATTAATCCTACATTATTGTTTTTACAGAGAATTTCGGCTTCTTTTTCTATCAATCCAGGAAGAAACTCATCGTCATCACATAGAAAAATAATATATTCTCCCTTGGCAATTTTTAAACACTCATTTAGGTTTCCAGTCCATCCTAGATTTTCCAAATTCCTCCTTACAGTTATTCTTGAATCAAGTGTATCCAATTGTCTGATTTCTTCCCAAATTTTTTGGGGTGAACAATTATCTGAAATAATAATTTCCATATTCCAGTATTGCTGAATAATAACTGAATTTAATGCTCTCTTTAAAAGATCTTGTCTATTATATGTTGGTATGCAAACACTAATCAAGGGATATCGTGCAATTTCCATATTATGCATTATATTTCATACAATTTCTTGAAAACAATTTTTTATACCCTCTTCTAATTCAATCTTTGGAGCCCATCCTTCCAGTTGCGAGAAAGTATTCCAGGGCACCATTACTTCTCTTGTTTTGTAAGGTTTGCCACCCCATTTTATGGGTATTTTTCTACCAATAACATCCGAAATTATTTCAATTAAATTTTTCAGTTTGATAGGAGAATTAGAACTTATACCATAAGAGCAATTAATATATTTTGTATTAAATATAAATTCTGAAGCAATATAAAATGCCTCCACAACATCATCAATATAAACTAAATCAATAAGTTGTTCGCCACCTGACATTTCCAATACTTCACCGGTTAAAATAGCTTTCTTCAATAAATTCAAAAGTTTAGGTCGGGGGTCATTGGGTCCGTATGTATCAAATAATTTAAGATGCACTGCGTACAATTTATCTGCCTCGCAATAATATTTTATTATATCTTCCATAGCTTGCTTGGTTGCAGCATATAAATTTACTGGGTCGTATTCTGAATTGTTATAATGCTGCCATGATGTGCCGGTATTAATAAGTTTCCTCACACCATTTTGCACTATAGCTTCAACCAAATGAGTCCCAAACAAAATATTACTCAATATAAGATTGTCAATATCAATTGGTTGATGCTGAGAAATGAACACAGAGGCAAGATGAAAGACTACATCGGGTTTTGAATTTACTAATGCATTATCGAGACTATGAAAAGTACCGTCATATTCATGAAAGATTATGTTTTCTTCATAACCTTTCAGTAAATCAATGTTGCAGCTGGGTATAATTATTATATGTACTTCGTTTCCCAAATCAACTAATTTTTTTGCAAGGTGTGACCCGATAAAACCTGAGCCGCCTGATATTAAATATTTTTTTTTCATTATTTTTTATAGCTGAACGGACTTAGAAATAAATTGAAAGGTAAAAGATTCTTATCCCGTTGAGAAATAATAGGATTATCGTCTGGCCATGGTATTGGCAGTGAATTCCACAGAATACCACTATCATTCTCTTGAGAATGAACTGAAGAAACTTTATACATCATTATTACTTCATCGCTTATAGCATAAAAACCATGCGCAAACCCTTTGGGTATATAAAGAATATTATTGCACATGTTATTTAGATGAAAAACGTCAAATTCACCATAAGTAGGCGAATTCTTTCTTAAATCTACAACTACATCCATCGCCTCACCCTTAGGGCAATAAACTATTTTCGAATGATCAAAAGGCGGCGTTTGAAAGTGAAGCCCTCTTAATACTCTATTTTTAGAAATTGTAAAAAACTCTTCCTTGAATTCATCAGAAAGACCTAATGAAACAAATAAATCTTCTCGATATGTTTTAACAAATTTTCCCCTCTCGTCATTAAAGACAATGGGGCTAATTAAAACGACACCATCTAATTTGGATTTAGTTATATTCACTTGTTCTTCGTATTTCTTTCAATTACAGTTTTTATCCTTAAGAAGACCAGAATTTTTTGTTTTTCTTCTTCATTTACAATTCCCAAAATCCATACAAAAGTAATGAAGATTATATCAGCAATAGATGAGAAAAGAAATAAATAAAATAGATTAGAAATGAAGTCTGAAATGAAATAAAAACTAATACCGATAATACATGCTATTGAAATTGTTGGATATGCAATCTTCATCAAATCTACTGCTTTTATGTCAAGATGTTTCCTGGAAATATAAATATAAAAGAACACCGTCATTAAGATGCTGATCAGTTTTGCAGCAGCAGCACCGCCGGCGCCAAATGGTTTTATTAAAAGCAGATAAAATATAAGTCCGCAAACGCCCGAAATAATTGAGGAATAAGTATAATATTTTGGGAAACCCATACCGGTTATAATACTGTATGGTATTATACCGGCTAAAAAGAAGGCTGCCACCAATATAATCATAGTAAAATGAGCGTGCATTGCCATGTCAATTGAAATCCAAAATTTTAAAATTGGGAAAGAGAAGGTTATTAAAGGAATTGAAATCAATAACCCAACTATAACACTCATGTTAAAACTTCTTTTGAATAAACTTTTAAGCCGGTGTATATCATAAAGAGCATATATTTCACTTGCTTTGGGAAACAAAATCTGCATTATTTTACCGTTAACCTGCTGGTTAATAGACGAAACCGATAGCGGTATTACGTAATAAGTAAGAACCGTAGTTCCTAACATTATTCCGATAATTGTTTTATCTAACTGGGCAAAAATAATAGCGAAAAAGCTAAAAACAATCATATATATTCCAAACGACATAGTTTTTTTGAACATGTACCATTTGAAGCTATACCTAATTTTTACAGAAACTAAAATCTTACGTGTATAAATTGCATATAATATTATCGCTATTATATTTGCAACAATTCCTGAAATTATAATACCGATAAGTCCATAACCTAAATATGCAGCTAAAAAATTACCAACAGTATTTAATACTCCAAATGCAATAGATATCCAATTAAAAATATCAAAACGCTGCAGCCCGGTTGGAATTGCCGTATACCACCAGGTTATCATGCTTAAAAAAAAACCTAATCCGCCTATTCTAAAAGCGGAGATACTTTCATTAACCAAAAGGTTAGGTACGGAAAATACACTTACACATAGCCACGGCGAAATAAACCAAATTACTAAAGCGCCTATAAATCCTAGTATTGTATATGCAGTTAATGTTGTACCGAGAAGGTCTTGAATTGATTTTATATCTTTTTGAGCGTTAAACTCAGCTAAGTACTTTGTGCCTGCGCCATTCAATCCAAAATCAAGTAATGCCAAGTAACCGGCTACAGATATTATTAACACCTGTATTCCATACGCATCCTTTCCAATATATTTCAAAATAAACGGGGTAAAAATAAAACCTAGTAATACCGGAAAGCCCCAGGCCAATGCGCTGGTGGCTATATTATTCATTGTTTTATTGGGTTGGGTATTATCTTGCTTCATGCTTATTTCTTATGGTTTGCCCAATCATTGTGAATTTGTTTTCTAATATCTGTGTATGTTTTCTCTGCTGTAGAATATTTTTTTTCCCATTTATAAACAAACGACATCATATAGTAGGTAATAAATGCAAACCCTAGCATTACCCCCTTCCATCCCAATAAAAACGATTTGCGATTTATAATAATTGTTTTGATTGCATATAAAACAGAATAAAATGCTTTTTTCAAAGTCTCATTACCTGCAAATTGGGCTTCTGCCCGCCAATATCTTAAATGACGATTCATCATGGAATCAACAGTTTCATGCGTAAGGTGATATATACATTGATCCTTTGGACCTTTCAATTTGTAACGCTTTTCTGTATCTAAATTTAGGGCATCATGTACTCTATCGTTATTTATTTTTAGAATATTTTTCCGGAAAACCATGGAGGCATAACCAGATTTCCATGGAGATCTTTTATCTTCAATACCCAGTATGTACCGTTTAAATGGAACTTCGATAACATCGTAATCGAAATCATCTTTGTCTGTTAATCTTTTAATTTCAGAAGCAAGTTGAGGATGAATAAGATCGCTTGCAGTAAATAAAATCACCCATTCCTTTTTGCAATATTTAATTAGATAATTCAATTCTAATGGATTATAATTATCTGAATTCTCCATCAAATATATTTTTGCACCATATTTTTTTGCAAGGTCTATAGTGCCATCAGTACTGTTTTTATCCAATAAAATAACTTCATCACACCATTGTAAAGAAATGAGTGAATATTCAATTCTTTTTTCTTCATTAAATACCGGGAGAAAAGCTGAAATACCCATTAAATTATAAAACCGTCTATTATAATTATTCTATTTAATTTTTAATTATCCAAAATGAGCCCGGTTCACGTCCCGTTTGCATTTTATAAATAGGACATTTTTCGGAAAACTGTTTATTAAACTTATGAGATAAATAATTAGTTGCGCCAATAATTCTAAAAGATTTATTAAATGAAAGAAATGCTTCAAGAAGATATTGTTCGTTCCAAAAATTTTCACTGAACCACTCATCAAGATAATCTTTAGGAGTAAAAATATCGTGAATATGGACAATAACTCCTTCGTTTAATGACGGTAAAATCTCTAAATATTCAAATAATACATCACCTTGCGGACGAATAATATGAGAAGAATCAATGAAAAGTATATCATTCTTTTCAAGTGATGAAAAGAAATTCAACTCAATAGTCTCTACATTTTTTCGAATAACTTGCACTCTCATTTGCTCTAACCAAGGTTGTTCATAAGGTTCAATGCATATTTGTTCACAGATATAATCACTATTTTCATTTTTATTTTTTTCAATTGAATTCTTTGCCATTAAAGTTGAACTACCACTACCAATTTCAATTATTCTTTTTGGTTTAAATAATCGAATCATATTATACAAGTATTCAGCATCGCCAGATAAAAATGCGCCGGTATTGTAACAATATTCAATTGCATCATGTTTCTTTTCAATAGGGAATTCTAATAATTCATTATTATAATTAAATTTCTCCAAAATTTCTAATTGTTCATTATCATTAAAGTCAATACCGGGTAAACTTCTATTTAGTCGAAGCGAATATCGAAGATGTTTATGATTAAAAAGAGGTTCATAATAATGATCCAATATAGGGAAAACACCAACCTTTAATAAAATTCTTTTAGTAAAAGGGAAATTCTTAAGGGAGTGTTTCCTAAAATACTTGAATAGAATCGCCATTAAGATTGTAAATGGATATAATAGGATATCAATTGTATTATAAAAATATTCTTCGATTTTTCTAAGTATAAATACTAATTTATTCCTTTTTTCAATACTTAAAGATTTTTTTAGAATTGCTTTTATCATTTGTTAACTCATTATGTAAATTATAATTGCTATATAAAAGAATTATTTTTTACTTGAGTGTTTCTTTGCCTTAAAATAAAATGCATTACAAATTATAAATGGATTCTTTTCAAACAGATAATATGATAAGCGACGCTACAGTAGAAATTCAAAGTTAAGTTTTTTAATTATATCAATCACGTCCCCTCTATATCTAAGGGTTTAGAAAATGGTTCCATTTCAGCAATTGGCTTGCCAAATGCTAATTTTGGATACGCATTAGTATGCACATCAATCATAACTTGTAATAATTTCGTTTCATCATCGTCATCAAAAAACCATTTAAGCGCTTCATCAAATTCATTTTCGCCCGATATTGTTTTGGAATCAATACCATAGGCTTTACCAACTTTTTCAAAATCCGGTGAGCCATATCCCCAATAAGTAGATTGATAACGGCTATCAAAATAACTATCCTGAAACTGCCTGATCATGCCAAGGCAATTATTGTTCAGTACAATAATTTTTATTGGTAATTTATTACTAACAATAGTTTGAAGTTCCTGGATATTAACTTGAAATCCACCATCGCCGGCTATGACAACAGTGCTTGAGTTATTACTTGCAATTGCAGCACCTATCGCAGCCGGCAATCCAAAACCCATAGCTCCCATACCGCCTGAGGTAATAAATAATTGTTCTTTAGATAATTCTAATGATTGTGCAGCCCACATTTGATGATTTCCAACATCTGCAATAAAATATTTTACTCGGTTAGCTTTTTCAGAAAGTTTATGAACAAAAACATTGGGGTTAATGCCTTCAATATTATTTAACTCTTTTATATCAGGCCATGCTGATCTTAATTCAGTAATAGTATTTAACCATTCTTTTTTTAGAGGAAATTGTATCCTTGCAATTGCATTATTGATTTGCTTTAAAAAGACATTAAGGTCAGTATTAATACCAATTTTTGTTTTAACCCTATTGTTAATTTCTGTTTTTTCAATATCAATATGAATTATCGTTTTATCTTTACTAAATGAATCAACATCAGCGCCTGTCTGCCTAATATCTAACCGGCTTCCCAATACCAACAAACAGTCACAAGTCCCTAATGCAATATTTGCCCATCTATTTCCATAACTTCCAATAAAACCAACACGCAAAGGGTGATTAAATGGTAAGACATCGACAGCAAGTAATGAAGAAACTACAGGTATATTAATCTTTTCAACAAATTTTATAAATTCATCAAGAACGAAACCCGAACGTATACCTCTACCGGCTAAAATCAATGGTCTCTTCGCCTGAATTAATTTTTCAATTATCTGATCTAAATCCTTTTTTGCAATATTATCAATAGTATTATTTGCATGCTTTTTGATTTTATCAAAATTGAAAATGTTTACTTCGCCTCTTTGTAAGTTCATTGGTAAATCTATTAAAACCGGGCCGGGCCGTCCTGATATTGCAACTTGAAAGGCTTCCTCAAAGATTCTTGGAACATCTTCGCTTGTTTTAACACTAAAAGTTTTTTTTGTAATTGGTAGAGCCATTTTAACAATATCAGTCTCTTGAAAACCCAGCTGACGGATATCTTTATTCCCTTTTTGCTCATGCGTATTTACTTGCCCGGTTATAAATATTGCAGGTGATGAATCGAAATAGCAACTAGCAATTCCAGTTAGTAGATTTGTTGCACCAGGTCCACTTGTTGCTAAAGCAATACCAGGTAAACCTGTAATTCGACCAAAGGCATCTGCCGCAAATGCAGCACCTTGCTCATGATGCATACTTACAATTTTTATTTTTCCTTTACGATGTAGTGAGTCTAACAAATGTGTTATCATTCCCCCTGCCAATTCAAAAACACAGGTAATTCTTTGCGATTCTAAAAACTCTGCAATATAATCGGAGACTTTCATTTAATTAGACTTTAATATTCCTATAATAATTGATTGTTTCAGTTAAACTATTAATTAAGGGTGAAATTGAAAAGTTCGTTTCATTATAAAATTTAGCTGAGTCACCCTCCATGTGTATTACCTGATTTTTTCTGTATTCGAGCGCGCCAAAATTAAGTTTTGATTTAGACTTAAGAATATCTTTAATAAGGAACAAAATTTCTTTAAGCTGCATAGAATTATTTGAAGATAAATTATAAATCCCGCTAATTTCACTATTCATCAACAAAATAATGCCTTTGCAAAAATCTTTAACAAATAAATAATCATATCTTTGTTCACATCCTGTCAAATTGATTGCTTCATTGTCTAGCATCTTATTTATTGCAAACGGTAAAAGCCATTTACCATCTTCTTTCGGCCCAAATAAAGAAAAAAGTCTGATCCAGAACCATTTAGTATTCGATTGCTCAGCTAATGTTTGTAATAATCTGCTTGTAAACATTTTTGCTATACCGTAAGCATCTGTGGGATTGCATGGATAGTTCTCATCAACTCTTCCTTCATAATCACCGTATTCTGCTCGTGAACCAAGTGAAATTATTTTATTAACGCCGGCATTAATTGCCAGGTGGTATAATCTTACTGCAAAATCAAAATTATCTAATTGTAATATTAAGGAATTTCTATCTTCAGCTTTTACACCACTCCATGCAGAATGGATAAGTATATCGATATGTTCTTTGGTAAATATATTATCTAATGGAACTTTATCAATATCAATTAGTTTTAATCTGCTATCACTTAAAAATTCTTTTATTCGCCAAATATCTGAGGTAGATCTCTTAAGCCCTACAACATTATAATTTTCAGAAAGTATTGTCTCTAATAAATTTGATCCTATAAACCCGGTAGCTCCTGTCAGCAATATTGTTTTCATTAAAAATAAATTTCACGAATTAAAATAAATTTCACGAATTATTCCCACTCATCCGTTCTGATTTTTTTTTCTTCTAATTCCTTTGACAATAAAAAATTCTTAAATGATTTTATCATCAATGGAGGACCAGAAATAAAATAAGTAGCTAAATTACCGTAATCATTAAAAATTTCTTCAATTTTAAGAAAACCATCAATATTTTCATAAAATGTTTTAATTGAGATACCGTAGTTTATTATTTTAGTTTTTTCTAATTCTTTATTGTAAATATTATATTGTTGTGACCTGGCTCCGAAATACAACACCGGCTTAACATATTTTGCAAATGATCCATCAGTAAAAAGGGACAGGTAGGGAGTAATTCCGGTTCCTCCTGCAATAAAAACACAATTATTTAATGAATGAGCTTGAGAAAATAAGTCGCCGTAAGGCAGCTTAAGCCAGACTTCTTTTCCTTCGTACAATTTATCAGCTATCCGTTTTGTAAATCTACCTTTTATCGAGAATGTGATGGTTATTTGCGGTTCAATTGGACTACTCTGCATTGAGAAGCATCTTGATTCAGGCCATTGACCAATGCCGTCATATTCGTCTAAGGCTAAGTGTAAAAATTGTCCCGGCAAAAATTGAAATCTTTTATCTGAAGAAAAAGTAACAGTATAAATATCAGGGAAAGGATTTTTAATTTCTTCTACTTTCGCTTTATATTTTTTTACGATAGCCAAAGAATTGTTTAGTATTTACGTATGAAATTATCAAGTGTGCTTTCAAAATAATCCAATTTCTCTCTAGTAATCCCGGGATATGTCCCAAGGAAAAAAGTATTATTCATAATGTAATCGGAATTGTTCAGATGCTCAGCTATTCTGAAGTCCTTTCCAATAAACGCCGGTTGTCTTACTATGTTTCCTCCAAATAAATTTCTTGTTTCGATTAAGTTATCGTTCAAGTATTTAGCAATTTGGTCTCTTTTAAAAGGTGCATCTTCTTTTACCGAAACTATATAACTAAACCAAGCTGGATCCGAATGTTCTGTGGCTTCCGGAAGAATTAAAAAATCAGAATACTTTTCAAAAATCTGATTGTATCTGTTAAAGTTTTCTTTTCTCTTTTTACAAAACATCGGCAGCTTATCAATTTGTGCGGCACCTATAGCGGCTTGCATGTCAGTCATCTTTAAATTGTAACCAATTTCCGAATAGACATATTTGTGATCATATCCAAAAGGAAGAGTTCCGAATTGTTGAGAAAATCTTTTTCCGCATGTATTGTTTTCTCCTCCGGCACAATAGCAATCACGCCCCCAGTCTCTAAATGACTTAATAATTTTAGCAAGCTGTTCGTCATTAGTTAAAACAGCCCCACCTTCCCCGGTCGTAATATGATGCGCAGGATAAAAGCTTATTGTTGAAATATGTCCAAATGTACCGGTATATTTCCCCCTATATTTACTTCCAAAAGCATCGCAGTTATCCTCAATTACCCAAAGATTATATTCTTTAGCTAATTTCATTACAGCATTTATATCAAAAGGATTGCCGAGTGTATGAGCTAAAAAAATGCAGCGTGTTTTTTCTGAAATAGCTTTTTCCATCATATTAATGTCGATGTTGTATGTTGGAATATCAACATCAACAAAAACGGGAATCATATTATTCTGAATAATTGGTGTAACCGTTGAAGGAAAGCTAGCTGCCGCTGAAATTACTTCATCTCCGGGTTTTAATCTTTTATCCCCCAGTTTTTCTGATGTTAAGGCAGAAAACGCTGCAAGGTTAGCTGATGATCCGGAATTAACAAGTATAACATTTGAGATGCCTAAAAGCTCTGATATTTTTTCGGCGAATGCTTCAGAGTATCTCCCTTCTGTTAACCAAAAATCGAGTGCTGCATCAACTAAGTTAACTAACTCCTTTTCGTCAAAAACTCTACCGGCGTAGTTTACCCGTGTTTTCCCTTTTTCAAATTTTTCGTTTGCAAATCTTTCAGTGTAATATTGGGTTGTTAATCCTAATATTTGTTTTCTTATTTCTTTATGATTCATAAATCTATTTTCTTTTTCTATAGCTTTTTACTTTTTACCAGTTAATTGTCACCCATTCTCAACCCAAGCAATATTTTTTATTGCAGCTATCGACAAATACTCATTTATTTGCTTTACCCTTTTTTCATAAAGGTTATCATGACTATTCTCATCAGTATAACCATAAACAGTCATTTTAACCGTTTCATCAAAGTCTAAGACAGGATTCCAACCGAGGTAATTTTGTGCTTTTGCAATATCTAATTTTAATAAACCTGCTTCTTGTACTTTTTCATTTACTTTATCAATATCATATACCCCTGTACCACTTTTATTAATAATATTCGCAATAAGGTCTTTCACCGAAAAATTGTCTTGATCCCTTGGTCCGAAATTCCAACCGCCTTGAAATTTCTTCCCTTCAGAAAACAATTTTGAAGCAAGAAGTAAATAGCCGCCTAATGGCTCTAAAACATGCTGCCAGGGTCTTGTTGCATCCGGGTAACGAAGAAATAATGTTGCTCCATTTTTTATTGCCCTAAAAAAATCCGGAACAATTCTGTTCTCAGCCCAATCCCCTCCGCCAATAACATTTCCGGCTCTTGCTGAGGCAACATTTGCACTTCCTTCTTTTAGAAAAAATGAATTCAAGTACGAATGCGTAATTAATTCAGAACACCCTTTTGAAGCACTGTAAGGATCTTTACCACCCATAGCATCTGTTTCCTTATAACCCATATTCCATTCATTATTTTGATAACACTTATCACTGGTAATATTAACGGCGACTTTAACAGATTTCGTTTCCCTCACTGCTTCAAAAAAATTAACCGTCCCCATCAAGTTTGTTTCAAATGTATAATGCGGGTCATTATAGGAATCTATTACAAGTGGTTGTGCTGCTAAATGAAAAGCAATTTCAGGTTTAATTGTTTTAAAAAAATCCAATAAATGTTTTTTATCTCTTATATCACCATCTTCATGATGAATAATTTCATTTAATCTGGTCGTAACAAAATTATCTTTTTCCCTCTTTGGAGGTAGTGCGTATCCATAAACATCAGCGCCTAATTCTTTGAGCCAGATTGCAAGCCACGAACCCTTAAAGCCCGTGTCACCCGTAATTACAACTTTTTTATTTTTATAAACACCACCAAAAAGATTTTTCATCTTTGATTCATCTAATGTAATTAATTTTTAGACTACCAAATTTTCCATGGTGCTTTACCACTATCCCATAATTTTTCGAGTTCTACCTTATCGGAAAGCTTATCCATCGGCATCCAGAATCCTTTATGATGAAAGGCTGCCAATTGATTTTCTTTTGCGACCTTCTCAAGAGGTTCTCTTTCGAAAGATATTAAATCATGTTCAATATATTTAAATACAGCCGTTTCAAGCACAAAAAAGCCTGCATTTACCCAAGCTCCATCGCCAGCAGGCTTCTCAATAAAATGTCTTACATTATTATCTTTATCTATATCCAATGAACCGAATCTACCAAAAGGTTGAGCTGCTGTAACTGTTGCAATTTTGTTTTTTTCCCTATGCCTTTTAATTAAGTTTTTTATATTTACGTTAGCAACTCCATCACCGTATGTCATCATAAAAGTTTCGTTTTTTACATACTCTTTTATTCTAAGAATTCTTCCGCCGGTTAATGTTTTATCGCCTGTATCAATTAATGTTACTTTCCAGGGTTCTGCATGATGATTGTGTGTTTCAATCTTATTATTTTCCATGTCAATAGTAATATCCGATTGATGTATAAAATAATTTGCAAAATATTCTTTTATAACATAACCCTTATATCCAAGACATATTATGAACTCATTGAATCCATAGTAAGAATATATTTTCATTATATGCCAGAGTATTGGCTTACCACCTATTTCGACCATCGGTTTCGGCTTAATTGAAGTTTCTTCACTCAGGCGCGTCCCCAACCCGCCGGCAAGAATTACTACTTTCATATTTTTACCTTATCAATAAATTTATTCAAATCAACAATTATTATAAATTAACTTTTAATAATCATTAATGCTGTGTTAGCGTAAAGTTTCCCTAATTTGAGATACTAACATTTTAGCAGTTTTTAATTTATAGTTCTGCCCAAAGAACCCCAATCAAGTAAATCCATCTGCATTAAGAAAATTTGTCGAATGATCATCTAATTGTACCCGAAGCTTTATATAAAATTAGTTTTCAAATAGCAGAAGATTATTCTTAATAATATCTTTCTCGTTTTTTAAAAAATCTAAATGCACTTTACAACCTTTTAAATACCTGCAATAAGAATCATCATCAAGCAAAATTAAATTTTCTATTAAGGTTACATATTGCTGAGACTTATCAAGCTTTATATTCCAACTAGCATTAAATTCATCCAATTTGTCCCATGCTGTTGTGCCTGAGCAAATCACTGGTGTTCCAAAGTATAGAGATTCAAAAATTACGTGTCCGAAGTTCATTAGTCATTAACTTCGCTGTCATTCAATAGTCATTGGTCATTCAGTAGTCATTGGTCATTCAGTAGTCATTCATTGTAATCGTAGAATTAAAAGATTGCAAGATTACTTGATTGCCATTTTACATCTTCCCTCAACCATCATCCATTTATCATTTCACTTTTGCCATTTGCCCGCTCGGACGAGTCGGAGACGAGGCGAGCCATTTCCCATCTTCCATCAAACATCTTCCATTCAATAGTCATTGGTCATTCAATTGTCATTCGATAGTCATACAATGGTCATTGGTCCCGCCTGCATTATATTACGGCGGGCATTACGCCCAGGAGCGTAACGCCACTAAGCGTAACGGATAATAAATTGTTTAAAAAATGGATCCCCGATAAAATAGCGACCATTTACTTTTTCAACAATTCCAGATTCAATTAGCCCGGCAAGCGCTTTTTGAGTAGTTGACGCTGCCGTAAGGCGAAATTTCTTTGTGTAATTTAAAGAAAATACATTTTCGCCGCTTACCACAAGTGCTTTTAACAACTTTTTTTGATATGCTGATAGTTTATCATAAAGTTCGTAATAATAATCGCTTTTCAAATCAACAATTTTTTCGGCACACTTAATAATAAGCTCCCTATCAATTTTTTGTATAGAATTCACCACGTACTGCCAAACTTCAGCAGCTAAAAGTTGAATGTAATAAGGAATGACGCCTGCTTGTTCGATGATGAACAGAGCTAGATGCTGCTCTATTTTAATACCTGAGGAAGCAAACCTGCTTATCAGGAAATCAACTGTTTCTTCTTGCGGCAGAGAACCAATTTGCATCAACATAGCTGCATTATAAAATGCCCGCCCTTTGTTATTAAACATATCATTCAGCAAATGTGTACGGCTGCCTAAAAACAGATAGTTTACATATTGGTGATGCTGTATTTTACTACGGAATAATTTTTCAAAATTTTCACCATTTAGCTTATTTATTTCCTGGAACTCATCAAGTACAATGATAAAACGTTTATCCGGCGATGCCAGATGTTCAGGTAGATCAAGAATTTCTCCAAGTGTTTTCTCATCAATTTTATTTTCTGTAAAATCTAAAGAGAACTCAGGATTGCCTGACTGATCAAAAACTAATTTTGGACGAATGCCTTTAACAAATGCCGCAGTAGCCTTTACTGCCTTTTGCAAGTTGCTTTGGGTGGAAACTAACGCCTTTGAGTATGTTTGAATAAAAGATTCACGGGAATAAACCGGCATAAAATCGAAATACACACACGTATATTTCATTTTTTCTAATTTTTCAACTGCGTACAAGACCAAGGATGTTTTTCCAAACCTGCGCGGGGCAAATAACACAAGATTGTTCCCGCCGGAAAGCGTAGAGACTATCTTATCGCATTCAACATGCCTGTTAAAAAAATAGGGTTCTTTTACTATTGTGCCGTAGCTGAAAGGGTTCATATTGTTTTCATAAAATTATCAATAACTTCTGTAAAAATCTTCCATCAACCATCACCCCTACCAACATTTAGGACCAAATACGGGATTCCAACCTTCGGTTGATTTAACGGGATACGAGATACCGGATACCAACCTTCGGTTGATAAACCAGATGCGGGATACCGGATCATCCCATCATTCGTCATTGGTCATTCAATTGTCATTGGTATACAGTTGGACTCTGATGCCGGATACCAGATACCAGATGCGGGATACCGGATCATCCCATCAATTGTCATTGGTCATTCAGTTGTCATTGGTATACAGTTGGACTCTGATGCCGGATACCAGATGCGGGATACCGGATCATCCCATCATTCGTCATTGGTCATTCAATTGTCTAGGGATATAGTATCAGAAACGCAAGATCAATATTTTCTTATAGATCCTTAGACTGATTTTTTTTCAGATGTTCCAGTATTTCAGTTCTGTAATTAATGAAATCTTCATAATTATTTTTTATTATTTCCAGAACCAGCTTATCATCAATGTCCCAATATAGATGAACAATCCTGTTACGAAATCTTGTCATTAATATTAATCTCTCCAGAAGAGATGTAGATATAATATTGTTACTTTGAAGTATTCTAAAAGTGTCGGAATAATCCTTGGGAATTCCCAATGCTTCTCTTGAGATAATATGATTGCCTATGTTGATGCAGGTTTCTATAGAAATTTGCAACAAATATCTTCCGCTATAAATATTCCTGACATTAGTTAAATATTCTACTTCAGATAAAAGACTCAATTGCTTTACTTCTTTTAAATACGTATCAAGCTCTTTAAACAGGCTCTCTATTTTTTGTTTATCTATCATTTAACAAATTCTCATACCTTTGATCGAACAAGGGATTATAGGTGATGGAATAATCCATATACCTCAACCTGTTATTTACAAGGTAATCATAATAGAATTTTTCATCCTTAAAGAATAAAACTTTGCCTTCGTTTAGTATTTTGCCTATTATTATTATTGGGGCATCGTTAAGGCTTCTCACATCAAATTTATATTCGGGTAATATTCTGACTAAACTACTTTCAATTTTAAATTCGGTCATTCGAAAATCATACGCGGGCTTATCGGATTTTTGATATACAGCAATATCTATGTCGCTTAAAGGTGTTTCTTTATTCACTGCGTAAGACCCATATAGATAAGCAAATTCTATCTCCTTTTCTTTTAAAAGAAAATCTTTTATCATTTGAAATAAATGATGCTTGTCCATAAAAATTTTTTTCACTTTCTGCAAAGTAGCTAATGTTAAAATACTTTTAATTTCTTTAACATTCTATTATAACGGCTTATAAACACTGCGCTCCGATACCATTCGCTTAATCAGCGGGATACGGGATCATCCCATCATTCGTCAGTCAATTGTCATTGGTCATTCAGTTGAACTATGATACGGGATACCGAATGCGGGATACCGGATTTCTCAGCATCTCATCATCCAACGATAGTCAGTCAATTGTCATTAGTCATTCGTAGTCAATCAATTGTTATTCGGGCAATTACAAAATTGAAAGATTAAAAGATTGATTTTTTCAAGTTATTAGGTTGTTAAGAAATTGGGTTATTGGGTTTACGATTCTCAATAGCTTAATAGCTCAGTAACTTAATTCCGGATGCGGGATACCGGATTGGTATCAGGGTTAATAGGTTGTTAAGCTCTCAGGTTATTAAGTTATTAAGTTCGTTCTACAATTTCCATTTTACATCTTCCATCATCCATTTACCATTTCACTTCTGCCGTCTGCCCTTTGCCATCTCCCGTCATTTAATAGTCATTGGTCATTCGTAGTCATTCATCGCATATTGCCTCTCCCATTTTTCATATCACATTACTCATCTCTCATCATCCCACAGTCCCAAAGTCTCAATTTCCCATTATCTAATTGTCTCACTCCACTTTTGCCGTTTGCCCGCTCCGACGAGTCGGAGACGAGGCGAGCCATTTCCCAACTCTGGTCATCGGACATTAGTCAGTCAGTTGTCATTCCATCTTCCATCCGTCTCCGCCCTTCGGGCTACGCCGGACAGGTCTTCCATCAAACATCTTCCATTCAATAGTCATTGGTCATTCAATTGTCATTTGTCATTGGTCCCGCGTTCCGCTTTTATTAATCAGTCCTTCTTTTTGAAGGAATTCTATTATTTGACTATTCAGTAAATCAGACTCCCTTTTAAAATCGTCATAATCTTCCTTTGTAAAAACATATGAGGGGTTATAGTCAGCTTCACCGCGATATTTCATGAGTTTAGCGAAACTGTGAGATAAACCAGGCTCAAATATCCCGGGTTTAATGAAGTGCAAACCAAGAAGCCTTAATGTTTCTTCATGTGTTTTCGGCTCAAAACCCCTGGAAAGCAGCAAAGCTCTAATATTGTGATAAACATAATAATACAACCTTGAGACTGCATCAGCATATTGCCCGTGAGACATCAGCAGTTCTGCAGACTTAAGACAATCTTTTGCTCTTTCAAGTTCCTGTGAAATATTGATCTTTTTATTTTGTTGGGTCATACGGGCAAACCTTCTCTTTCAATATCAAGTGCTATTCTTCTTTCGTGTTCTTTAAGATCGGTAAAATCCTTTAAGGATAAAACTAATGAAGAAACAACAACGATGTACTTTGTCTCAATTTCTGCAACAATGTCAATAATTTTTCGTTTCATTCCTCTGTCAAGTCCATCAATGATTATGGCAAGATCGATATCCGACTCCGGATCATAGTCACCCCGCGCTTTCGAGCCGAAGAGATAAATGCCCTTTAATTTTATTCCTGAAAGAGATAAGATTCTTTCTTTAATCTCCTCCACAGCTTTTTTTTCTTCTTCAGATAAATATTTTAATTTGATCATTATTAAAATTAGCTGTATTTTTTTACCAAATATACATTACAAATCAGTCGGGTTTAAAAACAAGTTTAGGTTTTCTTCTTGTATTGAACTGCCTTTTATATAACTGTCCCAACTTCCGCCTTTGCCTTCTGCCGTTTCTCACTTCTTATCGCTCATCATCCCTATGCCTTTTGCCTTTTCCCAACTCACATAATTACATCACTCATCATCTCTCTCTCGTGGTCATTCATTGCCTACTGCTTACTGAACTCTGATACCGGATGCTGGATGCGGGATACCGGATACTGGATTCAGAATTTCTCATCATCTCACATTCCCATCATCTCATTGTCTCACTTTCACTTTTGCCCTTTGCCATCTCCCGTCATTCAATAGTCATTGGTCATTAGTCATTAGTCATTATAAGATTGCAAGATTCTCATTTACTATTTTCGTCTTCCATCAACCATCATCCATTTCCCATCTTCCATCAAACATCTTTCATCTTTTCATTCTTCTTTCTTACTTCCAAACCATTGTGTGACAAAATTCTTTGCTATTAACAACACTCTTTCTGCTTTTTGCTGTGCCTGCTGAGAATCCGATTCTTCATATTCCTCATAGGGAAGCCAGAGAGCATCCTGAGAAATTCCGGGATACCGACTAAGCGAAACTTCAGGCTCAATTCCTTCGGAAATTTCTGCAGCATCAGATAATTGTTCTTTCCAATGCCCGGGAATAGTACCCTTATCTATAAGAGCTCTTAATTCTTCCCCGACAAAGTGTGTCTTTTTAAAAATCCCCATGGCTATCAGTATAGCTTTTATAAACTTCTCTACTGCCTGCTGAAAGTGATAAACCGATTTATCAAAAAAAGCCTCTTCTTTTAATCTTTTACCAATCGCCAGATCCCTTTCTCCATCCCGAAGCATGGCATTAGAAAAGTCTTCATTACTAACTTTTGATAAAAATGTAGGAGCGCCTTCTTTAACCGGGAAAATCCATCCATCTGTTACTTTTTGAATTTTATTCTGCTTAATATAATTTCGTGTTTCTTCAATTATATTTGCCAGTAGTCCATCAGTATCAATAAGTATGATTCCCTCTGTTGCAATATCCAGAAAAAGGGGGTTGTGGTTTTTGAAATTAGACAGAGTTTCTTCCTTTAAAAGAAGGAGAATATCCATCGGCATAAGCGGCAATCGTTTTTTCAGTAAAGCGATCTCCTTCCCTCTCCTGTGCCTTTTCTGTGGAATGCCAGAAGCAACCACCAGTAAATCCAGGTCAGAATCTTCATTATAATATTCTTTTACCCGTGACCCAAATGCAACCATTGCAACTACAGAAAAGGGCAATTCAAGAAAGTGAGATTTCGGGAGAAATTTACCGAGGGTTTTTGTGTCCATTTTTCCCTGCTTCAATTAATTTTTTAGCTACATCCCTGGCTATTTCAATTGTTTCAGAAATAGTTCTTCCCTGAGCTACTAAACCTTGTACATTATCTGAGGTTGCCAGATAGTAACCCTCCGGTAATTTTTCAATCTTTATGTTTACAATCCTTTCCATTTAAATCCCTTTCTTTGTGAACTTGAACTATCTGTACGAGGTTATTTTTTTAATTGAATGTTTAACAATACTTATCGGGACTTAAAAAAGCAAGGCTCTCTCATAATCATTGGTCATTCAATTGTCATTGCTCCCGCCTGCATTATATTACGGCGGGCAGGCATTCGGGGTTATTTCAATAGTCATTGGTCATTCAGTTGTCATTCCCATTTTCCATCATACATCCGTCTTCGTCTTTCAGACTTCTGCCTTCATCGAGATTTCGGCGGACAGGTCGTCGGACAATCACATAAGCTCATCATCTTTCGTGGTCATTTAATTGTCATTGGTCATTTGTAGTCAATCAATAGTCATTGGTCATTAGTCAATTGTCATTAGTCATTGAGGAAGATTAAAGCTTACAGTAACTTTTAATTAACTGGAGGAATTTTTTGAAATCGTTTAACCTGTTATTCACAATATCAGCTAACACACCTGCTTCTAAACCAAGATATTCATGACTCAACCTGTTTCTGAAACCTGCCATTTGTGTTAGTATCTTTTTTTCTTCATCGGTAATAATATTATTTTTGCTGAGCACTTCTCCAAGGTCAGAGTAATAATCCCATTTTTCATTAAAGTCAGCGGACACTATATGAGCCAGCATATCAAAAAGATTCTGAATTAAAAGATAAACACCTCGTTCCAATATCCACAAAAGGTCAGTATTTCTTTTAAGATCATCTGCCGTAACCGGACTATGCTTTTCAAGATTGCTAAGATCCGATATATAAGCAGACAGGTGTTTTTCAATAATTTCCAGGTCAGGCATTATTTAAATGTCTCTTTAAATAAAACATTTTTATTTTTCTCAAAGGTTCGGCATCAATATAAAGACGCCGGATATAATTTTCGTAGCTTATCCTTTTATATTTGTTGCGTTCGAATAAAAGTACGCCGGTATTTATGATACGTTGTTGTATCAGAATTCCCGCTTTATTAATGATCACCAAATCAATCTTATCATTTCTTAACAAAGCCGAAATATCGGATATTAAGTTGCTTTCATATCCATATGGAAATTTTTTGTAGTCATCCGGATTGAAATTTTTCTCCAGATGTACAGCAACATCAATGTCATGATAATGATCGGATTTAACAAACGACCCAAATATGTAAGCAAAATCAATTTCCTGTCTACCCGATAAGGAATCCTTTAGCCTACTATATACTTCTTTTTTCATTACAAGAATATTTAATATTATTTTAATATAAATACAATTATCGCATAATCCCATCATCTCATTCTACTTGCCTCTGATACCGGATACCAGATGCGGGATACAGGATCATCCCATCATTCGTCATTGGTCATTCAATTGTCATTGGTCATTCGTAGTCAATCAATTGTTATTCGGGCAATTACAAAATTGAAAGATTGAAAGATTCCCATTTTACATCCGTCTCCGCCCTTCGGGCTTCCGCCTTCATCAGAGATTTCGGCGGACAGGACGCCGGACAAGTCTTCCATCAACCATCTTCCATTTCAATAGTCATTGGTCATTCAGTTGTCATTCCATCTTCCATTTTCCATCAAACATCTTCCTTTTCAATAGTCATTGGTTATTCGTAGTCATTCCCATCTCACATTATTCATCATTTCATTGCTTATTAATGCTTACTGCCTCCTGTTTACTATGTTGTGCCTTCTATGGCTTTACCCCAATATTCATCTAGTGACCTGTCGGCAATAGCCTTGTTAAGAAAATCAAAATCAATAAGTTCTTTTGAATTAGCAAGAATCCCCTGAATATCTATGAGATGTTTTTGTGCGTTTCCCTCTTTATAG
>Ga0154475_1134_pt1 | contig 44215 bp, 40 predicted proteins | sample RifGroC2_FD_115954 | JGI IMG/M metagenome (GOLD analysis project Ga0154475, IMG submission 115954) | Ignavibacteria bacterium GWC2_36_12 | reverse complement strand
GCTGCACCAAGTAAATGACCCGTCATTGACTTTGTTGAACTAACCACCAGTTTATTTGCAAGCTCGCCGAAACACGTTTTTATAGCATTTGTTTCAGTCACATCATTGTATTGTGTCGATGTACCGTGAGCATTGATATAGTTTATATCAGTTGCAGTAACACCGGCATCTCTAATTGCTTCCCGCATAGCTCTAACAGCACCTGCACCTCCGGGCGCGGGAGCCGTGATGTGGTATGCGTCTCCCGTTAAACCAACTCCTGCTATTTCGCAATATATTCTTGCGCCTCTTCCAATTGCATGTTCAAGCTCTTCAAGAATTAGTGTTCCGGCACCTTCACCCATCACAAAGCCATTTCTATCCTTATCAAAAGGTCTTGAGGCTTCTAAGTAACGGTCATTCCAGATTGATATTGCTTTCATTGCATTAAAACCGCCGATTGAGAGTTCCGTTATTGCTGCTTCAGAACCTCCACACAACATTATATCCGCACTTCCCCTTTGAATTAATATAAAAGCATCGGATATTGCATGAGAAGAGGTAGCACAGGCAGATGTGGTCGCATAATTAGGTCCCTTTAAAGAATACTTAATAGATATTTGCCCTGCCGCCATATCTGAAATCATCATGGGAACAAAAAAGGGACTTATTTTACGAGGGCTTTTATTTTCAAAGTAAATAAAATGCTGTTGCTGAAGAGTATCCATTCCTCCAATTCCGCTTCCGTATATAACCCCAAACATTTCTTTTTCAACTTTTTCAATGTTTATTCCCGAATCCTGCATTGCCATTTCAGCAGCTGCCAGGGCATAATGAGTAAAGGGATCCATTCTGCGAATTGATTTTTTGTCAATATAATCTTCCGCATGAAAGTTTTTGACTTCGGCGGCAAATTTTGTTTCGAAGTTAGTAGTATCGAATTTTGTTATAAGACCCACGCCGTTCTTACAATTAATCATTCCTTCCCAGAAGTCATGTAAATTATTGCCGATAGGAGTAATTGCACCCATTCCCGTGATAACAACTCTACGCTTATTCATAAATACTCCTAAGAAAAAAATTATAAGAAAGCGGCATCAGCGAAGGCATGTTCCTCTAGTTTTGAGTAAAGAGGGATTCAAGTCGAGAAAATTTATGAGATCTTCCCGACCCAAAAATTAAGAACCGAGCTTTTCTTTTAAATATTTCATAGCATCGCCTACTGTCCCAATTTTTTCTGCATCCTCATCAGGAATTGAAACCTGAAAAGCACTTTCGAAACCCATAACTAGTTCAACTATATCAAGAGAATCCGCACCTAAATCGTTAGTAAAAGAAGCTTCCGGTGTAATCTGAGATTCTTCTACACCGAGTTTATCCATTATTATTTCCTTTACTTTAGTTTCAACGTCCATTTGTTTCTCCTATATGTTTTTTTGTGTTAATTAAAGATAAAAAAAGAAATTTTACATTGCCATTCCGCCATCGACAGATATTACCTGCCCGGTAATATAATCGGCATCCTTGCTGCAAAGGAATGCGACAACTTTGGCTACATCCTGTGGGGTGCCCATTCTGCCCATGGGAATATTCTGAACTAATTTTTGTTTTTGGTCATCAGTTAATTTTTGAGTCATGTCGGTCTGAATAAATCCGGGTGCAACTGCATTAACAGTAATACCACGTGATGCAAGCTCCCTTGCCATAGCTTTTGTAAAACCAATTACTCCGGCTTTTGATGCAACATAATTAGATTGACCGGGGTTACCAATTAAAGCCACAACTGAGGCTATGTTAACTATCCTTCCATACTTCTGATTGATCATCGGTTTAATTACTGCTTTAGTGTAATTAAAAACACTTTTCAAATTAGCATTTATCACATCATCAAAATCTTTTTCTGTCATTCTTAAGAGAAGATTATCCCTTGTAATTCCAGCGTTATTAATTAATATATCTACCCCGCCCAACTTCTCAATTGCCTCATTAACAGTAGCCTGAGCCTGTTCAAGAGATGTAGCATCAGCTTTAAAACCAAAAATCTTAGTTCCCGGATAATCTATCTCAGACATTAATTCCTCGGCACATTCATCACAGCTATTATAAACAAATGCAACATCTGAAAATAGAACACCGCAGCAGCTCCTGGAAGCTAATTCTTTAACAATTGCCCTTCCTATACCTCTTGTACCGCCTGTAACAATTGCTCTTCTATTATGATTACTTGTTTTAGTATTACTCATTCTTACTCTACTCCATCAGGGAAATACATTTTTTTTTATTAATCTCATGCAACTTCTTTAGTCTTTAATGAAGAAAGATATTGATTTCTCATTTCTTCAAGTTCATTAAAATCTTTTTCACCAAAAAAATATTTTAACTCTTCATTGCAGGATTCGTAGATAGTCGTTTCAGGCATCGGATTTTTATTGCATGTTTTTAGTCTGTCAATATGATCGTCATCTACAGTTAATGTCCCTTCATAAATTGTAAGAGGAAATAATATACAATATTGGGGTTTATATTTCCACTTATGACCGCCTTCAAGATTTGCAAATTTCTGCAAAGAACATAAGCCTTCTTCATCAAGAAAAGCACATTTATGGTTAATTATTTCGGTTCCAACAGCAATACCCGAATCAAAATCATCGTCCTTTTCAGGAGGTTCAAACCACTTGTTGTTATCCTTTACTTGTGTTCTATCAAATAAAGGAGTCAGCTTATCTTTAATTCTTACAATTTCTTCTGCTTCTTTAGAATCGGTATAAACACCATACAGACAACATTCACCTGTGCATTTACAATTAAACTTAAAAGTAAAAATCTTTGGATCTATTTTTAGTCCATTAATTTCGAAATTAGAATTATCATTCATTAAATATATTTCTCCACATCTGAATATTTATCAATCCCAAAAATTTTTACATCCGGATTTATTCTTTTCATAAGCCCCTGTAAAACCTTTCCCGGTCCAATCTCATAAAATTCATCTACACCGTCGTTAATCATGTTATTTATTATTTGAAGCCACAGAACCGGGGTGGATAATTGTTCATACAACAAATTCTTTATCTCTTCTTTTCTTACAACCGGCTTTGCAGTAACATTTACATAAACCGGGACCCTTGCATCATAAAGAGGAGTTTTATCCAGGGCAATTTTTAATTTTTCTTTTGCAGAATCCATTAAAGGCGAATGAAATGCCCCGCTAACCTGAAGTTCTTTTGTAAGTTTTGCGCCTTTAGATTTGCATAGTTCCATTGCCTTCTTTACAGCATTTACTTCACCGGAAATTACAACCTGTCCCGGCGAATTAAAATTAGCACATTGAACAATCCCTTCCTGCGATACTTCATTACAACATTGAATAACCTGTTCTTCATCAAGCCCTATTATTGCAGCCATTGTTCCCGGTCTTTCAATTCCCGCTTTCTGCATTGCTATTCCCCTTTCACGAACAAGTTTTATCGCATCGTAAAACTGAATAGCTCCTGATGCAACAAAAGCAGAATATTCTCCAACTGAATGACCCGCAACAGCATACGGGTTTAGTGTTCTTATCAGGCTTGCTAAGATAACACTATGTAGGAAAATTGCAGGCTGGGTAAATTCAGACTGCTTTAATTGTTCTTCAGGTCCATTAAACAAAATATAAGAGAGGTTCATTCCCAAAGCATCATCGGCAGTCTTAATCATTTCTTTAGCTTCCACAGAAGTTTCGTACAAGTCGGCTGCCATACCGACATATTGAGAACCTTGTCCCGGAAATATAAATGCTTTTTTCATTGTCTACCAGATTTCCCATCTGCCGTCTGCCGTCTGCCGTCTGCCATAGTTAATCCATACTCCAGGTTAAATAAGAAGCGCCCCAGGTAAAACCTGCACCAAAAGCAGAAAGAATCAGGTTATCCCCTTTTTTAATTTTTCCGGCTCTATAATATTCTACGAGACATAAAGGAATAGTTGCCGCAGTTGTGTTCCCATATTTGTCAATATTGATCATAACTTTATCCTTGCTGAGACCCATTCTTTCGGCTGTCGCATCTATTATTCTCAGGTTTGCCTGATGCGGTACTAAGTAAGCTATATCATCCGAAGTTAAATTGTTTTTCACCATAAGTTCGTACGATATATCCGCCATTCCTTTTACAGCTACCTTAAAAACCGCTTTACCATCCTGATAAAGATAGTGCATCCTTTTATCCACAGTATCATGTGTGGGCGGATTAAGGCTTCCACCTCCTTTCAAATACAAGAAGTTCTTTCCACTGCCATCGCATTTTAGAATAGAATCCTGAAGACCAACACTTTTATCTTCAGTCGGTTCAATTAAAACCGCAGCCGCAGCATCACCGAACAGAATACAATTGTTCCTGTCAGAATAGTCAACGATCGCACTCATTTTATCGGCACCGATCAGAAGAACTTTTTTATAAGTACCGCTTTCTACAAGAGAGCACGCCGTTTGATACGCAAAGAGAAATCCGCTGCAGGCAGCAGAAAAATCAAATCCCCAGGCTTTCTTAGCTCCAATGTTTTCCTGAACCAAACAAGCAGTTGCAGGAAAGAACATATCAGGTGTAATTGTAGCTACAATTATTACATCAATATCTTCTGCATTTACATTATGAGTTTTGAGAAGATCTTCTGCCGCTTTTGTTGCAAGATCACTTGTTGCGCCTGTCTCAAGCTTTCTTCTTTCTTTAATTCCGGTTCTTGTAGTAATCCACTCATCGGTAGTATCAACAATCTTTTCAAAAAATGCATTATCCAGTATCTTATCCGGTACATACATCCCCACTCCGGTAATAACAGCATTATAAGCTTTGTTCATTATTCGCCTAACTTAAATTAGAATATTGTTTTATTGAGTTTTCAATTTTACTTAAAAGATTTTTTGTATGAATTTCATAGGCACGAAAGACCATATTTTTAAAAGCTTTAGGGGTGCTTGATCCGTGTCCTATTATACTAATTCCATTGACGCCAAGCAAGGGTACGCCACCATATTCCTGGTAGTCCAAAACTTTTAAAGCTTTCCTCAACGATCCTCTTGTTAATCCTATTTTTAATTTGTCAAAAAGATTTTTCTTTGCAGTTTGCTGTAAAAGATATTTTAGAAACTTCGGTACCGACTCACCAAATTTAAGGATAATATTCCCAACAAAACCATCACAAACAACCACGTCTGCTTTTCCCTCAAGAATGTCTCTTCCTTCTACATTACCAATAAAATTAAGTTTTGAGTCTTTAAGAAGTTTCGCTGCTTCTTCAGATACATCATTTCCCTTTCCTTCCTCTTCTCCCATGCTTAATACACCTATTGAAGGGTTTTTTACGCCCCCCATTTCCCTGGCAAATATAGAACCCATAATTGCGTATTCAAATAAATGATTTGGCTTAGCGTCTTTTCCGGCACCTACATCGTAAAGATAACATATACCTTTAGCACTGGGCATCTCGGCGCCAATTGTTGGTCTGCCAACACCTGGAATTCTTCCCATAATTAAAGTTGAAGCAGCCATCATTGCCCCGGTATTGCCGGCACTTACTAAAGCTTCGGCTTTTTTGTCCCTGACCCACTTTGCACCAACCACTAATGATGAAGCAGGTTTTGTTTTTAGTGAAACTGTCGGGCTGTCGTTCATCTCAATTTTTTGCTCTGCGTGTATAATCTTTTCTTTGTCAAATGTAAGATTTTCATAGGTGATTACATCTAAAATTAATTTAGAATCACCAGCGAGGTAAACCTCAATATTAGGATTCTCAGACTGTGCCTGCAAAGCACCCAAGACTACATTCTTAGGTGCGAAATCGCCTCCCATTGCATCAACAATTATTCTACACTGGTTAGGATTAGAACCAGAATCAATCATTAAAAGAAATCGGGTTGGTTATGTTTTAGGTATAAACATCGAACGTTCGTTGTAGTACCCGCAGGAAGGGCAAGCGCGATGTGATAATTTCATTTCACCACAATTAGAACATGTACTTAAAGAAGGCACAGTCGCTTTATAATGTGTTCTTCTTTTATCTCTCCTGCTTTTTGACCATCTTCGTTTAGGATTTGGCATCTTTAACTTTCAAGTTTAGTTTAATTAATATTCATCTTTTTTTTTAATTCGATCAGGGGTTGCCACCTCGGATCAGCCTGCTGCTTATCACAATCACAGGCTCCTTCATTAAGATTTTTTCCGCAATTGTAGCACAAGCCTTTACAATCTTCTCTACAAAGTTTTTTCATCGGTATCGATAATAATGCATAATCTCTTAACTCGGTAAACAAATTTATTTTATCGGTATCAGATGGTAAATATACCACATTTTCTAAATTGTTTTCTTCTGAATAATTACCAAATAAATAAGCAATCTGGAATTTGTTTTGGAGGTTTGTCTTGAAATCCGCACCGCACCTGTCGCATTCGAAAGCGGCTGTGGTATAAATGTCCGAATTAAGAATAATCTGATTGTGAAATTTCTTTAATTCTATCTTTGCTACATAATTTCCAAAGAACGGTTCTTTAAGTTCAAGCTTCTCGATCTTTTCCTCGAAAACAAAATCGTGAACGTCATCACTCAAACCACTGATTTTAATAATCATAGGAATCTCCCTCAAAAAAGAACAAAAATCGGGTTAAAATATAGATATAGTTAAAAAGATAAGCAACCTGTTCAAAGCTTCTTACATTTGATTTCAAGGTAATTTATAGAATAATTCCCTGCAATATTAACCAATTTTTTTCGGGAAATTTAATTTCTTAAATTATACAGCAAATTTAGCTTTTAATCACTATTTCGGAACTTACTATTAAATTCTTGCCTCAGGAAAAACTAATTAGAAAAAGGGACTTTCACTTATCCAGTCTGTATAATGCTTGTTGTAGAAAATCTTAGAAAAGAATATAAAAACATTGTAGCAGTTGATAATATCTCCTTCAAAGTAGAAGAAGGAAGAATATTCGGGATTCTTGGTCCTAACGGTGCCGGAAAAACAACAACACTCAGAGCTGTACTTAACATAATCAGACCAACTTCAGGAAAGATTACTTTTAATAATAAACCGATCACAAATGAATTTCTTAATACAATCGGTTATTTGCCTGAAGAAAGAGGCTTATATAAAAGAAGTAAGGTGACCGATGTAATACTTTACTTTGCCGGGCTAAAAAAAATGCCGAGGAATAAAGCTTTAAGTGAAGCGAAATCCTGGCTAAAAAAGCTTGAGATTGAACAATATGCAGACAAAAAGATTGAAGAGCTTTCAAAAGGGAACCAGCAAAAGGTACAGTTTATTGTCTCTGTTGTTCATGATCCGGATTTGTTGATACTCGATGAACCCTTTACAGGTTTTGATCCTATAAATCAAACTTTGATAAAAGAAACTGTACTGTCTTTTGTTACTGCGGGAAAGATTATTATACTTTCTACACATCAAATGGAAACTGTAGAAAAATTATGTTCGGATATACTTCTAATCAATAAAGGTGTAGAACTTTACCTGGGAAGCCTGGCAAATCTTAAAAAAAATTTTGGCACAAACACTGTTAAGATTGAATTCGATGGAGATGCTGAATTTATCAGCACATTAAATGGAGTACAAAATGTTGATAGGTATAGAAACTATGCTGAAATCCAGTTAAAAGACAACATCGACCCTTCGGAATTTCTAAAGATGATTGTAAACAAAATCAAAATAAAAAGTTTTTCAGTTCTGGAGCCAACTCTAAACAAAATATTCATCGATGTAATAAATCAAAGCCATAATCGACAAGTTTAATGAAAAAGATTTTTGAAATAGCGAGATGGGAATTTATTGAGAAGGTAAAAACCAAAACCTTTATTATTTCTCTTATTCTCACTCCGGCTATTTTAATTATATTCTCTGTTACACCGACATTACTTTCCGAACAGGAAACTTCTCAGACAAAAGTAATAGGACTTATAGACACTTCAGAAACTTACATTACCGGATTAAAAGAAGAGTTAAGTAAATATAAGCTTAATGATGTTCAGCCAAGCTACTTGTCAATCAACCTAACAACTAAAAACAAATCGCTTAATGAGATGAAAAAATATGCAGATAACGATGTAATAGAGGAAAAAATTGAAGGTTACCTGCTTATTTTGAACGGTGGGACTGATTCCGTTGCCATAGATTATAGAAGTAAAAGTTCGGGAAATCTGAAGGATATCAAACGATTTGAAGTATCTTTTAATGATATACGAATAAAACTGAAACTGAATAAAGAAAACATTAATCCACAAATATTAAAATTTATTTCCAGGTCTGTGGAAGTAAACCCAATTAAAATTGAAGAAAGCGGTAAAGAAAGCAAAAGCGATTTTTTGATAACATTCTTTTCTTCTTTCATATTCATTATGCTGTTAATGATGATGATACTTTATTCGGGGGGAATGTTAATCAGAAGCCTAGTAGAAGAAAAATCGAACAGGCTTATAGAAATAATAGTATCAAGCTGCAATGCAAACGAGTTGTTAACGGGTAAAATTATAGGATTAAGTGCCCTGGGATTTACCCAGATAGTAATATGGTTTCTAATCGGTATATCTCTTGTTAGTACAGCTTTAGTCCCGATAGAACTCTTTACAAATATCCCGGTTATTTTAATCTATTTTATTCTTGGCTTCATCTTCTATACAAGCATGTTTGTCGGTATCGGTTCGGTAGTAACAAGCGAGCAGGAAGCCCAGCAGATTACAACCTACTTAAGTTTTCTGCTGATACTTCCTATAATCTTTGTATTACCTGCTTTAGAAAATCCCCATGCGGTTTATATTCACATTTTATCTTATATTCCATTTACACTACCCTCTTTTATGATGTTAAGATTAAATATCAGTCCCGTACCGGTTTGGGAGATTTTGGTTACAACAACAATTATGATTTTTTCAATTTATTTTATGATAATTTTTTCAGCCAAGATATTCCGGATTGGTATTCTTTCTTATGGAAAAAGACCTGCTTTAAAAGAATTAATTCAATGGATCAGAGAAAAGTAGAGAACTGATTTGCTTATTACTGCTTCTGCATTCGCAGCCGTGTTACCTATGTTTAGTTATCTCTTAATAATCTGGTGGATCGACAGATATGAGAGGGAACCTTTTAGATTGGTTCTTAAAAACTATTTATGGGGTGCAATCGGTGCAATAATATTCGCGGCAGCGTGGAGTAGCATTGTATCAGCATTCATTTCAATTTTTATTAAAGAAACAACCCAGTTACAAAAATTAGAGACTATAGTTGTTGCCCCTTTTGTAGAAGAGATTACTAAAGGTGCCTTTCTTCTTTTTACAATAAGGAGTAACAAATTCGATAATATAACCGACGGTATTGTATATGGAGGGGCAATCGGGCTCGGTTTCGGTATGACGGAAAACTTCCTTTATTTTATTTTATACGGAAATACTCTTGTTAACTGGATTACCATTGTAATTATCCGGACTTTGTTTTCAGCCGTTATGCATTGTGTTGCTACTGCCACATTTGGAGCTTTTCTCGCTTACTCTAAGTACAAAAAAACATTAGTGAAAATTTCTTCTATATTTACCGGTTTCCTGGTTGCAATGTTTATACATCTTGCGTGGAATTTTAGTGTGAGTTTCGAATCTACAACATTGCTTGGTTTTTTATTTATGATTTTCACTATTGTAATTTTTATGCTCACATTTTCAATATCTATTATTAGTGAGAAGAAAATTATATATAAAGAGCTTCTTGGTGAAGCCGAAAACGGCTTAATTCCTTATACTCACCTGAGTATTCTGAATTCATCTATAAGAAATAAGTTCGGCTGGGTTGATGAAAGTATTCGTAAATCATATATTAACGCTGCAACTACTTTAGCCTTTAGAAAAAGGCAGCTTAGAAACTCTAGCGGTAACAGTAAGAGTTACTATGAGGAAGATATAAATTACTATCGTAACTTTATTCAAAATCTACTGTCTAATACTGAAAATAAATAAATTGTTAAAATCCAATTTTTTGTATTTATTTTATTATGGAGGTTTTTACTGTTTTTTACCAATCATAAGTATTATTTAATTCGGTTCTGAAAGGAAGGTCTTACCCAAAAAAGAAGAAAGTTTAAATTAAATGCTTATGAAAAGTTTAGTCATTATTTTGTAGAATACAAGGAATTACTAAAATGAAAATTGGAATTTACGGAGGTTCATTTGACCCCGTGCATAACGGACATTTAATAACCGCCCAGGCAGTAATAGAAATGAGAAACCTGGACAAAATAATTTTTGTCCCAAGTTACATTTCACCTCATAAACAGAATGTTGCCACCTCAGAGCCGAAACACAGGGTAAATATGCTTCACCTGGCAGTTGATAAAATACCCTATTTGGAATGCTCTGAAATTGAACTTAACCGGGGATCGGTATCTTATACTGTTGATACCCTACGCGAGCTAAAAAAGAAATACGATTATATTGAATTAATTATCGGTTATGATAATATTTTTAAATTCCATACCTGGCGCGAACCTGATGAAATACTCAGACTTGCCAAGCTTGTTGTATTAAGAAGAAAATTAAACATTCCCAGGGGGAAACAAAATAAATTTTACCGGGCAGCCATTTTTCTAAAAAGCCCGTTTATCCAGATAAGCGGATCCGTAATAAGAAAAAAAGCACAGGAAAATACCCCGATTAATTTTCTGGTCCCTGAAAAAGTACAGGACTATATTCTAAAACATAAACTCTATAAGGATAATTAGTGAAGATACTTGTCACCGGTGGAGCCGGTTTTATAGCTTCGCATATAACCGATGCGTTTATCAACGAAGGACATTCAGTTACCGTTATTGATAATCTCTCGACAGGGTTTGAAAAGAATGTGAATCCAAAAGCAAAATTTATTAATGCAGATATTGGTGACACAAACCTTCTTCAACTTTTTGAAAAAGAAAAATTCGATGTTGTAAATCATCATGCAGCACAGATGGATGTTCGTAAATCCGTTGCCGATCCTGCTTTCGATGCAAATACAAACATAATCGGGACAATAAATCTTCTGCAATGTTGTATTAAAACAAACGTTAAAAAGTTTATGTTTGCCTCAACTGGTGGGGCAGTTTACGGCGAACAAAATTATTTCCCTGCAGATGAAAACCACCCTACCTCTCCCTGCTCACCTTACGGCATTTCAAAACTTGCTGTTGAGAAATATCTTTTCTTCTACAAGTTTCAGTATAATTTCAATTATACGGTTTTAAGATATGCTAATATTTACGGACCAAGACAGAACTCAAAAGGTGAAGCAGGCGTAGTTGCTATCTTTACTACAAAGCTTCTGGCTAACGAACAACCTGTAATAAACGGAACAGGAAAACAAACAAGAGATTATGTCTATGTTGGTGATGTTGTTAAAGCAAATCTTACAACATTAAAAGACGATGTTTGTGATATTTATAATGTTGGTACAGGTAAAGAAACAGATGTAAACGAGCTTTTCAATAAACTTAATCTTCTTTCTGGAAGTAATAAAGAAGAAAAGCATGGTCCACCGGCACCGGGCGAGCAGATGAGAAGTGTAATAACTTCCGGAAAACTTTTCAAAAAATTCAACTGGAAACCTTCCACAATTCTTGAAGAAGGGCTTAAAGCTACTGTGGAATTCTTTAAAAATAATATGTGATTAAGTTTATATGTTATGATTAACAATGAACTGGTCAGGCAATTATTAAATAGTGAAAGACGGGCAGTAGCAAAATCAATATCGATAGTTGAAGCCAATAATTTAATTTCAGCCGAACTACTTAAAATTATTTATTCCTCAGTTGGCAAAGCATACAGGATCGGGATAACCGGACCCCCCGGTGCAGGCAAAAGTACAATAACAAACCAGCTTACCAAGCTTTACAGAGCAAAAAACAAAAAAGTAGGAATAATCGCCGTCGATCCTACAAGTCCTTTTACCGGGGGGGCTTTACTTGGCGATAGAATAAGAATGAATGATTTGGTCAACGACAGTGGGGTTTTCATTCGAAGTATGGCTACTCGCGGGAGTCTTGGGGGTTTAAGCAAAAAAGCTGTCGATGCTGCAGACGTTCTGGATGCGGGAGGATACGATTATATCATTTTGGAAACTGTGGGTGTTGGTCAATCGGAACTTGATATTGCACAGGCTGCAGATACAACAATTGTAGTTTTGGTTCCTGAGTCGGGCGATACAGTGCAGGCGATGAAAGCCGGTTTGATGGAAATAGGCGATCTTTTTATTTTAAACAAAAGTGATCGCCCTGCGGCTGAACATGCCGTAACCGCTTTAAAAACAATACTTATGCTGCGAGAACATAATGAAACTTCGTGGCTGCCAAATATTGTTAAAGCTGTTGCAACAGAAAATAAGGGAATTTCAGAAATAGCCGTTGAGATCAATAAGCATTATGAGTATTTATTAAAGACTAATAATTTATTGAAGCGACGCGAGGACAGGATCAAAGTTAGAATTAAAGAGATTGTTGAAGATAAAATTAAAAAGGAATTATGGGGAGAAAGAAATGAAAAATCATTAAATTCTTCTTTGGAAAAATTAGTGCTGGGAAACCTGCCTGCCGGCAGGCAAGGTTTATCTCCTTATCATATTGCAGAAAATATTATTGAAGATTTCAAAAAAAACCTGAATAGAAATGATGGAATGATGGAATAATGGAATGTTGGGATATCTTTATAGAATTTTCTTAACAATGTCAAGCTGAAAATAACAGTATGGAATTTACATCTTTGAAAAATCTCAATCGTGGATATATGAAATTAGATGTATGGCAAAAAAGTATTCAGTTATTCAAAGTTGTATATTCAGAAATAAATTTTATACAGGGTTTAAACTATAAATTAAAAGCACAAATACTGGGTGCGACGCAATCAATTTCATCCAACATTGCAGAAGGATATTGTAGAAAATCAATTAAAGAATATATACGTTTTTTGGATATTGCCCTCGGATCATCAGGTGAAGTAATGACGCGATTGATAGGTCTAAAATCTGTAAATAAAATTAGCCCGCAATTCTTTGAAGAGTTTGATAATTTGCATTATGAAGTAGAGAACAAATTGATTGCTCTAAAAAAGTCGTTACAAATGAAACAAGAATCTGGAAATTGGGATACAATTATTCGTGAACCGTCTGATGATTATGGTTAATTCGTTGAGTCTCAATTTAACTCCCAATATTCCAGTATTCCGATATTCCATTAGTTAAGGGAAAAGAAATTATGAACATTGAAGAAGACACATTCAACATCGATTTAACTGATAACCAGGTTATCATCAGAGATACCATAAGAGAGTTTGCAGAAAAAACAATTAAGCCTCTTGTAATGCAATATGATGAATCGCAGGAATTCCCTATGGAAATTATGCAGCAGCTTGGTGAACTGGGTTTTCTTGGAATCCTCGTACCTGAAGAATATGGCGGCGCAGGTTTAAGTTACGCAGATTTCGTAATTATTATAGAAGAAATAGCAAAAGTTGATCCATCAATAGCCTTATCTGTAGCGGCGCACAATGGTTTGGGGACAAACCACATTTTAAGATTTGCAAATGAAGAACAGAAAAAGAAATTTCTACCTGATTTGGCTTCAGGAAAGAAAATAGCTGCATGGGGTTTAACTGAATCTGTTTCCGGTAGTGATGCAGCAGGACTAAGAACGATTGCAGAAAAGAAAGATGGTTATTACATTCTAAACGGTTCCAAAACTTTTACAACTCACGGAACTGTTGGAAGCACCTTAGTTATAATGGCAGTCACAGATAAATCCAAAGGTAAAAAAGGAATATCCGCTTTCATTCTTGAAAAAGGAGCGGAAGGTTTAATTATAGGGAAAAAAGAGAACAAGCTCGGTATGCGCGCAAGCGACACGACTCAATTAACTTTTGAGAACTGTAAAGTACCCGCGGAAAATTTAATCGGCGAAGAAGGAGAAGGATTTGTACAGGCAATGAAAATTCTTGAAGGAGGAAGAATTTCTATCGCTGCTTTGAGTCTTGGGCTTGCCCAAGGATGCCTCAATGCATCAATCAAATATTCCGGTGAACGAAAGCAATTCGGAAAACATTTAAATGAATTCCAGGGAATACAATTTAAACTTGCAGAAATGTCAACCAATATTGAAGCAGCAAGATTGCTAACATATAGAGCGGCATTAAAAAAAGATAAAGGTGAATCGATTACAAAAGAAGCTGCAATGGCAAAACTCTTTGCAAGTGAAATAGCTGAGAAAGCTTCAAGTGAAACCGTTCAGATTTTTGGCGGATATGGTTTTATAAAAGATTATCCGGTAGAAAAATTTTATCGCGATGTAAAACTTTGTACAATTGGTGAGGGAACTTCTGAAATTCAACGAATAGTAATTGCAAGAAATTTATTGAGTGAAGAATAACTGTATTTGTCATGAAAAAAATCGGTTCATCCATAAATCAAAATTCCTCTTTTAACAAAAGAGAAGATTACCAAAAAGAATTATTAAGAAAGCTAAATGCTGAAAAAGAAAAGATTAAATTGGGTGGCGGACTGAAAGCAATTGAAAAGCATAAATCAAAAGGTAAACTGACAGCACGTGAAAGAATAAACAAATTACTCGACAACCCAAAGGAATTTTTTGAATTAAGTTCTTTTGCTGCTTGGGAAATGTACGAAGAACATGGTGGAGCGCCAAGCGCAGGTACCGTTTATGGAGTTGGAAAGATCAATAGTCGTTTTCATGTAATTGTGGCTAATGATGCAACTGTAAAAGCTGGCGCCTGGTTTCCGATCACTGCAAAAAAGAATTTACGTGCACAGGAAATTGCAATGGATAACAGGATGCCGATAATTTATCTTGTTGATAGTGCCGGAGTTTTCCTTCCAATGCAGGATGAAATCTTTCCTGATAAAGAACACTTCGGAAGAGTTTTCCGGAATAATGCTATAATGTCTTCAATGGGAATTCCACAGATTGCGGCAATAATGGGTCCTTGTGTCGCCGGGGGAGCTTATCTTCCAATTATGAGTGATGAAGCATTAATTGTTGAAGGTGAAGGTTCGGTTTTTCTTGCTGGTTCCCATCTGGTAAAAGCTGCAATAGGTGAGATAATTGATAATGAAAGCCTTGGCGGTGCAAAAGTTCAATCAAATATTTCCGGTGTTACCGATTATGTAATGAAGAATGATGAAGAATGTCTTGCACAAATACGAAGTCTGACAGAAAAATTCGGTGAACAATCAAAGGCAGGATTTAATAAAACTGAAAGTAAGCCTCCCCTCTTTTCACCAAAAGAAATTTATGGATTGCTTCCGGAAGACTCTACAAAACCTTACGATACTTATGAACTTATTTCAAGAATTGTTGATAACTCTGAGATTGATGAATACAAAGCAGGTTTCGGAAAAACTTTAATTACGGCTTATGCAAGAATTGACGGATGGGCAGTTGGGATTATTGCAAATCAGAGAAATATTGTTAAAACAGAAACAGGTGAAATGCAGGTTGGCGGAGTTATTTATTCCGATAGTGCAGACAAAGCAGCAAGATTTATAATGAACTGTAACCAGAAAAAAATTCCTTTGCTTTTCCTTCAGGATGTCACAGGATTTATGGTTGGTAGCCGCGCAGAGCATGGCGGAATTATTAAAGACGGAGCAAAAATGGTTAACGCTGTTGCTAATTCAGTTGTTCCGAAAATTACAATTATAGTTGGGAATAGTTTTGGTGCCGGTAACTATGCAATGTGCGGCAAAGCTTACGATCCAAGATTTATCTTTGCTTACCCAAATGCTAAAATTGCAGTAATGGGTTCTTCTCAGGCAGCAAGTGTTCTGCTCGATATTAAAATTAAACAATCCGCCAAAGGCGGAGAAAAAAGCGGAGAGCATCCTTCAGAAAAAGATAAGCAGAAGTTGCTGAATGAAATAACAAAAGCTTATGATGAAAAGAATAGTCCTCTTTACGCCGCTGCAAGATTATGGATTGATGAAATTATAGATCCTGCATTAACAAGAGAATATGTCTCAACGGCGATCGAAGTTGCAAATAACAATCCCGATATGCCAAGGTTTAATCCGGGGATAATACAAACTTAGATTCTAAATAGATTTCATTATAAAAACAATTGAACAGACCTAAAAAATGTGATCCACTTTAGCTTCTCACAAAATTACTTCAGCAGGATCATTTTTTTTGCTTCTGCATAATCACCAGTAGTTAGTTGATAAAAGTAAGCACCTGAGGATACTTTTTCGCCAAAATTATTTGAACCATCCCAGATTACTTCATATTCACCAGCCTGAAAGTGTTCATTAATAAATTCTTTTACAAGCTGACCGGAAGCATCATAAATACTGACAGATACTTTTTCAGATGATGTTAATGAATAACGAATTGTTGTTGCCGGGTTAAACGGGTTAGGATAATTTTGTTCAAGTCTATATGCCTTTGGAGAGGATATATTATTCCCTTCTAAAGCCGTTGTTGTTAAACCGGTGGAATAAACATATGTCTTATTAATGTTTGAATCAGGAAAATTAAAATTGTATTGAATTGTTCTATAAACTAATTCTAATTCTCCATCTCCATCCACATCAGATAAAGTTTCAAAATCGACCGTAGTAATTTGGTCGTCAACCCATTCAAAAACATTTGTATTATTAACCACATCAACTATGATAATTCCTTCCCCAACAGAGGGTTCAAAGAATAATTCTCTCTTACCATCACCATTGTAATCAATTGATGGAAATTTACTATAAGCCGGATGCACCATGGCATCAGCATCGAATATGTCATCATTAAAAATCTTCTCTGTAATTGTCCATTTCAAATTATGATTTTGCCCATCATAAAAAGTTGTGATAAAATTATCGCTATCGTAATCAACAAATTCTCCAACACCATCACCGTCTATATCACCAACATATTCAAGACCTTGTGATATTTCCCATTCTAAGATAAACTGCTGGCTATAACTATTTCTAAAAAACACAAATACTATTAGTCCAATAATTATAAAAATCCGTTGCATTTTTTACTCCTATTTATTTTATAAAAAGATGCCAGTGATGCGATTGACCAGAAAAATCTAATATATATTATTTCAAAAGCAATAATTTCTTTGTATCCTCAAACCCTCCGGTTGTAATTCTGTAGAAGTACACACCGCTTGTTAAATTTAATTCAGAAGCATTAAATTCTACTTCATAACTTCCTGCCGGTTTTTCTTCGTTAACCAAAGTTGCAATTTCTTTCCCCAGAACATCATAAATCTTTAATGTTACAAAACCTATTACCGGAACTGCATATTTTATTTTTGTAGTTGGATTAAACGGGTTGGGGTAATTTTGAGCCAGCTCGTACTCACCGGGATGCAAAATATTGGTATTTTGAAGCGCGGTAACAGGTACACCCGTAGAGTAAACTTGAGTTGCTTTAGATCCATCATAATAACGAACCCAAAATACAAGTTCCAAATCCCCATTTCCATTTACATCAGAGATGTTAGATAGAAAGCTGTCTTCAATATCCTGCCCACTTAAATTGAAAACAACACTATCATTAACAACATCATAAAGTATTGTTTCTTTTTCATCATTGGACATATGTGGTATTTCTTTAATATTATCGCCATTAAAATCTAATACAGGAAAAATATTGAAAGGTGGCATAGCCGACATTCTTTCAGCATAATAATAATCACTTTGGAAGGATTGATCTGCAAATTGCCATTTAATATTGTCATTTTGAAAGCTGTAAAAATTCGTATTATTAGTAGCATAATCTGTAAGGAAAAATTCCCCAATGCCATCACCGTCCATGTCGCCCATAAAATATAATTCTTCCGCAAATTCCCACAGCTTTTCAAATTGCCCGCTTGAAGCCGCATTATTTAAAAAAGAAGTATTACTAATATTTTTATTGGAAGAGGTAATTGTTGTTGAAAAAACATATGTTTTTTCGTATGGATAAACATTTGACACAGCTGTTAAAACTAACTCAAGAAATCCATCACCGTCCACGTCAGACAAAACATAAAAATAAGTCTGTGGAACCGAAAATTCAAAAAGAACAGAATCATTGGAAATGCTCACAATCTGAAAAGAACTATCGGTACTGAAAAAAAAATCACAAACCCCATCACCATTGTAATCCTGAACAGGGAATTCATTTCCTTCAGGAAGCAAACAACGTTGATGGTCAGCATAAAATAATTCAAATTCATATCTAATCCCAAATGTATTCCACTTTATATTATGATTATTACCGTCATAGTAAGTCATAATTTGTTGGTTATTATCATAATGAGCGAACTCACCAATACCATCACCATCAATATCACCAACATAATCAAGTCTGTCTTGGAATTCCCATTCCAATGTAAACTCTGTATTTGACTTAGTGCTCTGATGATTTTGAAAAGTTGTACTGGCTGTTTTAAAATTACTTTCCGAATTAGTTGCTATCCCTGTTGAAAAAAGATGCGTTTTATAGGTTCTATTACCTGGTACATCTTCAAAGCTAGAAAGGAAAACAATTTCCAATTCTTTATCGCCATCAATATCGGAAAGTACATATAAATCTGTACGCGCGTGCGTGCGTGTTGCAGTTGAATCTAAAAATTCAAAAACTGTATTATTATTTACTGGATTAATTATCGAAATCTTACCATCATTATTAAAAAAAATATCCTTGGTACCGTCGTTATCATAATCCATCAAAGGATATTTATTATATTTAGGTACAGCGCTCGCCCTTTCATCATAATACAACTCAGATTGAAAATCCCGACCATCAATAGTCCATTTTATATCATGAGATTTACCGTCATAAAAAGTTGTTCTCAGGCTGTCCTCATCTTCAAACGCAAATTCCCCGATACCATCGCCATCTATATCGCCCACATATCTAAGCCGATCGGGAAATTCCCACTCTTGAACAAATTGTTGACTGAAATTAGATGCAGCGCTAACGAATAAAAATATTATTATTAAATAATATAGTTTCATTTTATACTCCGTTATTTATTTATGAAAAAAATATTTAACCATAATGTTTTAAACCACCACAAGCATCTACCCAGTGAAGTTCCAAGTTTTTAGAATGAAAACAGGATCCGTCATAGTGAAAAATGTCCGAGTTTACTTTAATAAGATCATCTTCCTTGTCTCAACAAATTCACCTGCTTGCAGCTTATAGAAATAAATTCCGCTTGGCAGGTTGGTCGCATCAAATACAACTGCGTATTGCCCCGCTGTTTGATATTGACTAACCAGTTTTACTATCTCTTTACCGGTTACATCATATACGATTAAAGAAACATCGCTATTCATTGATAACTGGTAATTGATAATTGTTTTGGGATTGAATGGATTGGGATAATTTTGCTGTAAACTAAAATTATGCGGCTGTTTTGTATTAACATTCTCTGTAACAGATGATATAACTACATCCTGTAGTAGAGATACATTACTTACATTTGTAAAGTTTACATCTGATTCAAGTCCCGGGATTTCAACAGATGCAACAAGAAAGTGGTCTTTTGTATACCATTCATAAGATATAGTACCTGTATCTATGACTGTTACTACAGGCGGTCTTCCACCAATTTGTATGACATTAAAACGCCTGTCATATCGAAAACGTAAACAATCAAATGTACCTGCCGGTACTGTAATAGTACCCCAGGCATCTATTGTTGTAAAAGTAGAATCATATAATGGATATCCAACTGTATCAATCTCCCCTGTAACCCAGTTATCACCATATTTAATAGGCAATGCAGTTTTATTACTGTCTTTTTCTACTGTAGTCCAGCCCTGGGTATAAAAAACATATCCTGCAACATTCATATATTGAGGCTTAACATCATAAAAGGTATATGTATGCAACGGATCCATATCGAAAAAAAGATGTTGTATAAGATTTGCCTGTGGAAATGAATCCGCATAAATAGTTTGATTTGGACTCTCAAAAGAATAATTTTCTATTATACCATGAAGCTGCAAGGGACTAAAATCCCAGGTTTGATTTTCCCCGGCTGTGCCAACGTCCACTGTAATTAAATCTGTTGTATCAGCTAATACAATGCTTGTACTTCCTATTAAACCTAAAAGATCATCAGATGTTAAACTGATTTGTCCAGAGGACACAGAACAAAAAAAAAGTAGTATAAAAATAATTTGTTTCATTTTACTCCTCTTTATTTAGTAGTGGCACATTTTCTCCACCACTCTTTTTAATTATTAATGCTTAATAGGGCGTGTAGCTTTTTTTATTAGAATAATCAAATACTCTCCTTCTATTTTTTTTAATGATATTTGATTAATTATTTAATGAACATCATCTTCTTCGTGTCTACAAAATCTCCTACATGCAGTTTATAGAAGTATATTCCACTTGATAAACTGTGAGCATCTCCGCTATAGGCGGATCCGCCTTTGGCGGAAAACTCAATCTCATAAGTTCCTGCGGGTTTTCGTTAACTAATACAGTTAATTAACTTCAGAGAGGCGGGAAAAGCGAAGGGATAAACTACTAAATTAGCTTATCTCTCCAATTCACGTCCCTTTTCATATCTTGAAAAGCAAGTTCAACAAAAAATTGATAAACTTCAATAAAATAAAGTAGTCAACAACTATAAAATAGTCATTGTTTATGCTTAGGCGGATGAAAATTTTAGATTAAATTACGATCTATGTATAGTTCTTTTTTTCTTATAATGTTTTCTATAGTTGTAATTCAGGAAAGTTTCTTCCCGCAACAAAGCAATCTCTCCAAAGCCGTAAATCATATTTCATCCTACATTGCTTCAAAAGAATTCTTAGAATTTAAAAAAGAGAGCGGTGATTTGTCCGCTGCAGATTCAATTTATAAAGTTGCTTTAAAATCAAGCAGAAACGATCATTCGGAAGCTTTACTTGCTGTTTGTGTAGCAACACTTCCATATAAAGAAGTTCCGATTGTAATTCCTTTAATAAAATCTGTTTGGAATTATCCTCTTGTTTCTGCCAGCGATTCAATTTACAATCTTAAAAATGAAAATCTTCCCTCCAGGTTCTTTTATGATACTCCATTAAATGATTACGGCGATAAAGATAAGCTCGCTCATTTCTTCGGCTTTGCTTTTCTTTCTTATTCAACTCTTTTTTTTGATTTCGGAAATCTAATTGGTAATTTTATAGAAGCATTTGAGGAGGATTTCAAAATTCAGTCTTCAGTTGATTACAGGGACCTGGAAGTAAATTTTCTTGGAAAATGTTTTGGAAAATTTCTGAAAGAAGATGAATCAGTCCTCCCCTCACAGGTTTTAGTTATGCGAACACTTTACTATTTCGGAAACCCGCTATGAAATCAATAATAATTATTGATGACGAAAAAGAAATCTGCGAAAGTATAAAATTCATTCTCGAATACGAAGGCTATTCTGTCGAGTCCACTACTTCAGCATCGGAAGGAATAAAAAAAATTTCTTCGGGCAATTTTTCCGCTCTTCTTTTAGACATACAAATGCCGGAGATGAGCGGGTTTGAAGTCTTAAAAAAAGTGAAGGAAATCAATCCTACGCTTTCTGTGATAATTATATCTGCTCACGGAAGTGTTGAAAATGCAATTAAAGCTACAAAGCTCGGCGCATTTGATTTTATTGAAAAACCGATTGACCGCGATAAACTTCTTATAAGTGTTAGAAATGCTGTTGAACAAGCCAACCTTATTACTGAGAATAAAGAAATAAAAAAATCATTAACCGGCGATGGAAAAATTCTCGGCAATAGTAAAGCGATTAATAGCATTCTTGAAATTATAGAAAGAGTTGCGCCGCTTGAAACAAGAGTTTTAATTACAGGTGAAAACGGAACTGGAAAAGAATTAGTTGCAAGAGCTATTCACGATAAAAGCGCAAGGAAGGAAAAACCCTTTGTTGAAGTAAACTGCGCTGCAATCCCCAATGAGCTTATTGAATCTGAATTATTTGGACATGAAAAAGGTTCTTTTACGGGAGCTTTTCAGCAAAGGATTGGAAGGTTTGAACTTGCTAATAAAGGTACATTATTCTTAGATGAAATTGGTGATATGAGTTTACAGGCACAGTCAAAAGTTCTTCACGCTCTGGAAAGCGGAAAGATTGAAAGGGTTGGAGGTACAAAAAAAATTGAAGTCGATGTAAGAGTAATCTCAGCAACGAATAAAAATCTTAAAGAAGAAATCGAAAAAAATAATTTCAGGGAAGACCTTTATCACAGGTTAAATGTAATCCCGATTTATGTACCTCCTTTACGTGAAAGAGCTGAAGATATTAAAATTCTCATCGAACATTTTGCAAATGATATTTCCAACAAGCATAAAAAACCTGCAGTAAAGTTCAGTGATGATGCAATTGCTTTGATGAAAAGTTTACCTTGGACAGGGAATGTTCGGGAGCTTCGAAATGTTATTGAAAGAATTATGATACTTGTAGATAAAAGAGAAATTAAAAGAAGTGACATTGATTTTCTTGCTACAACCGGACAATCTAAAATTAATGATATTATTGATGGGAGTAATTCATTCCAGGAATTCAAAGAAAAAGCAGAAAGAGCCTTCATTCTTAAGCAACTTAAGGCAAACGACTGGAATATTAGCAAAACAGCAGAAGTTCTCGATATACAGAGAAGTCATCTTTACAACAAAATGAAAAAATATGAAATTGAATCCCATAGAGACAAGAAGGAAGACTAATTATGGGCAACACCATTTTTTCAAAAATAATTGATAAAGAAATAAAAGCCGACATTGTTTTTGAATCTGATAAAGTTCTGGCATTCAGAGATATAAATCCCCAGGCTCCTGTTCATATCATTATTATTCCTAAAGAAGAAATTCCCAGAATAAATAATTTTGAAATGACCAAACATTCGGAAGTATTGTGTGAAATGATCGATGCCGCCAACAAGCTTGCAAGGGAAATGAAAATTGATGATGGATTCAGGTTAGTTATAAACAGTGGCGATAAAGGCGGACAAACAGTTTATCATCTTCACATTCACCTGCTTGGCGGCAGGCAAATGAACTGGCCCCCCGGCTGATTAATTTACTCAGAATATTTATACATATTTTATTTGTTTGTAATTCGATATTTATAAATGTCGATAAAATACTTTCTTGCTAATAGGCATTGTAAAATAATCTCTTTAAAAGAAGTATTAAGTTCAAAATATTCTTTAAGAGTTTCTATTTTTTTCTCCTTAAATGCCATAATTGCATCCCTTCAAAATATTTTTTATCCAGCAAAACGAAATTATCATTTATAAATTTTCTTGATATCTTTATTTCTTTCGAATACCTGTCCCAGCCGGGCACCGGAAAATCCAACCAAATTGATTTATCGTCTATATCTTCTAACAATTTTCTTTGATCTTCTTCAGTTAACAGTTTATCATATAACGTGACTATTGAATTTTTCCCTTTGTAATGTACCGCTAGGGGGAAAGCTATAACATTATAGGGGACAAAAATCATCTCATTTTCTTTTTCATGTGCCTCTAAATATCTCGATACTCTGATCGCATCGCCCTCCTTTGCCATTGGAGCGAACCTATTAACTATTGCCGCGACATAAAGAACGCTAAAAAGCAAAAACCAAAATATTAAAAATTTTTTCTTTGAAGTTAAACAAATGAAAGATGTGACTGTGAATATTAATGGCAGAAACAGAGCAGCCGAATGCCTTATTTCTAACACTCTCGCACCGATTTTAACAAGTATTAAAATAAAAAACAATATTAAGACAATAATTGTCGGAAAAGTAGTATACTCTTTAAAACTCATTATCCGTATAAAACCTTTAAGGCGGTCTTTAATCGAAAATAAAAATATCGCAGTTATTAAAAATAAAAAAAACCATACCTCATATCTGGAAAATCTTATTAAAGGGAAAAAATCTAATGCAAAAATATATGAGACTATTCTGACCTTAAAGAATTCTACAATGCCTGCTATATTTAACTTGAATAATTCTTCACTAAGTTCAATTTGCTTGGAAATGGCGTCTAAAAATGGAATCACTGCAATTAAGCTTAAGAGAGGGAAAACCATATCAACTAAATAATTTTTGAATTTATTCCATCCTTTATAAATAAATACACTAATTCCGATTGCAACTAACAGAAATCCCATATAGTATTGAGCATGAAGTGAGATTATCGTCAACAGAATAAATATTATACGATATACCTTAGATTTATTATCAAAAAAGTAAATCTTATACATTAAAAAGATCAAGACACCCGAAAGAAAAATTATCATAGTATATAACCTGATTTCAGTGGCGTAATGAATTAAGAAGGGATTTATTGCGATCAGGAAAGTCACAAATTCAGGTTTGCTTATCTTTAAGTATTTTTTTATGAATTGATGGCTAACAAATATGGACGCACTTGAAAAAATAATTGAGAGCAGCCGGGCAAAAAAATAAGAATTATCTAACTTTCTCCAAATGCTCAACAATATATAATAGAAAGGTGGCTGGTGTTCAAATTCGATTGAACGTTGTATTGCATAATAAATACTACTTGAAGATGTATTTAACGAACATGCTTCATCATACCATATGTTTAGTAAAAATGCAAGAGGAATTGTAATTGACACGTGTAATAAAATTATAAGAATAACGTCTTTATTTCTTCCAAAGAAGAGGTTAACTTTTGCTTTATTCATCTTTTTCATTATTGCAGTATTTTAATCGTTTATTTCTAGTTGAATAACCTGTTAATAAACCTACTATAGTCCAATGAAAGTTTTTTCCCCAGTATTTGAGAAAGAGATTTTCTCCCCTCTCCCGGAAGCCTAAATATGTAATCATCCGAAAGTAATCTGGAAATTTTGTATGGATCATCTCCGCTTTTATTAGTTCGCCGACCAGGGAGAATGCCCCAAAAATTTGTAAGATATCCTGCCTCTTTTGATATTTCTGAGGCAAGGCTGCTTCCTATCCACCAAGGATAACAAAAATGATTTACTTTTTTTCCAGAAAGTTTTTCCTCAATTATTACTTTTGATTCATTCAGTTCAAAAAACAGATTCTCTCTTAACTGTTCAAAATTCTCATAATATCCGGAATCAGAGTATTTGTTTCTATAGTCTTGTACTACGTTAAAAAGGTTTTTGCGCCAATCTTTTCTTTTAAGAAATTCAGCGCCACCATTTATAAATACATATTCGATGCACTTGTTGCGCAAATTTTCATCGTCAAAATACCTGTTTTTACCTGCGAAGCGTGAAGAATTTCTGTAAATAGGAGATCCAAGCTTCGCATTCCTGAAAATATTTTCTTCCCCGTTTTCTTTATAAACCGGTATATTTATATTCATAGGATAGTCATCAAAACCTGGATAGAAAAAATCTACTATATCCCCGGAAGTATATACGAGATCGTGATACATAGAATGAGATTGAAAATCAATAAACCCGCTTTCATGCATTTCCTTAATTTCATTCCAGCTACACAAAGAATCTGAACCGGGAATGAACCCGTCTGGTTTAGTTTCATTATTATTAAGTTCTGTTTCTTCTTTCCAGTTAAAAGATATTAGACCTGGAATAATAAAACATATTGCAAACATTTTATATTTTTTAAGCAAAGGATATACAACCGTATAGAGATTTTTCCAACCATCGTCAAAGGTAAGAAGAATAGCTCTTTCGGGAATAGATTTACTCCCTATGAGACATTCATAAAATTCATCAGCCGTTAAAGTTCGATAGTTATTCTTATTCAGGAACTGAAGTTGTTCTTCAAATCTATCCGGATAAACGGAATGTAATGTAAAAACCGGAATTTCATCTTTTAAAGTTTTGGGATTGCTTTCAAACACAAACTGCGGATATTGTTTGCGTTTTAATGCAAGAACCTCGGGTAGATTTTTTAAATAACCTTTTTTTAACTTTTTATAAGTACTGCTTATACCTAACATTTCTCTATAAATAACGGCTCGTTTTTATATATTTCAGTTACTTGAAGCTTTAGTCAGCAGATTGTTATTCCAAACTCTTCGAGAACCATTCTTCAGAACGTAACCTAGAAATGAAAATGCTTTTTTACGCAACCCTACACCGACAAAACATGAGATTTCGCACGTTGGACATACTTCCTCAATTACTTGATTTCTATATTTTATGTTGTCTGCACCATAATAAATGGTAGACGCCGAATCTTTGTGGATATTGCCGACGGTTTTACTATTAACACAATAATGAAAATCGCCTGAGGCATCGAGTACTATACCCTGATCTTGAAAAGGACAAGGAATCGAGCGCTTAGCGCCATTCATCATCTCCAGGATTTTTTCATAGTAAAATGGCATTTCGCTCAATAACGGACTTTTCTTAATTCGTTCTTTGAGGAATTTTCTAAGAAATTCCTTAGCTTCAGCCGTAAATGTAATATTATCAGACAGGTTACTATTATTGTAATAAGAATCTGAGAAGGCGGCAACTACAAAATTAATTCCGATGTCAAGCTTTTTACTAACTTCAACCAGATTATTAACATCATAAACATTCATTGCACTTATAGTTGTACCGATGCCAAGTGAAAATTCAACCTCTTTATTTAATTCTTTAAGAGCCGTAAGGGTGTTTATCACTTTTTGATATCCTCCCTTAACTCCACGTACACGCTCGTAAATACCTTCTACACCATCTAGTGAAATCCCGATAGTCAGATAAACATTACGTTTAAGACACGCCTTTGCAATAGCTGAGAAATAAGCAACTGATCTATCCGTATTGATTCCAGTTGTAGGGATTGAAATCTTTCGCATTTTAGGCATATGCTTAAGCATAAGGTCAACAACCTCCGGAAGATTTTTCCGCAGAGTAGGCTCGCCACCAGAGAGAATAATATATTCAATGTTTCTAAAAACCGGGTCTGAAAAAACTTCATCAAGCTTTTGGAGATTAATTTCTGTTTTATTTTCAGTCTGCCATATATTGCACATACCGCATCTTGCATTACATTGTGCATTAACGTTTAGCTGCAAAACAGTTGGCTTCAAAGTCTTGAAATGTTTTACAACGTTGTTAGTGAATCCTTCACCAATCACTACAAAGATTTCGCTTAAGATGCTTCTGCGGGTTGCAATCTGAGCTTTGAATTTCTGAAACATAATAGTCACCTTTCTTTTAAAACTAATTACAAATTCTTAGCGTTTGTAGATATATTAATCCAAACTTTTAGTTATTAGTACTAATTTTATCAAACCTTTAATATATATATGAAGAGTAATTATTAAATAACAGCTGACGAAAATTTCTTTTTCAATTATTTGATGTTATTAATCCAAAATATTGTTCTTCAATCTTTTTAACATTAGAATTAATATCGTACTTTCTACTTTCTTCCCTAGCCTTTATACCAAGACATCTTGCTTCTTCTTCATTTTTTAGCATGTAAATAACCCTTTTAGCCAACTCTTGAGAATTTTTAGCAGGTACAAGATAACCGGTTTCCCCATCTTTTAAAATCTCAATTATACCCCCCACACTTGTTGCAACGATAGGTTTTCCAATAGCCATAGCTTCTAAAATTCCTAATCCCAACCCTTCAGTCTCAGAAGGAGCAACAAAAACATCAATAACCGATAAAACGGCAGGTATATCCTGACGAAATCCCATAAACAAAACCTTATCTTGAATCCCAAGCTGACTTGCAAGATTTTGAAGTTCTTCTCTCAACGGACCATCGCCGGCAATAAGAAAAATTGTATCAGGAAAGATTTCCAGAATTTTAGGCGCCGACTCAATCAAATATTTTATTCCCTTTTCTGCTCTTAATCTTGCCACCGTTCCAACAATTTTGGAATCTAATTTAATCCCCAAATGTTTTCTTTCTTTTTGTATTAATTCTTTTTCAATAGTATTAAAATTATTAAGCAAGATTCCATTATGTATAACAGATAACTTATTAGGACAAATTTTTCTCTTAGTAACACATGACCTCTTAACTGATTCAGATATAGCAATTGCTTTTTTTGTAAATCGCCTAAGTAAAAGATCGGCTAAATTCTGATGCCATGGATAATTAAAATTATCATCATGTGCATGTACTATAGTTGGAATTCCAAACAGACCTCCCACCATTCTTCCAAAATTATCAGACCCATAACCGTGACAATGAATCAATTCTATTTTTTCTTTCCTGATAATTTTTATAAGATCAGTAATAGTACGGGGGTCGAATTTATTTCTTCCAAGATGCAGGATTCTAACTCCCCGATCTTCAAAGAGTTTCGTTAAATGATCTCTGCTTCTCAACACACACAAGGTTACATTTATTTTATTTTCATCTAGTAAAGGTATTGTATCAAGATAAAATTTGCCGGCACCATGCATAAAACCCCCATAACCAAGATGGTCCACTAACCACAATACGTTTATTTTATTTGTATGTTCTGCCATAATTAATATGATAAATTCCTAAACGATTACTAAGAATCAGTCTTTTAGTAATTCAGTCGGTTCCAAATCAGGTTTCTTTATTTCCTGCTTAGAAGGTAAGATTTCTTGCTTAGATAAATTTTTGAAAAATAAAAATACAATCCCACCGGATAGAGTAAACAGAATATTTATTATAGAATTAGTAAATGCCATAACGACACAATCGCTCATCGATATGCCTACCAATGAAAAAAAAGTAATAAATACACCTTCACCAACACCTAATCCGCCTATTGATATTGGTATCATTATTATCAAAGTTATTATTGGAATGAACAGGAAAAAATAAATTAATGGAACTGAGATGTTAAATGCTAAAGCAACGATATAAAAAATCAACACGTGGGTAGCATGTGCAAGAACAGTCAGGAAGAAAGACGATAATAAAGTTCCCGGATGTTTTTTATATTCTAAAATCGATGTATGCAGTTTTATAAATAATTCGGCTAATTTATGATGTTTAATTTTTTTTAAAATTTTCTCTAAAATCCTTGCAGTTCCTTCTTTCTGAAATAAATAAAAAGAAATGACCCCAACTGCAAATAAAGCTAAGACATAAAATTTAATATCAACTTTAGAGATCAGGTTCCCGCCTATAATTACTGCAACAACACTGCATAAAAGCAAAGAAAACAGTCCTAATATCCGGTCAACAAAAATAGATGATACACTAACTGATTTTTCGCCATTGTTTTTTACCAAATAATAACCTCTTACTACGTCTGTTCCTAAGCTGGAAGGAAGAAATAACCCCCAAAACCCACCAATTAAATTTATTGAGAAAAGCCTAAAAAAAGATATGTCTATGCCTCTTATTCTAATTAGTTGATTCCATTTGTATGTTAATATTAATCGCTCAACAATATTTAATGAAAACGCCATAACTAACAAATAATAATTTGCGCCTTCCAAATTATTAAACGCTTCATTCCAATCAATTTTAAGAATTATATAAGTAAGAAGTGAGATGCTTACAAAAATCTTAAATATTAAAAATATTGTTTTCTTTTTTATCATTATTTATTCGTGAATTTAATATAAAAGTTCAATTGCTACTGCTCTTAAAAAGAATCTTTTCCGCATTCTTATAATATATTTTTTCAAGAATTTCATCAGGAAGATTTATTCCATATATTTTCCAATCACCTTGATTAATAGCCCCCTGCCCAGGATAATCAATATATTCATTTTCAGTTTCAAAAAATTCAAAATAAGATTGATAGAACTTTTCAACTGTCCAACCTTTCACTCCAACAAGCGCCCCTCCATCTGAACCAAAAAGTATTCTATCCTGGTATTTAATAAAGAATTTCCTGGTTGTATAAGGCTGTCTGCCCAACTCACCTAATACGGCAGAACAATCAACATAGTAATTAGGATATGTATCAAACAGATATGAAAGATAATTTAAATTATCAGCACTCATTCCCAAATGAGCACCGATAAAAATTGTCGTGGGGTGATTTTTCAATACATTTTCCTGTTGTTTAAACAACGTAGCCTTAGTTGGAAAACCTGGCTTATAATAACTCCTAAATGGGTACCGTCCAAGTTCTGTGTATCTTTCATTGAATCTATTTACAGGCTGAAAAAACGGTGTGGGATCAACTAAATGCCACAAAACCGGAATTTGTAATTCTGCAGCCTTAGCCCAAAATGGATCAAGTCGTGGATCATCTACGGGAATTACTTTGCCGGATGCATCCTTAATTGTCAATCCCCAAAATTTTGCCAATTCACCTATACCCTTTATTCCTCTTTTAACAAACTTTTCAATTATTTCTGGCAGGGCAGCAAGAGTTTCGTCGTTTAATAACTCGTCTGAGCCTATTGGAGGATATGCGAAGTTTATAAATCTATCAGGGTAATTCTTATTATAAAGTACTAAATCTTTGTTAATATCAATACCATCCATATTAATCATTAATTTAACTCCAACAGAATCCATAGATCTAATTAAAGCTTCTGGAGTCATTAGGTTTTTATCCAACTCCGTTCTGAAATCTGAAGCTAAATGAAAATGCACATCAATGACGGGGTATTTTGCTTTCACAATTTGTTTACGATCTACAATCAATGGTGATTTGGGATCAAAATCTGAAAGTAAGATATCTTGTCCAAATAAAAGACTTATTACTTTACTAAACTCAGTCGGTTTAAGAATAATATTATTAGGAAATTTTTCATTAATATAAGTGATGTATAGAAGTGAAAGATATAATAATAAAACCACCAAGCTGAGAACTAAGCTAAACTTCTTATAACTTTTTAGAAACTTCTTGCCATATATTAAAAGGGAGATGAAAATAACTACGCAACCAATGATTATAGCGCCTAATTGAAAATTGGATAAAAAATTAAGTGTAGACTCATTCAGAAAGTTTTGGGAACTGAGATTTTTCTCAACAAACCTTGGACTAAGTATAACCCCTAAGACTGTCAGTACTATACCGGTAAAACAAATACCAACAAGAAATTGTGAGTATCTTCTTTCTTTAGGAAGAAGGCTGATAACAAGAGACCCTACTAGTAACAAAATCCCAAGGATTATCAGGTAGATTTGAACGAGTTGAACCTGGGTTATTCTAAGTAATGAATTTAATTTTCCGCCAGAAGTAAAGTTCCCGACAAAAGAAGGGCTGAAAATAAGCCCGGCTATAATGAGTAATATGCCCATTAGACCAATTAGCAATAAAGTTTTTTTCCACATCTCAGTAAAATCCTTATGAAAATTCTGCAATAATATACTTCGTAAGATTCTTTTTAATAGCTTCTGCAAATATCGCTACCGTTATAGACATTGGCACTATTTCCTTCTTCACTATTGCACCTACTGCAATAACAGAACCCGTGCCAATTCTCAATCAATATAAAATAACAGATTGAACCCTAATCAGGTATTTTTTCTAATAAAATTCCACCTTTTCCATAAAATAGAGTCCTTGATAAATAAAAATATCACTTTCTAACCAGTAATTACCTCTACACACGGATATATGTATAAAGATTTTGATATGATTATACTTAGATAAAATTCTATCAGCAACATCTTAAAACTAACTTATTCTTTTCCCTTAGCTGATCTAATATTAGGTACCCTATTTATTCAACAATATTTGATAAATATCAATTTGCAGAAAGAGCCACCTTATTATTTTTTTTAATATCGAGATGCTTCTTCATAATTCATTGGCCATATCCTATTTTGTTCTAGCAGATACTGATTTAATTTGATTTGAGAGATTTTGTCCCTGAAAAAATCCAATTTTTCGGGGCTTTGATTAATTATATTATCTATCTCTTTTGGGTCTTTTTCCAAATCAAACAAATATTCTTCACTTGTTGGTACATCATAAACATATTTATATGGGTAAACAATAACAACCAGATTTAATCCACCAAAAGACTGGTTGAGAAAAACGACATTATCTTCAACTGGGTTTTCCCGCAGAAATGACTTTCCAACAAAGTGGTTATTAACATTAATATTAAGCAAATCGAGAAGAGTCGGAGCGATATCAACCTGTGACCAAGCCTTATCGGTTATTCTCATTGGTTGAACATTATTATTCCAAAGTAATAAAAAAGGGATTTTAAAATTTTCTTCATAAAAGCCGATACCTTTGTGAAAATTACCACGCTCTCCCGAAGGAGTTGAATGGTCGCCTGTTATTACGATTATCGAGTTTTCCAAATATTTTCTACGCTCAAATTCATCAAAAAATGTTTTGAGATACGAATCAACATGAAAAAGTGAATTTGCATAATCTTCTCTGGTTGAAATAGAATTAGGGAAAGGTATTGTTGAATCCCCTCTTTCTTTTAACCAGGGAATGTGATTCGAATATGTTGACAGGAAACCAAAATATTTTTGTTGACTATCTTTACTATTGTTATGCAAAGAATCTAAAGTACTAAAAAATTGCTGATAGAGAACATAATCTTTAAAACCCCCAAAGCCGCTTTCATTCCTCGGATTTTCATAATTATAATTAGGCTCTCCATTAGTTCTTTTGTAATTCTTATTTGGGTTAAAAATTCCTTTACATATTTCAAAACCATTTTTAGTTAAAAACGGACCCTCATTCTGAAAATTCATAGCACTCGGATCGCTCCCTAAAAAAAATATAGTTTTGTATCCCGCTGATTTTAGTATTTGAGCTAAGGACTGAAAATTATTTGAATAAAATTCTTCAGATTCCAATCCGCGATAACTGGGAAGAATCGAAAATAAAATTGATAGATGCCCTTTAACGGTTATAACTGAATTTCCATAAAAATGTTCTAAGTAAATTCCTTTAGGAATTAAAGAATTTAAAAAAGGTGTGATCTCTTTTCCATCATCCGTTTTTTTCTCGACAAATGATTCATTGAACGATTCGATTACAATAAAAAAGATATTGGGTAATTCTTTATTACTTTTTATAGGTAGATTATAGTCGGCAGCTTTGATATAAGGATATTGTTCTAAATTTTGAGATGTAGTATCAAATTTGAATGATTCAATTCTATACCATCCTGCAAAAGATCTAGAGAAGTTTGCTACTTCATCCATAGAATTGATAGGTAAGATATTAAGGATTACTAAAGTACAGGAGAGAACAGAAAATTGTAAAAACGGCTTTTTGAAACGATTATAGCTTGAAAAAAGTTTCCATTTTATTTGACCAATTATCAAGATCAGTGATAATGCTACCACGAATAAAATAACTTTGTGACCTATAAAATTTCCCATCATTTCAAATACTTCTGTATTAAGAATATTATGTCTAAAATCCCATAATAATTTAAATTCTAAGTTTCCTCCTGTGGCATAATGATACAATATTAGAAATGTGTATACGTAAATAGTTAGTATGATAATTATTCCTGAAACTTTTTTGAACTTGCTTAGCAATATTGTAATCAACCAAAAAATTATTACAATATTTAAAAATGTTTTAATTAACTGTCCATAGAACAATAGACTTCCGATCGAAGCAAACTCCTTATTCCTTAAAACAATAAAAAAACCAGTTTGTATCCCTATAACTATCCAGATTGTAAAAGGAACTTTTAGAAAAAAATCTCTGGTTTTATTGTAAAATTTTAGCATTTAATTTCTAGAGAGTTGATATGTCATAAGAGATGAATAAAATATTAATGATCTGAATCCTGCTTCTACTCATAATTATCTATTCCGGATAGATAACCAGCGCCCATATGTAAGCAAACGCCATACCCATTCAACCGGACCATATTTGAATCTCTGAAACCACCAGGTACTAAATATTATCTGCACTACTGTACTCATTATTACGATAACCAAACATTCTAAGATATTGAGCTTATCTTTTAAATTTAAGCCATAACTTAGAAAGACAAATGACATTATAACGGACTGTAACAGGTAATTCGTAAGTCCCATTCGCCCAGCAGGTATTAACAATTTTATTAATTTAGTCCAAAAAGCACTTAAGGAAACTAATGCAATTCCTGATATATAACATACAGCTAATAAAGAATCACCTATAGTCTGCAGTATAGAAGTTTCAAGTGGATGTGCTTTTGCTAAACCACTCCATTCCAGTATTATAGCACCAATATTTCCGATTAATCCGAATAAGCCACAAAATATCAGCCAAGAGCGGAGAAACGGACGAAATTCGTGAAGCCTCTGAAAGATCTCCCATCGCCAAATGAAAATACCGAATAAGAAAGAAGCAAAAATATGTGGCATTGATGAATGATGGGTGAGATTAATTACCTGGGGAATAAGTTGCTTCGAGTTATTAATAACATAATCAGAATACTCTGTCAAATTATTTTTTTCCATTTTAATTGTTTCTTGTTTCAGATCATCTTCTGTTACCTCCAGCTGAAAAACATTTTTAGCTTCTGTTGAATGCCTTCTCAGATTATCTAAGCTGTAAACAATCTGATTGTGAAAAATAGAAATTATGAAAAATATGGCGATTGACCACATTAATACTTTTTTTGATGAAGAGTAGAATGTAATTAGCGGTATACCTAGCAGAGTATAGCGAAAAAGTATATGTCTTGGCTCTAAAAAAATAAACTGTAACGAAGCAATAATCGCCAGAATAAAAAGCCGTCGTACAAATAAACGCAGATTTGGTTTTCCGTTTACTTCTGTACGATTAAGGAGAATTACAAAGCTGATTCCAAATAAAATTGAGAACAGGGGATAGAACGATCCTTCAAAAAAAATCTTTATTAACCAACTTATAATATCAATCGTATCATTAGGTTTTGCCACATAAAACTGGATATTAACAATAAAAATCCCTATTAAAGCAAATGCACGCAATATATCTATCAGTTCGAGACGTTCATTAACTTGTAATGGACTGGAAGGTTTGAAGCTATTATTTGAACTATGATTTTGCATTCAATTCAAAATTTATTTATAAAATTCTTGATTTTTTTTAGAGCGGAGACTCTTCAAAAGAAGTCTCTAACAGTAGCTTACAGATAATGTTGTAATACGCGAAAAAATTACTGGGATATTTATGAATCTCTTGAATAACTCAATTTTAAAATATGAGATTTTAGTTGAAGCATTTTTATTTAAGTTTTACTTTTCTATTGGGCTATTTCATTTCTATTTTTTATTACTTTTGCAGGCACACCTGCAGATATTGACATAGCTGGAATACTTTTATTAACTACTGCACCTGCTGCAATAACAGAACCCGTGCCAATTCTAACTCCATCTAAAATGACACAGTGAGCACCAATCCAGGTACCATCTTCAATAAAAATTCCACCTTTTCCAACAAAATCAGGCTGTTTACTAATAGGGATATCTTTTCTATCTAAATTATAACTACCTCCGCCAACAATGTAAGTATAGGCAGCTAATAATGTATCTGCACCAATTTCTACCGTACTGGAAGAATATACTTCACAATTAAAACCAATATTTACTCTTTCTCTTAAAATAATGTCTCCACTTTTACAGCTCAGGATAGAATTTCTTCCAACAAATACTTCGTTTTCTAAAATAATTCCTTTATTCTCAATCCCTTTCGCATCTATCATTACGTTATCATCAATTATTACGTTATCGCCTATAGAAATTTTTTTAGGATGTCTTAATACCACATTAGAACCAAAAATAATTCCTCTTCCGCTTTTCCCGAGTAGTAAAGGATATAGTTTACTTCTTAAGAAAATTCCTAATGCACCGGGAATCCATCCGCAAAACAAGATAATAACTTCATACTTTATCAGATCTGATATATTATTAGAGCCAATTATTAACTCTTTATACCTGTCGAGTTTTGATTTTTTAATACCCGATACAGATTCCTGAATTTTAAATTCTTTTTTTCCCATGTATTAAATTCTGTTTTTAAGTTTTATAATTAATCCAATAACCCTTTTTCTTTATACCAGTCTGCAGTCTTTTTCAGACCTTCATCTAGAGTATATTTAGGTTGATACCCTAAAACCTTTTTTGCTTTAGAAATATCAAAGGCACGGTCCTTAACAAAAAATTCTACTCTTCTGCGGTAAACAGGGGGAGTAATTCCAAAAGGTCTGCAGACTATTTCACAAAGCAACCCTGCAAACCAGACAGGAAAAACAGGGATATGTGTTTTAGGTACCGGCTTATTGAAAACCATTCCAATTTTCTTTACAAGTTCATTTAATGTGAGATATTCCTCTCCGCCAATAGTAAATATTTCACCAATAGCTTCTTCCTTCTCACCGGCTAATACAATACCTTCGGCAAGATCCTCTCCATACGTAAAATGATAATATACGTTTCCGCTTCCTATCATCTTAAATTTACCATTCTTTATATATTTAAACAGTTTTAAGAAGCGCATATCTCCAGGTCCATAAATTCCAGCCGGTCGAACTACAGTAACAGGCAAACCATTTTTATAATATTCCAACGCGAGTTTTTCTGCAGCTAATTTGGATTCCTGATAATAATCACCCGGATTGTAAGGGTCTTCTTCTTTAGCAGGAATTTTTTTTATATGTCCTTGTACGCCAACAGTACTGCAGTGAACAAATCTTTTTATTCCAGCTTTCTTTGCTGACACCAGAAGTCTTCTTGTGCCTTCCAGATTAACATCCCAAAAATATTTATTAGGAACTCCTTCAACTCTGTAAGCTGCAGCAATATTATAAACAATATCAATATCCTGCATAGCATCATAAAAGGAAGGATGAGTTGCTAAATCGGCATAATAAAGTTCAACAGGCAAATCCTTGATGGCTTCAAGCTTTGAAGTCTTTCGAACAATTCCTTTAACCTGGTAACCTTTTTTTAGCAATAGCTTAATCAAGTAGCTCCCTGTAAAACCATTTGCACCTGAGACCAGAGCTTTCATTAGTTCCTCAATTATTTATTTTTTACTTTATTTACTATTAAAAAAGATTTACTATGAATTCCGAATCTAAAGTTTGATATATAATTGGATGACATAATACAAATAATAATGCTTTCGCAGAGTAGGCATTATTTTTTGCTGCCCATTCCTGTAATCCTACATGTTCAATCCAATCATAGACATCAAGTAATCTTTCTTTATGTGCTTTGTAAGTATGATTCTTTTCTATAAAAGTCATTCCGTTTTCACCCAATTTTTTACAAAGATTTTCATCGTTAACCAACTGGATAATTCCTTTGGCAAAATCCTTTGGAGTTGGAGCAGCCAAAAGTGCCTCTCCATTTGAAAGAATTTGGGTATGTGTATAAAGGTCAGTTGCAATTACCGGCTTGCCTGAGTGTAAAAAGGGGAAAATTTTCATCGGAGTATTCACTCCTTTGATTCTTGGACACGCAATTATATCAGCCTCCGTCAAATAATATTCCAGCTCATCAAATGGTTTTTGACCTAAGAAATATACCCGGTTACTAATTTCTAGTATATCTGCTTCCTTTTTATAATAAGTAATATCTTCCTTCATTCCACCTATTATAACAAGAACCAAATCATCTGTTTTTTCGCAAACGATTTTAAAGCTTTTAAGGAGCAATTCAATCCCCTGGTAAACTTCAAGATTTCCAGCATAAAGAAGTATTTTTTTATTTGTTCCAATTTCCTTTTTAAGGGAACCTTTACTTTTTGCCCCGGGATTTTTGAGTTGTGAAATATCATGAATAGTAACCGTTTTTTTAGACCCCCCCTTCTCGCACAATTCAGCTAAAGCATTACAGACAGGAAGATTTGCGATAGCTCCTTTTATTGCTTTTGTTTCAAGTATGTCAAAAAACAAACTAAGAGATTTTAGATATAATTTTTTTTCAACTATTTGCTGTGCAATAGATGAATCGAGGTCATATACATAAGGTATTTTAAAAATCTTTTTAAAAAACATTGCAAAGAAAACCGATTCTTCACCTGCATGAATTAAATCGTACTTATTATTTTTTAGTAAACTCCATGCTTTGAAAAAAAGGAATGAACTACAGATAAGTTTCTTAATTGAAAATCCGGGCCTAATATCCCTTATGAATTTTAAATACGGTATCCGGTGTATTTTTACATTAGGTATATTGATGTCTTTTCCAAGATGATAGACTAGAACATCAACTGAAGTATTTTCTCTTTCAGACAAAACACGAAGGACTAATTCAACATCAATCGGAGTTCCTCTTTCTATATAGAAAGGATGAGGGGCTAATTGAAGTATTTTGAACTCTTTGTTTTCCATTGTTCCTCTTGATTTATATTACTGCCGTGTTTGATACTTCTTTTGCAGCTACTCGTAATATTACAGGTGAGCCAAACAGTTTGGTAAATCCTAATATAGAAAATAATTTTTCGATTGCCTTTAATATCGTAACATTTTTAATTGCCTTATGAATTACCATAGGAAGAAAAAATTCTGGCTTAAATACCGGCTTAATAAAATTGTTCTTATCAAATTCTTCTATAACTTCCTTGCGTGAAAAATTCCGGTATGTTCTGGTATTCCCTTCAAATTTTTTCTTAATATTGAATAAAATATCATAGAAAATGTTAAAGCTTCTGATATCGGGATAGTCAATAATAACTGAATGTTTTGCTACACGGCAAAGTTCGGATATCTGTAATTTCCAATTATCTTCGTGAGTTAATAACCTAAATGAAATTACAATATCAAAACTATTATCGTCAAAAGGCAGATTGAGTAAATTGCAGGTTAAATATTCAAAGGATTTAGGTTGAAGAAATTTATCCAGCCGTGTTCTGCAACTTTCATCGCTTCCGACAATAGTTACGTCAAAACCATTATTTACTAATGGAACAGCTAATTGTGCATGTCCCCCGCCTACATCCAAAACTTTAGCTTTGTGCCAGGGTTTTAATAAATCCAGTGTTATTTTTCCCTGAACAGATAAAAAATATTCCCCAACTTTCCCTGAAAACCTCTTCGCATAATCATCGGAAGATGTTTCAATATCCGCTTTCTGTGAAACTATACCCGTAACTTTTGTTTTTAAATCTAACATGCAGTCTCAACATTTTTTTTTAATAAAGAATAGACCTGCAATAAATTATTAATTTCGGAAATCTCTTTGGGTTTATCCCATCCTAACTCTTGTGAGATAATAGACGCTACTGCACGAATGCTTTCTAAAGAAGGGCATTCGAGCATACCCATCCCGGTCCTTCTTAAAATTACATCCTTTAATGTTAAAGCCATTTCATTGCGAATAGCATAAACAATTTCTGCGGTAATAATTGGTGGGTTCTCAGAAATCAGATTTAAATAACTCTTATTTTCATTTATAAGTTCAAATATCTTATTGCAATGCGAACCATAAGTTTTAATTAATCGTTCTGCAACAACTTGTGGAATATTGCCAGAATAATTTTTGGTTATAGTCTTAACTTCTTTTTTATAAGAATAAGAAGGTTTTATTTTTTTCTTAATCTTTTTAACTACTTCTTCTGCAATAACCGGTGCGGTTGTATACTTAACAGACTTAATAGAAAATAAATTTCTGCTGTATTCAGATACAGTAGAGTGTCTCTCTGCCTGAATACTACCGGCGCTTGATTTTTCATCCATGGGAACTAATCCGACATGATAAAAACTCACGTCATCAAAAGTTAATTGAGAAGAAGGAAATAAGTAATTTGCTTCTTCAATTATCTCGTTAATATCTTCCTTGGTTATCTCTAACCCGTTTACTTTCCCATCATATAATTTATATGTTGTCCCTATCATTGTATAATTTTGGATCGGGACAAAAAAGAAAAGCCTTTTACCTCTTTTAAATAATGCCTCTGTATCTGAAAAATTCTCCTTTCCTTCAAGACCCACACTATAATCGGCAAAAAAATTCTTCCTAACAATAATATTAACTGCTTTAGTCAATTTTATTTGAGGTTTATTAAACTCAAGTTTTTTTTGAATTTGGTTGAACCATGGACCAACTGCATTTACAAACACTCTGGCAGAAATATTAAACTCACTTGAGTTTATTAAGTCCTTTACTTTAACTTCTTTTATGCCATCATCACTATTTATAAATTCTAATGCTACAACATAATTGGCGGCAGTAAAATCATATTGATTTGCTTCATATAAAAATTCCAATAACATCCTTTCAGTATTCTGAACTACTGCTTCATACCAAACTGCTCCACCAGTAAATTTTTCCGTATTTATACCGGGGATAAGCTTTAAAATTTCTTCCCTGCTAATTACATAGCCGCCCGGTATCCGGTTTTGGAAGGCAATATTATAATTTCTATTAAAGCTGATCAAGTCATTAACTGAAAGTGCCAATCTCATTATATTCTTACTTTTTAATCCACGACCAAATGTAGGAACAAGGAAAGGAACGGCTTTGATTAAATGGGGAGCAACATTCTGCATTATTTTTCGTGAACGGATAGACTGCCTTATTCGTTTTAAATTGCCATGTTGTAAATATCTCAAACCTCCATGAATCACTTTCATGCTGTTAAAAGAAGTTGAATGACCAAAATCATTCATTTCTATCAAAGCTGTTTTGTAACCGTTCTTTGCCGCTTCTCTCGCAACAGTAATACCATGAATACCTCCCCCGATAACGAGTATATCAAATTCATCTTTACTTAATTTTTCTATATCTCTTTTCATCAAAAACTTAATTCCGGCTGATCGTAAATATTCTTCAATTTCATTTTATAACTTTCATGGGAGTAGTTTTTCTTAGCAAGAGATTTTCCTGCTTCGCCGATTTTTTTTCTTAAGTCCTCGTTTTCTATTAATTCCTGGAAACCATTGGCAAAAGATTCTGGATCAGGATTTACCAATTTAGAGCAAGTGTCATCAATTACCTGGGTGTGCGATTCGATTTTTGTTGCCAGAACAGGTTTTCCCGATGCAAGGTACGAGTATAATTTCATTGGGGTATTCTTTCCCTTAATTCTCGGAGAAAGAAGAATGTCCGCCTGGGATAAATAATAAGGTAGCTTTTTTAATAACCTAGGTCCTATAAAATTAACTTTATTTAAAATATTTAATTCCCCTGCAACTTCCTTGTATTTAGAGATATCATTTTGATTACCACCAATGATTACAATAGAAAAAGAAACTGAAGAATTTATTTTGGCAGTACTTTCCAGTAAAAGGTTTATTCCTTGATAATGTTCCAAATTACCAACATACAGTCCCATAACTCCCTGCAGATTATATTTTTGTCTAAGATTTTCCTCTTCAAAATTATAGTCACTATTTTCAAAAGCGATATCTTCAAGGATAAAAGTTTTTTTGTTAGGGTCATAACTTTTTACCTTCTCGGCAAGGTATTTACACACAGGGACAACTATATCTGCTCTTTTAACAGCAATGCGTTCAAACATATCTAATAATTTTACATATCGTCTTAAAAATTCCTTTTTTTCAATTAATTGATCAGCTAGCGAAGAATCCATATCATAAATTAATTTCTTACGTGAAAGAATATTTATAAATGCTGCAGGGAAAATTGATTCTTCCACTGCATGAATAACATCATATTTGTTTCTAAGAATCAGATATATTAAATAAAAACTTAAAAAAATGTCCGCAATAATTTTTTTTCGTGAAAAACCAATTGGAATATTTTTTATAAAAAAAATTTTAGGTATCCTATATACTCTCAGTCCTTTTATATTTATATCTGAACCTTCATTGTAAGTAAGTAAATCGATATTATGTCCGAATCCGCATAAAGTTTCAATTAATAATTTTACTGCTATGGGTGTACCTCTTTCCTGAAAAAATGGATGCGGAGCAATAACCAATATTTTCATCTACTTAACCTTACTTTAGACAATCTTAACATAAGTTGATTTTTTAAAAAACCAAATGGATTTTCAAGTTCACCGAAGTTATTAGGCTCTTCATTTAAGTTATACATCATTTTTTTTAATTCTAAAAAGGGCTTGTTAAAGTCTATATTAGAAATAAAATAAAATCCAAAACTGCCTGCTTTCCTCTCCTGTGATTTTAATGATAAAGGATCTGAACCACGCAGAGTATAAATTTTCTTTTTCATTCCTTCAGTGAACAACTTTGGAGCAGACCAGAATATTGGTCTTCCGCTATTATCTCCAAGAAAAAACTCAATCGAATTATTCTCTTTTATAAATGAACGAACAGCATCGCTTCTTTTTCCAAGCCATTTACCTACTCCCCATGGTAGAATAGGAATTGCCCCAAGATCATTAATGTTTCTTACAGTTTCTTCTAAAGACAATAAATATTCAACTTTTTGTTGAGTCCCTAACGACAAAACTTCCAGCTTCTCTTTTGTAATAATTTGTTGACCTGCTATAATTATAATAAAGTTGGAATCATCTGTTTCAAAAACGAGTGAACAATTTTCATCTGATTTCTTCTTAAAGAAACCTTCCTTTTCTAAATCCTGAATTATATTGTTTGAATTCTCACTGAGTTTATCAAAATAGTGAAAAGCATTAGACTCAGTTAGAAATAAAACCCCTACAAATTTTTCTGCTAACTTCAATTTCTTGTTATAATATGAAAAATTCCTTTTCGCCTTCTTAAAAAATCTTATTAAATCGTGACAATCATAGATATGAACATGGGTATCAACGAGTATTGAGTATTCTTTAGACATCAGGCTAATTTAACTTCAGATTTAGCATTAAGCTTTTTAACGGTTGACAGTTTTTGGCAAGTATAATGCCATATAACCTGCCATTTACTTATGAAAAAAAGAATATTTGTCGTTGACTAATGTATTAAATTAAAACATTAAGATCATTTCTATAAAAAAGAGAGCTGAAAAAGAAAAGAAGGTTTTATAAGAAAGGGAAACCGGAGCGAAAAGCTCCGGCACAGCAAATTATTTTATTAAGGTCATTTTTCTGGTTTGGAAAAATTCATCTTTTACATTCAGACTATATACATATACACCGCTCGGTAATCCTACGGCATCAAAATCTAAGGCATGCTTTCCTTTAGAAAGTTCATCGTTAACTAATTCCCTTACTTTTTCACCGACAATATTATAAATTGTGAGGGTAATAAAAGCTTTCTCTTTCATATCAAATTCTATTTTTGTGGTGGGATTAAATGGATTGGGATAATTTTGATAGAGCTGATATGTGTCTGCCAAATTTGTTACTTCAAAGTCCAGGATATTTGAATATTCAAACTTACCACTATAATCTACTTGTTTGAGTCGATAGCTGTATTTCCCCGGAAGAAGTTCTTTATCTACAAAAGCATAACTGTTTTTTTCATTTGTGGTACCATGACCGGAAATAAATCCGATTACTTCAAATTTACCTTTATCAAATTCCCTCTCGATTTCAAATCCTTTATTATTTAATTCCGAGGAAGTTAACCACTCAAGAACTATATTATTATTATCCACAGAACCAGTGTATGAGCTTAACTCGACAGGCAGTGCTTCATCATCACCTAAAATCTGAGCTTCCCAAAGATTAGCCCAGTTATTGGGATTATTCGTAGAAGAAAGGAACTGTAATCTTACATATCTTGCCGATTGAGATGTAAACTGATTCACTGTCCACTCCTCAGATGCAGATGATGCATTTACAACAACCTCATTCCAGTTTACCTGATCATTTGAAACAGATACGGTATACTGGTATACTCTCCCTTCCTGAAAATTAAAGAATGAGAACTTTGTCATACTTACGGACTTCTCTGATCCTAAATCAAAAATAATATGCTGCGGCATTGACTGAGCAGCCCACCTCGAATTTGGATCACTATCATAATATCCCAAACCATCTATAGTCTTTTCAGGAGCTGTATTCGGATCTGTTGTTCCTGTAGCTGTTACACCTGCTACCTGGTAGTTTACCAAGTCTCCAAAATTCTTTATATGATTGGAAGGATTAGTAATATTAACAAAGTTACTTCCTGTAAGTATTGTTGTTACTTTTCCTTCAAAATTCCACCTTACATTTGGGTTTACTCCATCCAATGGATTTGTATCCTCTAAACGAAAACTTCCTACACGTACTGGAGTTGAGGATACATAGTCACTCCCGGGCATCGATGCGAAGGTCAGTTTCTGAGTTCCGTCTGCAGTCTTTAGTCCTACACCTATTGAGGGAGGATTGCTTAATTCGGAAGTTCCCGGTATATATGAAAATGACAGTGAGCCACCATCATTAACATCAAATGAAAAGGAACATTGATAGGAAGTTAATTGAAAGGTACTATCCACACTTTTGATGTACACATTGAACTCGAAAGTATTGGAGTTTATTAATTCTCCATTATCCAGGCTCATTTGATAATCAGTCTGAGCACTTGAACTAACATAAAACATCGTT
>Ga0154475_1086_pt4 | contig 45255 bp, 40 predicted proteins | sample RifGroC2_FD_115954 | JGI IMG/M metagenome (GOLD analysis project Ga0154475, IMG submission 115954) | Ignavibacteria bacterium GWC2_36_12 | reverse complement strand
GAAGATGTTGTTGTTACAATATCTCACCAGGGATTTATAAAAAGATTTCCCGCAAGCGGTTATAAAAAACAGGGACGCGGAGGCAAAGGGGTAACGGGCGCCGGAACCAAAGACGAAGATTTTATTGAACATATGTTCATAGCATCTACGCACCAGTATATTCTTTTCTTTACAGACAAAGGAAAATGCTACTGGCTTAAAGTTCATGAAATACCCGAAGCGGGTCGTGCTGCAAGAGGAAGATCGATAATAAATCTCCTTCAGAAAGAGAAAGATGAAAATATAACTGCTTTTGTTGCTGTTAAGGAATTTACTGATAACCAGTACCTTGTTATGGCAACAGAGAAGGGCACAATTAAGAAAACAGTTCTTTCTGCTTATGGAAACGTTCGTAAAGGCGGTATAAATGCTATAAACCTTAATAAGGACGACAGGCTGATTGAAGTTAAGATGACCGATGGCAGCAGCGACCTGGTGCTTGGAACAAGAAACGGTTTTGCAATAAGATTTCATGAAAAAGATGTCAGAGATATGGGAAGAACCGCAACCGGCGTTAGAGGAGTAAGATTAGGAAAAGGGGACAAAGTAGTCGGGCTTCTTGTTATTAAAAGAAATGATACGATACTTGTTGTTACAGAAAAAGGTTATGGAAAGCGTTCAGATATTAATGATTACCGCATTACACATCGCGGCGGCAAGGGAGTCATTACTGTTAAGACAACAGATAAAGTCGGAAAGATGATTGCCCTGATGGAAGTTGTTGACGGCGATGAGCTTGTTATTATTACAACTCATGGAATGGTAATAAGGCAAAGCGTAAAAGATCTTCGTGTAATGGGAAGAAACACACAGGGCGTAAGAGTAATAAGATTGAAAGATGATGACACGATTGCAGATATTGCCAAGGTGCTACCGGAAGAAGAGGGAAACGGAGAAGAATAACCATTATTGCGATTTCGATAATATTATAGGATTTGAAAAACAGCCGGGTTTGTGAATTACTTTAAAAGCAGCATTTTTTTAGTGATAATTCGTTTCCCAAAGGCAAGCCTGTAAAAATATATTCCACTGCTAAAAGAAGACCCGTCAAAATTAATTTTGTACTCGCCAGCCCTTCCATTCTCATTAAATAGGGTGGCAATTTGCTGCCCAAGCGAGTTGTAAACTTTTAAGGTTACAAAATCTTCCTGCGGCAAAGTATATCCGATGACAGTTGAATTGTTAAAAGGATTGGGGTAATTCTGTTCGAGATTAAGTTGCGGAAGTAAAACTGCAGGGTCAGAAATGATCAGGTCTTTAAGAATAAAATTGTTAGGGTCAAAAGTTAGTTGTGTTGGTTTACCGGAAATTCTAAAACTAGATTTTTGATTTTGTGCATCATTAAATAGAGATAGAATTGTGTCTCCCACCGAGGTTGAAATTTTTATTTTAACAGGCATTGTAAAAAATTGCGGATAGGTATTAACAGACTGTTCTATATTTATATTTACATCATACATGTTATCGGCAGCCTGCTGAAAATCCCACTCCAGATTGTATTTCGGATAATTCTTTCCGTATATCCATTGATTAAAGAAATAATTAAGTTGCAGACCGCTTGTTTCTTCTGCAACTCTTTCAAAATCTTCTGTTGTGGCAGTGCGGTATGCCAGGAAAGGGTCGTTTAAGTAGTTTTTAAGTATATTGAAAAAAACGGAATCACCGACAATTCCTCTCAGCATATGTAATACAATCGCTCCCTTGGAATAGCTCCTGTTGCCGTTGAATATTTCGCTGATAGATGAAACATCTTCTACATAGATACTGCCGACAGCAGCTTTTGACCGGTTAATATGGTAACTTAAAAATGAGTTATATGCAGATTTATCTTCCGAGAATTCATAATATAATCCTTCTCCATAAGTAGCAAACCCTTCGTTCAGCCAGATATTTTCCCAGTTTCTACATGTTATCTTATCACCAAACCACTGGTGGGTTAGCTCATGTGCTATTACGCCGTCTGTAAAGATTCCTATTGAGGTTATAGTTTGGTGTTCCATTCCCCCGCTTCCGAATTGTGCGTGACCATATTTCTCTTTTATAAAAGGATACTCGCTGAAGAGATCACTAAAAAGTTCAAGCATTTCTGTTGTTTTATCTAATTGTGGTTTTAATTCATCAAGATCTTCAGGGTAGATATAATGAATGACAAGCATTGAATCATTGTTGGAATATCTGAAATAATTTTTGTACACGGAGTAGTTTGATATTGCAAGTGAAATAAGATAGTTGGCTATCGGGTAACTGTTTTTCCATTTATATGTTTTAGTTCCGTTTCCATTATCAATTTCATCCGTAAGAGTTCCATTAGAGACGGCTATGAGATTATCAGGGACTGTAATCCACACGTCTGACGAATCAACTTTATCTTCAGGCGTATCCTTGCAGGGCCACCAATCGCTTGCCCCGTAAGGCTCGCTAAGCGTCCATATTGATGGCTGTTCGTTATGTGAATCAAAAACAAAACTTCTCAGTCCTGTTGTAACAGGAACACCATGATAAAAAATAGTAAGAGTAAAAATTTCATCAGGAGAGTATGGTTTATCCAGTGAAATTATGAGTTTGTTTTCGGAATGACTGTATTGACATGAGAGATTATTTGATAGTACAGAATCGACACTAAGAGCATCCGAAAGATCAAGAAAAACAGAGGTTAAAATATCCCCCAAGCTTCTTGCCGAAACAGTGACTATACCGGACAGAGATTGAGGAGAGTAGCTAATATTCAGATCAAGCTTATAATAACCAACGTCAAAAGAAGAATCCCCGAGATATTTTGCATTATTATTTTCGGACGTTTTTAAGAAACGGGCTTTCTCAAACTCAATATAAGATTGTCCGGTTTCCTGTGAGAATCCCGAACCGACGACACATAATGATATAAGCAGCAATTTTGCAAAAACGGTTTTCATGTAAATAAAAATAAATATTATAAGAATTAAATACCGTAGTAAAAAATCCGGCAAATTATTGGCTGGTACGGATTATTAGTCAAAAAATCTAAGAGGAATTTTTGAAAAGAGTTTCTTCATTTTTTCCCAAAAGAAATCAAATTTTCCGAAGAGAAAAGCATAACCGAGTAACAACAGATGATAAATCGGAAGTATTAAAAAGATGTAAACGACAATATAAAACAGACTCCATTTCTCTAAACCGAGGGTATGTGTAATTATCCCCGAAACATAAACTGTTGTTAAACCGGTTAAAGCAAATACAAGTAATATTATTATAAGGTCAATATGTTTCTTTGTAAGTTTCATTTTAAGCAGAGTTGTTTTTCTGTTAGAAAAGAATATCTAAACAAAATTTATTCATATGACAAAGATAAGCAGAAGGCGGGGAAAACAAGATATAATTTATTATTAGGGAGAAAATATGCGATAGGTGTTAACTAAGCTTAGGTTGGGGTAACGTAATCAATATTAATAAAAAAAGAGGCTGCATTAAGCAGCCTCTCTATAATCTCCAACTGGTAGCTAGAATAGAAATAATTTATATCACTGTACTGTATAATTCACCGGCACAGTAAAGGCTTGTCCACCCTGAGCAAGAGTACCCGAAAAGGTAAATGACCATTGCTGACCAACCTGTGCCTGATTGGCCGAATAAAATCCAATATACTCACCTGCGTTAAAAACTTGGTCGGGGTTGGGGTTATTTACAGTTTCATTAATGCCTAATTGTGCTTGTACAACAAGAGCGCTCGTAAGTTTTACCGCGACACTGGGATTAAAGGCAAATACGTTAGCACCCTGATCATCCTGCCCAATTGCAATCTGTATAGTTACATTTCCTGTTCCACCACCACCACCGCCACCAAAAGGGTTTGTTCCAGTTGCTGTATCATTGCTATTACAGCCATTTACTAAAAGAAATAGCAGGGGAAGTAACGCAATAATTATTTTTTTCATACACCCTCCTTGTGATTACAATTTAAACTTCAAACAAGCGCCGAGCTTCAAAGAAAAAATACTATTACTTAACCCCGGGAAGTTGTAAGTATCGGTTATAGGAATATAAGCCATAAAATCCGAGCCAAGAGACATATCAGGAGATAATTTAAAGTTGTACCCGGTTCCAACAGCAATATCAAATCTAATTGATTTTGTATCTAAATTAAGTGCCTGAACAGCCGGATTTTGCCCTGCAGCAGACTGGGTTACTTCACCACTTGAATTAAGTTTAATTCCTAATGAAGGTCCGCCAACCATATAGAATCCGCTGAATTCAGCTTTGAACATAGGATCTAAGCTTACATAAGACAGAGATAAAGAATTTTCTGTGGTAACATTATTGTTTGTTTGCGAATTAGAAAAATTCTTCATATCGAAAACAGTTAGGTTAACTAAGAGACCAATAGTTCGGCTAAAGGAAACATCTACAGTTCCGCCGATACCGATTCCAATACCATTCCATGTACCCGTAAGACCTTTTTGATTGTAAATATTCATGTTTCCACTTAATCTTGGTCCAATTGAAACGCCTTGTGCAAAGCTTGTGCTTGATATTGCGAACAAGAAAAGAAGACATGTAGAAAGTGTAAAAAGAGATTTTTTCATAAAGAACTCCGTTTTTAGTTGTTTTTTTTAATAATTTTATTTTTCCAGTTCAGACGATCTCTTTTGAAACTAAATGCGAAAAACTCCATTGAAACAGCTCATTAAAAAAATTTAATAATGATTTTTTCCTCCAATGTGTTTTAAGTTATGCGCTAAATTAAGTCGAACCAATCTAATTATCAATATTTTATAATTTGTTTGTATCAAATGTTATTATGATAGAAGCTAAAAACAAGCTTATTTTGAGATTTCTTGTAATGATTCATAGTTAGCTTCAATTGTTTTGTCTAAATCCTCTTTGGAGTGAGCAGCCGAGATGAAAAAAGCCTCAAATTGTGCTGGTGGTAGATAAACACCCCTTTTAAGCATTTCATGAAAATATTGTCCATAAAGTTTTGTATCAGCTTTAACAGCGGAACGGAAATCTTTTACTTCTTCATTAGTAAAAAAAAGAGTAAGCATCGAGCCAACCCTGTTAAGAGTTAAATTTTCATTTAATCTTTTTAAATTTTCTTTTATTCCTTTTTCAAAATATGCCGATTTTTCTTCAAGTTCATTATAAAGATCCGGATGGTCTTTAATATAGCATAATGCAGCATAACCGGCAGACATTGCCAAAGGATTCCCGCTTAATGTGCCTGCCTGATAAACAGGACCCGATGGAGCTACCATTTCCATAATTTCCTTCTTTCCGCCGAAAGCACCGACAGGCAACCCGCCGCCAATTATTTTCCCGAATGTGCTTAAATCTGCTTTGACTCCCAAAACTTCCTGTGCGCCACCTTTCGCAACCCGGAACCCTGTCATTACCTCATCGATTATTAAAACAATCTTTTCTTCATCACACAGCCCCCTAAGTTGCCTAATAAAATCGTTAGTTGCTTTTACTACTCCCATGTTTCCCACGATAGCTTCAACAATAACTGCAGCAATTTCTTTCCTGTTTGTATGGATAAGCTTCTTTGCCGAGTCTATATCGTTAAAGTCTGCAATTAAAGTATCTGCCGCGTTTCCTTTTGTTACACCCGGGCTTGTAGGAACACCGAGCGTTAACGCCCCCGATCCTGCTTTAATTAAAAAGAAGTCTGCATGACCATGGTAACACCCTTCGAACTTTATAATTTTCTCTTTCCCGGTATAACCCCGTGCAACACGAACGGCGCTCATCGTTGCTTCTGTTCCGCTGTTTACCATTCTTATCATTTCAACCGAAGGAACAAGTTCCGTTATAAGTTTTGCAGTTTTTACTTCGAGCTCTGTTGGGGCACCGAAGCTTGTTCCGTTTTCTAATGCATCAGACAAAGCTTTTTTAATGAACGATGGATTATGACCGAAAATATGAGGTCCCCAGCTGCCCACATAATCTATAAATTCATTTCCATCAACGTCGTATAGTTTTGAACCCAATGCTCTTTTTATAAATAAAGGATTGCCACCAACAGATTTAAAAGCGCGCACAGGGGAATTAACTCCACCGGGGATATATTTCTCAGCTTCTTTAAATAGTTGCCTGCTTTTTTCGGTATTCATTATTTACCCAAGAATATTTTACTGTACTAACTTAATAATATCCTGAATTTTTGTGGATGCAAAGAAAGGTTCTCAAAGAGTAATCACTAAATATTATTAACAAGCCACCGGTGAAAGGGCAGCATTTCGGCGAATTTTTTATAAGCAAATTTCACGGGATCTTTCCCCAGCTTCTTCAGATCAGAGCTCTCTCCGTAAAGATATATTCCATTAAAAAGAAGGTAATTTGAATATGGATATTCGGCGTCAAAACCTTTTGGTACTCTTTTAAATGTTTTCCCGCCAAGAACATACCCCTTTTTCTTCAACTTTTTAACGATAGAATCAAGCTCTTTTGCTTTATCAGGATTATAAATAACCTGCCGGTATTTTTTTAGTATATCATCAGAAAACATATACTGTCCGGCTCCAAGGAAAAAATATCCTGGTTCGATGTGAAAGTAAAAGCCGGAACAATCCATCTTTTTTCTTTCTCCTTCCCAGAAGAGAATCCCCAGGTTAGTTTTATATGGAGATTTATTTTTGCTGAACCTGACATCGCGGTGTAATCTGAAAATCGATTTATCGGTTTTAGGTATGGCAATTATACCGGGCGCAATAGTACGCAACAATTCTCCCAGCACCACAACGAACTCCTGCGCCGGTTCTAAAACCGATGTAACAAACTCTTCCCGATGAGATTCGAACCATTCCCGGTTGTTGTTTCTCTTTAGCTTTGAAAGGAACCTTACTGAATTCCCAGGAAAACTTTTTGGCATAGATAATTATTCCCAGATTTTTTAATAAATATAACTACTTAAAAATTATTTGCAGCATGTGAACATCTAAAAGCTTTCCAAATTTTTTTCCCACTTCTTTCATAATGCCCACATTTTCAAATCCTGCTTTTTTGTGAAGTTTTATGCTGACATCGCTTCCCTCGGCAATTCTTGCAAGCACAGTATGCAACCCCGCGGCTTTTCCTTCTTCAAGAATTTTTTGGAGTAAGTTTGTACCGATTCCTTTACCCCTGTAAACATCTTTAATGTAAATTGATATTTCAGCAGTTTCTGAGTAAGCACACCTGCCGGACCACCTACTGAGAGATGCCCAACCTACAACAACACCGTCAATTTCAGCAACAAGGATTGGAAACTTATCATTGTGTTCGTTAAACCAGAGCCTCTGTTCTTCCAAACTTTGCGGTTCAGTATCAAAAGTTGCAGTTGTGGTAAGCACAGCATCGTTATAAATATTTGTAATGAACTCAAGATGTTCTAAGGTTGCGCGCGAGATATTAAGCATTTATTTAGGCTTATTACATGTTGTAGCGCAAAACTAAATAATTAAAGGTTTATTACAAATTGCAAAATGAAGAATCATGAAAACGAAGGTCGCAAGAGGCAGGAAATAGGTTTAATGACGCAACGCTTATTGATTGGAAAGGGTAAAAATTGTTATCGGGGATTTATCATTATAACAGTAACCTCCGGAGTTGAATTATATCTTAATGGAACGAGTGACATTCCCAATCCTCTTGTTACCACCATAAGAAGATCCCCAAAACGGAAATCTCCCCGCAAATAATTAGTTTCAAAAAGTGTAGGGGTTAAATTTTTGAAGGGGAAAAGAAAAGTTACCTGCCCACCGTGAGTGTGCCCCGCGAGCAGCAGGTTAAAATCATACTTGCCGGCTTTCTCAATTAGAAAATCAGAAGGCTGGTGTGCCAGCATTATTTTTAGGTCACCACGGATACCACTTCCGATTACATTATTAAATCTTGTCTCGTTGATTTTTTCCACATAAGTGTTTGTTATGAACGCGAGACCAATTTCTGCACCGTTTATATCAATTGTTCTTTTCTCATTATTAATCATTTTCACATTCTGTTTTTCAAGAGCGAGCGTTACCTCTTTCAGGCTCTTGCTTGTGTTATTCCTATGTGCCCAGTTATCGTGGTCACCCACGCACGAGAACACTCCATATTTTGATTTTATTTTTCCTGCATACTTGGCAGAAGTTTCAATATAATTTGGAGTTGAAGTAATAAAATCTCCTCCAGCAAGTACAAGATCCGGGCTGGTTGAATTCACCTTTTCGATGAATCGCTCTAAACGCTCATCATTTGTAAATTCATCTGCCTGTATATCCGAAATAAATACCAGCTTAAAATTATTGAAAGCATCGGGAAGAGAAGCTTTTTTATATTCCGTAATTCTAATTGAAACCGCGTAATAATCATAGATTACCCGTGCGGGAATGTAGAGAATAAAAAAAACAACCAGGGCAAAAACAAATTTAGATTCTCCCTGCGGTAATCTTTTCTTAAATTTCTTATAAACAGGAAAAAGGATCAGTTTTATCAGCTCTACCGGAAGCAGTATAAGTATAGATTGAATAACAAGCAGCATCCATATCCAAAACGGAATAACGATAAAGTAATCGAATAATAAACTTTCAGGAATAAAAACACCCTGGCTACTTATTCTTGAATAGGTCCATGCAGCAAGTAAATAAGCGGGGTAAATATTAATTATTACCAAAAAGAAAGTTGACCATCTTTTTCTTTTAATTTCATTATGGCTTGGAAATATAGTCTTTATAGAATTAGTAACTTTTTTAATAAAGTAGAACTCGGTGAGAACGATAATCAACACTGCAAGAACAATACGGAACACAAACCACATAAATATTTAACTGCCGGTAAAACTAAAAGTTATTTTGATCTTAAATTAAACAAGATGAAGCCCAAATCTCAACTTAGAAAGAAGTACATTGCTCTTTATAATGCACGCAGAATTTTTTGAACGAGCGCACTCATTTTATTATAATGGCTTCCTTTCCAATAGACTTTGTTGCAATGGTTACATATAAAAAATTCGTTGTGCCGTAATTCTACTTTAGCCGGAATCTTATCTGCGATCTTTTCTTTTTCTGTTTTTTTAAGCAGCAAATTGCACCCAAGACAACGTGTAAATTCTCTTATCTGATTTTTCAGATCAAATCTTTTTATAATTTCAATAACATTATCTTCCGGAGTTTTGCTTCTGATCCAGCAACCATGTGTTACGTTATTTCTTTTAAGTATCTCTCTGTTTTTTGTGATAATAGTTCTTCTTTCTTTTTGAGAAATATCGATCAACTCATTGTCTTTAGTATTATTTTTGTAAAGAGTATCAAACCCAAGCATTCTGAGATTTTTTGCCAATCTTCCAAGATGCACATCAACTATAAATTTGGGTTCACGCAAAGGTTGTGGTCTTAGATGCTGTACTTCCGAAATATCAAAAGACTCAAAGACAGGATAAACACTTATTTCATCTTTATCATTAATTATATAAGAAAAATCAACGGACTTTCCATTAACCAAAATCAAATCAATTTCTGTATGAGGAACACCCAAAGATTCGATTATATCTTTTACAGAAGCCCTGCAAAAAAAAGGATGTTCAAATTTTATTTTTCTTTTTTCTGGAGGGAGGAAATCATTCAACTCTTCGTAAAACCTGAAATAAGCGGTTTTCATTAGGGTTTCTTTCGTCTCATTGCAGATGGCCCGAAGATTGTGTAATAATTAGCAATTGTAAAAAGAATTAATATTTCTTAATATCTTGCCTTAGTATAATAAAATATTATTTTAATCTTTCTATGGGAAGAAAGGGGCAAAAAATGAAACCGATCTTAAGATTACTTCTCTTTTTATTTCTATTTACTAGCTATTCATTTGGCTACAGCTGGTTATATGTGCAGGATCCTCAAAATTGGTGGGGAGGACAGGGAACAATAGAAGAGGCGGCACTTTCTGTTAAACCGAGCGGTATTTATATGGAGTATGAACTCTATTTAACTTTTTCGGCGAGAGGGTTGGGCTTTAGTAACTCCGACACTCTTGAGGTACAGCTTTATTTTGATTTACCTGAAAATGCAATTGTCTGCGATTCATGGCTCTGGATTGAAGATGAAATTATCAAAGCAATCATTCTGGATAAATGGACAGCATCATCAATTTATGAAGGAATTGTGAACAGGAGAAAAGATCCGTCTATTCTTTATAAAAGAGGACCGATGAGTTATGAACTTCGGGTTTTTCCTATGGCGGGTAATTCAACGAGGAAAGTGAAGATTACTTATTTAGTGCCTACCCAATGGGGTTCCACTGCCGTAATTTCTCCAATACCGGCAGAGTTACTCCGGACTTCCTTATATCCTATTCCCGCATTGCATTTTATAACGCAGTTAAACCAGGATTGGCAAAACCCTAAAATTCAGGAACTCCCCGATGTCCACTTTCAAAATATTCCGGATTCTACCTCGGGGAATTATTTTGAGGCTTCTATACCATCAGAGGCACTTCAAAATACTCTTAACTTTATGGTTGATGTTCCATTCAACGATGGAATTTATGTAAATAAATTTGAGAACGAAGCCGAGGGTTTTTATCAAATGGCATTTCTTCCTTCCAAGGCACTGAATATTTCTTCTTCAAGTAAAGTAGCTATATTAATAGACTATGATGCTTATAACACCACTATTACAAAAAGCGAAGTGGTTAATAATTTAAAATCAGCCCTCTCCCTGAATTTTACCTCAAAAGATTCATTTAATATCATCTTATCTAAAGCTAATATTCAAAGAATCAGCGAAAATTGGCTTCAAGCAGATTCTGTTACCATAGATAGTATTTTCCAAATTTTAGACGAAGATCAAATTGCAAATTATAGTAATATGCCAAGCCTGCTGGCTAACGGTATAGACTTCGTAAAAAATAATGGGAACAATGGGAGTCTGTTTCTCATAACCAGTTCAGACCAGGTTGGTGATTACCAGGGGGCGAACCAGCTTATTGGTGATCTGCTTGCACTAATGGATCCCAAAGTACCAATTCACGTTGTCAATTTTCAGAATCAAAATTTTAGCTATCACTGGATTGGCGAACGTTATTATATGGGGAATGAATATTTTTATATAAATATTACAAGGATTACTTCCGCAAATTATTTTGATATTAATAGCGGTTCTTTTTCAGCCATTCTTTCAGACGCAATACAATCTACAAACGGGTTTATCACTTCTTTTGACTTACACACCACACTAAATGATGGTTTTTGTTACGCTCGTTATAATCTGGATCCCAACATAAACTCTGTCTATTTCAACAAACCGATTTTACAAGTTGGAAAGTTTAATGGAAATTTTCCTTTTATAATAGAAGTTTCGGGAGTATATAACTCTAATCCATTTTCTCAAAGATTTACTCTGGAAGAAAGCGGAATATTTGGGACAGATAGTTTAAGTGAAGAAATGTGGGCAGGGAATTATATTAAATTTTTAGAGGGTCAAACACAGACAAACGATGTAGTGAATGAAATTATAAGCTATAGTATCGGCGAAAGAGTATTATCTACATATTCTGCGTTTATCTGTCTTGATCCAAACATAGAATGGGAAATATGTTACGATTGTTTTGAGGGAGGCGATGGCGGCGTTATTGGAGTAGCTGAAGATTCTTCAAATAATAATAATGACAGCCTATCTTTAAGCGCATATCCCAATCCTTTTAACAGCCAGGTAAATATAAGAATAAACCTCCCGGCTTCTTTAATCACTGAAAATGTGACGTTTAGAATTTATAATATTTTAGGCGAGGTAGTTAAAACTTTTCGGGAAGATCCGGTAAAATTACAGAATTATGAATTTACCTGGGATGGAAGAAATGACGATGGTTCATCGGCTGCGTCAGGTATCTACTTTTTTGTTGTAACAACAGCCGAGAAAAATTATTCTGTTAAATTGTTGTTGATGAAATAAATACAAGAACCGTAAATTTTCCTTGCTCTCTCCACACATCCTAGGTGGAGAGGGCTTTTTTATTTCCGGTTTTTATCTATCCATCTTGCTGCATCTTTAGCAAAGTAAGTTAAGAACATATCCGCACCCGCCCTTTTTATTGCAATAAGAGATTCTATCATTACCCTTTCTTCATCAATCCAGCCGTTTTGTCCTGCTGCTTTAATCATTGCATACTCACCGCTAACCTGGTAAGCTGCTGTAGGCATACCGAATTTGTCCTTTACCCTTCTTATAATATCAAGATAAGGTCCCGCAGGTTTTACCATAACAATATCCGCACCTTCTTCGATATCTGTTTCAACCTCTCTCAAAGCTTCAAGGGCGTTAGCCACATCCATTTGGTGCGATCTTCTGTCTCCAAAAGCCGGGGACGACCCCGCTGCATCTCTAAAGGGACCATAGTATCCCGATGCATATTTTGCAGCATAACTCATTATAGGAATTTTTTCAAAAGCATTTTCATCAAGAATTTTTCTTATTGCGGCTACGCGTCCATCCATCATATCGGAAGGGGCAATAATATCAGCACCCGCTTGAGCATGTGTTAATGCTTCCCTGGCAAGCAACTCTACGGTTTCATCATTTAATATTTCTTCCCCCTTTAATAAACCGCAATGACCGTGAGACGTATATTCACACAGGCAAACATCGGTAATTACAATAAGATTCTTTACCCCCGCTTTAATAGCTTTAACTGCTCTTTGAATTATTCCGTGTGAGTCGTAAGCACCCGAACCTTTTTCATCCTTCTTTTTGGGAATTCCAAATAATATAACAGCAGGAATACCAAGCGAAGCAACTTCCTTACATTCTTCTACAAGAGTATCGACCGAAAACTGGTAAACTCCCGGCATAGATTTAACTTCATTCCTGATTTTTTCTCCCGTCATAACAAACAGAGGATAGATAAAATCATTTTTTGATAGCTCGGTTTCACATACCATATCTCTTATTAAAGGGTTATGTCTTAACCGCCTTAATCTTTTGGTTGGATAGGTTGCCATTTTTTCTCCAGTTTTTTTTCAATGTAGAATTTAGAATGTAGAGTGTAGAATTATTCTTTTAGTTTTGACGATTTAATAATCGTTGTCGATAATCTTGAAAGCTCATCACAGTCTGTGTAAATACTTGTATATTCTTTTTCACTTATTATGTCAGATTCTTTAAGCAACTTTAACCAAAATTCAGTTTCCCGTGATTCTTTTAACGCAATTCCTAACTTATTAATGAAATCCTTTTTAGTAAATGCACTTTGCGCCTCTGAAATGTTTGCCCCAATAGAAGTCCCCGATTTTAGTAGTTGTTTTAAAAGAGGAAGAATTGAATAATCTTTTTTGTAAAAAACACGGTAAAATTTCACAATCCTCACTGCGAATTTAAAGCTCTTTTCAACTACAGGATTTCCATATTTGACCTCTTTTTCAAAAATAAACATGTGCTTACATTCTACCTTCTGAATTCTACATTCTACATTTACTAAATACCGCTTCTGCGTTCTTAACGCAATCACCAATGGAAATTCCCCCACGGTAATTACCGCTTAAAATTAAGCCGGGATTGTTCTTTTCAAATTCATCAAAATATCTTTCATGTTCAATATAACCAATGTTGTACTGGGGGATCGCCTTCGACCAATATTTGTATGTCATAAACACAGGGTCAGAGGTTATTTTCATTATCAGCTCAAATTCTTTTTTTACTTTACTGATTAATATTTCTTTATCAATGCTGCCTATTTCAGGGTTTCTTGCACCACCTATGAAAAGCGTAAATGCAGCCGTAGTATCATCTGTCCTACCAGGGAATATAACCGAGCTCCATATTGCACCAAGAAAAGATTTTCTTTCTCTCGACGGAATAAGAAAACCGAATCCATCCAATGGCTGTCCGATCTCTTCTTTTTTGTATACGAGATAAAGAACCAGCACCGGCGGATAGTAAATTTCATTTAAATGCTTTGTTAGATCTTTATCGAAATGACCGAATAAATCTGCTGCGGCATAAGCCGGAACTGTCGATATAATTTTATTGCAATCTATTATCTGCAGCCCATCTTCATTATGATAAGCTACCTGGTAACCCGTTCCATTCTTTTTAATAGAAACAACATCAGATTGCAGGCAAACTTTTTTACCAAGATGTTTAGTAATTGTTTTAGGTAAAACCTGCATTCCGCTTTTAAAGGAAAACATCTTTGCACTTTGCTTAGATTTCTCCGCCCTTCTCTTTCTTTCTCTTATACTTCGGATAGTTCCGATAATCAGCCCGCCATATTTTTCCTCAAGCTCAAAAAGTTTTGGGAAAGCCGATTTAACGCTTAAGTCTTCGGGATTGCCGGCATAAACACCGGCGACAAAAGGATTAATAGCATAATCGAGAAATTCTTTTCCCAATCTTCTTTTTACAAATTCCGAGATGCTCTCATAATAACCATCGTCTGATCTTCCGATGAAAGGTTCTGCTATTAATCTTAACTTGGCAGAGGGAGAAAAAAGTTTTGTCTTGATAAAAGCAGGCGGGGACATTGGAAGCGGATAAAGTTCATTGTTCTTCAATATATATCTTTTGTTCCCCTCTTTATTAGCGTAAACCAACTCATCCTGTAAATTCAGCTCTTTAATTAACTGTCCTATTAATGGGTGAGTTTCAAGTGCGCTGTTTGGTCCTTTGTCAAACAAAAATTCTTTTTCAATTACAGTTTCAATTGAGCCCCCCGGCTCTTTTTTCTTTTCAAGTACAGTTATATCGTGACCGAGTTTATTAAGAAGATAAGCTATAGTTAGCCCCGAAATACCAGCGCCAATAATTACTATTTTGTTCTGAGGTTCTACTGTAATGTTCAATTTTGGTTTAACCCTTTCCTTCAGAAGACAGACTTTTTGTAACGAGATCATAAAGCGCATCCACAAATAATTGTGAATCGTTTAAGCCCGCCATTACAATATAATTTTCTATACCGACTTTATCGGCAACGTGCCTATATTCAATATCCAGCTCAAAAGACGTTTCAACATGATCCGAAACAAAACTTATGGGAATAATCAATAAATGTTTTTTCCCTTTGGCGGCAAGTTCTTCGATCATTGTGTCGGTAGCCGGTTCCAGCCATTTTGCCGGACCAACTTTACTCTGGAAACACTGATAATATTCGTGAGAAGAATTTCTTAACCGCATAACTCCTTCAACAGCTTCCTTTATCTGGAAGCTGTATGGATCACCTTTCTTAACGTAACTAACCGGGGTACCGTGTGCGCTAAAAACAAGTTGAATATCTTTTCTTGCTTCTTCAGGGAAACGCAGAAGCGATTCTTCTATTCTCTCATTTATTGCTTTAAGATAGAAAGGATGTGTTTGGTATGAATCAAGATAAACTACTTTTGATTTATCCCCCTTATAAAATCTTTTCCATTCATTAAAAGAAGATCCTGTTGTGGAAACAGAAAAATGCGGATAGAGAGGAAGCATTATCACCTTTTCATAATTTCCCGTTTCAACTTTAGTAACTACTTCCTGAGTTAAAGGTTTCCAGTACCTCATTGCGATTAAAACATCTGCATCACTTCCCGAGTTACGTAATTTTTTCTCAAGCATCGATCTTTGTTTTTCAGTCCACTCATTAATAGGAGATTTTCCACCTATTAATTCATATTCTTTTTGAATTTTTGGCGCGCGTTTTTTAGAAATGAACCGGGCAAGTGATTTTTGAAACGGAAGCCTAAAAATATCCGGATCGTTAAAAAGATTTTCCAGGAAAGGCTGGACTGCTTCGAGGGAATCGGGTCCGCCAAGATTTAATAATACAACGGCAATTTTCGGCATTTAGTATCTAAATTTAATTTATTCACCGGTACAAATTTACCAAAAACGTAGGAGATTGTAGAATGGGAAAAATCTTATTTACGAAACATTTTGAATTTATAATTATTTGGCTTTAACCATATTAAGTAATTATTTCTGCCCGGATTCCTGTTAAAAAGAAATGAAGTGTTACCTGATGATGAGAGCTAATAGATAAATCAAACATATCATAATTGCTTTTTCTTAAATTGAATTCTTGTTGCAAATCAATCACACGAACTCTTATTTTGTGGTTTCTAGATTCCGTTATTACTGCGTCAAAAATACGGGGTTCTCTTGTTTCATTATCAATCCACGTTTCGCATAGTTTTGGATTTAGATAATAAAATTTGTTTTTTAAAGTATAAATGTGCTCCTTTGAATACTGAAAATTTTTATTATATGCTTCAGCAATGTAAGTGTAGTAATGAAACCGAATAGGATCTTGTTGTTCAATATCTTTGTTACCCTGGATTAGTTGAAACAATTTTGTTCGATTATCCGTGACGAAAAGATTTCTGCCATAGTGCTTGAATAATAATCGTTCAACATCATTTAAATAATCATACTCTTCCAACTCCCTAATTAAAACCTCTAATTTGTTATTTTCTTGTACTGACTCATAATAGTAATATTTAAGGATTATTGCATATGGTCGCAAGGATTCCTTTTGATAAATCTCATCAAGAAAACTCAAATATTCCCCATCACTTTTTGCGAACTTGTTCTTCACGTTTTTTATAAAATCCGCTCTCATGTTAGCGATCCAATGAGAATTTTCAAATACAGACTTTTCAGCCTTATCAAATAATTCTTCTATTTTAACATACTGCTGAATTCTGTTCTCGTTATCGAGTACAATTTTTTCATAACACCAAACTTCTAGTTTAATATAATCCACATAACTGTACGCACTAAAAGGATCCAGGACTGTCTTTATCTCGAATAATGCCCTTGCTTCGTTAATGTATATATAAGTATCTGATAACTCAATTTCCTGTTGATATTTTAACTTGGCCATCATAAAATTTAGAACCGCTCTTCTGTGAATTAAAAAGTGATTTCTCGTTTCAAGAACGGATTCAACATACTGTACTTTCTCTATAGCAACTTTTAAATCTGCTTCATTGTTTCTGTGTTGAAGGTTTATTGCATAGTGCAAGGTGAAGTGGGGGTCTCCAGCAAATTCAGAACCACACACATCATATAGTTTATTTATTTTTTTTGTTGTAAGATCTTCAGAATTTTCTATGGCGCGAAGGAGATCGATAACTAATCCAGCATTGTAAGTATTGTAGTTTAGGCGTTTTAATAAAGCTTGGTAGGTATCAAATCTTTTATCCTCATTGGGCAATAGAAGCTCAACAAGTTTTTGAGATACTATAGGGTGTTTCGTCCTAAAGTATAAATCTGGTTCGGTCCCAGTAGCGTCTATAATTTCTTGAACCAAAATGTTTTTGCTATCGTATTCTAATATATCCCTTCTAAAATCTTCCCAGTTTTTTGAAATCATCTTTTGTAATAAACTAACTGGGGTGAGGATGTGGAAACGGTAAAAAAGTGATGTAAATAAAAATGCTTTTTGAGCATCTTTAGTTAGTTGATTGTAAGCGTCTATCAAAGTGTTTGCATGGTGACTACTTGATATCAAGCTAATTAATGTGATAAACGAGTCCCCGCTGAATTTATTAATCACTTTATCTACTAAAATATTTTTTTGTTTAGCATCTCTGTAGCTTATTAAACCGGAGTCAGAGAGTTTTTCAATAAGTTCTGCCGCTTCGTCTCTGTTGAAAGGTATGTCAACATTAATTTCTAATGCGTTTAATAGTTCTTTGTTTAACTTGTACTTAGTTAATATGTTATCTCTTATGGAGGCAAGTAGAAGGATTCTAAATTCCGTATATTGTTCTATGCTCAGCTTATTTCTGAAGTCCAAGAGAGACTTGAAGATACTATCTACATCAATGCCATTGAAAAATATTATAATATTCTTAGCCCTTGATTTAGATAATAATTCCCCTATATCGATACTGTTTATTTTACTTGCATTAATAATCTCAAAACCCAAGTATTTGCTGGGCATATCCAGCAATAATTCTCTAATTAATCGGTAACACAAAGTTGACTTGCCAATTCCATAGGAACCCGTCAATAACAAGATGGGTACCAGAGCATTGTTCTCATTGAGCAATCTTCTCGCCTCATCTTTAATCTCATCAACTAATTTCCTTTTAACAACGTCATAATCTTTTTTTACGATTTCAAAATTTGGTGTTTCACCCTTATAAAAGTCTTTTGGTTCAACATATGCACTCTTATAGTAATCAGAAAGTTGCACGAAATTGTCACCAAGTCTGAGTGCCAAGTCGGGAGGAACAGAGATTATTTTTTTTTCAACATCTGAATACTTAATTCTTTTCAAATTATAAAAAACTTTATCTTGCGAATTTTCCCAATCAACATATTCGCCGATAAACTCATCGCATGTCATTTTTATAACAGCAATTTGATTATCCCTAAAAAATGGCAATTGCTCGTCCTGTATAAAAGGATCAACACTTATCATCCACTTTTTACGTCTGAAATTGTAACTGTCGAATTTATCAAGTAACATTTTGGAAAAAGGGTCTGTAAAGGAATATCCCATAGCGAGGAAATTAATTTGGGGTGATAAATTTTCTAAGGAACTCAATACAATTTTATAAAACCTGCCGGCACTATGAAAATCTTTACTAGAGAAGACAAGCGGGTATTTATCTTTATTGCTTACACACCCACTTAACTTAACATATTTAATTTCATCATTTGCCGGATAATATCTATAACTATCCCAGTTTCTAATGACCTTAATTTTTAACAAATGGTCTCTCGTGCCAACTATCTGATCATATGCTCTTTCTATAAGAAGATCAAAATTAGTAGTAATTATTTCTCGCCAATTCATACGGACAATAGCCGAGTGTGTTTCGGTGGGTTTTAGTTTCTCAGAAAAGGTTTCTGTCACCCATGTATCAAAGTCGTCTCTATCAAATATGTCTGGGTTAGCACTTAGCTGGTCAACAAAATCAACCAGATTGTTAACTGTAAGGCGAATTCCAAGTTTATCTGAATATAGATCAATTATTTGTTGTCCCAGAAACCTTTTTGTTCCAACAGATGCGCCAGCCCCTAAAAATAGTATTGTATTTCGATCTCTAATTCCTGGGAATATAACGTCTCTTAAATATGATAGATTTTCTTCACTTTTTTCCATTAAGTGTTTCATAGTTATGATTCTATCCCTAAGAATTGTAGGTATTTTTGATATTTAATATACAATTTTTTTAAAGATAAGACCTTACCATTTTCGGAAATGATTTGCTATTATAATTTTTACAAAACAATAAAAATCGGATTGTTAACTTTATATGTATTTTAAGATATAGAAAAGTATTTTTACCAGCCGTATATTTAACTCTTTAAGATAAAAATGTGTGAGAATCCAAATATTATGAGTAGAAACAAACAACTGCGACTTCTTATTGCAAGAATAGACCGCATAGGAGATGTAGCACTTTCGACAGCGATTCCACGTGAAGTTAAATCTGCGGAACCGGATAGTTTTATTGCTGTTCTTGTAAGACACGAAACAAAAGATATCTATCTGAATAATCCTTACGTAAATACGATTCTTATAATTGATGATGAAAAGGGAATGCTTAAACCTTTCGGGCAAATGGTCGGCGAAATCAGGAAGCATAAATTTACACATGGTTTTATGCTTTTGCCACAGGAAAGGCTAAGCTGGCTTTTCTTTTTGAGTCGGATTCCCTACAGACTGGGAGTCAGCCGCAAGCTTTACCAGTTTCTTACTTTTACCAAGTATGTAAGCCGGCACAAATATATTCCTCTCCGGCACGAAGCCGATTATTGTCTTGATATGGTAAGAAGAATAGGGATAGAACCGAAAACAATTCATCCCGAAATATTTTTGAGTAGAGAAGAAATGATTAGGAAAGAAAAAATACGCAGTACATTAAAGCGGGATGGAAAAATATTAGTCGGGGTAAACACAACAAGCGGCAAATCTGCACCCAATATTACCCCAGCAGAATACAGGAGATTAATTGATCTGTTTCTAAATGATAAAGACTTCAGTGTTGTTATAACTGATAATAATCCGCCCGATGAAATTAGAAATATTGAGGGCGTTAAATATATAAATGAAGGAAAGCCATTAAGGGAATCAATTGTTAATTTCAGTACTCTTGATGTTTTAGTTTCTGCAAGCACCGGGCCAATGCATATTTGTGCGGCTTTAAAAGTTAAAACCTTGTCTTTATTCTGCCCGTTAACAGCCAGCTCACCAAAACTATGGGGTCCTCTTGGGAATAAGGCGGAAATAATCTTTCCACAGGATAATTATTGCTCTAATCTATGTCCCGGAGATCCGCACATTTGCGATTTCGGTGGCGAGGGAGGAATTAACAGCAAAATTATTTATGAAAGGTTGAGACAGTTTATTTATAAAAATTAATGGAGAAGGTACGATGAAAGATGAAACAATAGTAAAAGAAGTCTTATTAAATGTATCAACTTCAAAAGTCTGGAAGGCAATTACCAATACGGAAGATATGAAGCTGTGGTATTTCGATATTTCAGAGTTTAAACCTACGGTTGGTTTTGAGTTTCAGTTTGAGGGTGGAAAAGATGATAAAAGCTACCTGCATTTGTGTAAAATAACCGAAGTAATACCGGGCAAAAAACTTTCTTATTCGTGGAGGTACGATGGTTATCCCGGAAATAGCCTTGTAACATTTGAACTTTTTGAAGAAGGAAACCGAACAAAGCTGAAATTAACCCATGAAGGAATTGAAAGTTTTGGGACAGAAAACCCCGATCTTGCCAGAGAAAATTTTGTAGAAGGATGGAATCAGATTATAGGCACAAGCATTAAGGAATATCTCGAATCAAAATGACGCGGCTTTATTAATTGCTGCTTCTGCAAAAGCATCTATTAAAGGATGGTTTTTGTTTTGTAGCGATGATCTTTCGGGTTGAAATAACGTTGCTATAAAAAACGGGTGATTCTTCAACTCGACAATTCTTACTTCTTTATTTTCATCATAACCGGAAATTTTCAGATCACTTCCTTTCAGCTGTTCCAGGTAATTTTGGTTGAATCCATAATTGCAGTGGTAGGTCTCATTTGTTTTACCGGCATTAAAAATCTTTTTAGTAAAGGAGCCTTCTTCGATGAATATATCCCCGTTCTTTTCAACCATTGAGCAGGATAATGCAGAAATTACAGGGGCTGAGGTTTCCGGGTTTGATTCGGGATGATCAGCATTTTTAATCCCGACTATGTTTCTGAAATACTCAATTATGGTATGTTGAAAACCCCCGCAGGTTCCGAGAAAAGGAATATTATTTTCTCTCGCAAATTTTATTGCAGACAAGGCTCCTTTCATATCTTTATATGGAGAAGCCGGCACAGCCCACAACCCATTAAAAGAATTTAATTCATTAAAATATTCTTTCGTTATAAGATCGGTGTTTAGCCAGAAATATTCGACTGCGCAATTTAATTTTTCTGAAGATAACCGAAGTGCCTTTGGGATAGCAATGTGTGCAGTAACACCGGGATTGTAATCACCGATTAAACCAATTTTGATTTTTCTATTCATCATTTTAAGATTCTTCAGTAACTCCGTTCCCTCAGAATGGCTTAAGGTTTTATTGATGCCTGCATATTAATTAAAAAGGACAGCCAATTATGCTGTCCTTTAATTTCACTAAAAGAATGACGAAAGAATTTATCTTCCTCGCCCGCCACCACCGCCGCGGCTAAATCCTCTTCCGCCACCGCCGCCGCTACCACCACCGCCTCTTCTATTGCCCCTGTTATCCCGGTCTCTTTTCGGTCGGGCTTCGTTAACCACAAGATTCTTTCCTTTTAATTCCTTGGTGTTTAGTTCCTTAATAGCATTCTGCGCATCAGTCTGTCCGGGCATCTCTACAAATCCGAATCCCCTCGATTGTTGAGAAAACATGTCACGAATAATTTTGGCTTCTTTAACCTGACCGTACTGTGAAAAGAGATTCGTAAGGTCTTCCTCTGAAACGTCAGAGGCGAGATTGCCGACATAAATGTTCATTAGATACTCCTGAAAAAATGTTTTATATATAATAATTATCCCTGTAGATTAAAAATCAGAATGAGAAAAAGAGTATCTGTATTTTTAAGCAGGTGATGCAAGATAATTTTTATTCGGCTTTAAATCAAACTAATTAGAACAGCAAATAAAGACGAAAAAATTAAATAAAAATGGTCATTCCGGGTTAAGGAGAAGATTCTTTCGTGCAGCAGCATCAATTTTTATTTTTAATCCCAGGTGCTTTTTGATGAAACACAGTATTTCCCGCCGCCTGTAAAGAAAAGAGCAAGTGCGCCAAAGAAGAAGAGAGCATTTAATTCAATTGCCCAACTGCCCGAACTCTTTATGGTAAAAGCCAACTCCCGGTGAGCTAAATATACTGTCATAAACATATTGAACGCTACAAATAATGCTGCAATGCGTGTTCTATAACCAATTACTAAAAGTATAGGGGCGATTATTTCTCCTATAAATACTCCGTAACGCATTACCGGCGGCAGGCTGACTTTAGAAAGCAATTCTCCAAGAAAGTCTATACCGTTAATAAGTTTGGAAATACCATGAGGCAGCAAAAGCAATCCTACTGTTACCCGCACAATAACAATCCCAAAGTCGTTTGATTTAAGGAAGTTTGACATGGGTGATACAGGCTTTTATTTTAAGTTATATTTTGTAGTTGGGAATATCAATGAAGCTTATGGTTCAATCCCAATAATTAATAGTGGCACTGGAGGATTGCTTCTTCCGTGCCTTAAAATATTATAAACCTCTCCCTCATAATAAGCTACACCGGAAGACATAATTGATTGCATCTTTTTTATTGGTAAAATTTCTACACCAACATTTATAATTCCGCCAGAGTAAAAAAGTAAATGTTTAACAAATAAATCAAATGCAACAAAAGCATACTTGCCAAATTGTACCTCAACGGCAATTCTATTTTTCACGAAATCAGTTTGCTTATACGAAGAGATTGGTGATGTTATTCCCTTTGAAATTAAAAACTCTTTTTGTTCCTGATATGAAAGAGTGAGCATTTCTTCCATATATTTTCTGTCCGTAGTAACGTAATACTTATAGCGAGTTTCATTCCAGCTTAATTTTCTAAATTTCTCGTTGAAGGTCTTATTCAAAGCAATAGGATTATACAACATTTTCCCACGCATGGTTTTTTCTTTGCTAATTTTGGTCATCAAAGCATTTGCGTTAACATCGTTTATTACTTTGTTAATTTCATTGTATAGAGATTTGTGGTGAACTATAAGATATTCTTCCCCATTTAGATGTGAATAGATTTCAGCTATTTTCATTATAAATTAAGCGAAAGCCACTCGGTTGGAACCTGAGCAACCTTATCATTTTTTGATGGAATATGAATTGGTTTATTAATAGGACGTATCTTTAGTTTTCCGTCCTTTAGATCATTGATTCTTTCTTCTGCGATCTTGCAATATTTTTTTTCTTTTTCTATTCCCACAGCATTTCTATTATTTTTGATAGCTGCAATAATTGTAGAACCAACACCTGCAAAGGGATCTAATACCCAACTTTCCTTTTCGTTTGTTAACGCTAATATACATCTTTCAACAAGTTCTACGGGGAACTGGCATTGATGAATAGTTTTTTCGGGATGATTACTTTTTACATTAGGAATATCCCACAATTCATTTTCCCAATCTTTCTGAACAATCTCCCAAATATCAGAAGGATTTTTCCCATTTGGATTACCGGAGGGTTTCCCTTTATTAGGTCCCTTGAAATGTCTCTTTCCCGGATATTTTGAAGGAACTCTTACAGCATCAAGGTTAAAAATATGGTTATCCGTTTTCGAGAACCAAAGGATTGTTTCATATCTTCCAGAAAATCTTTTGGAAGAATGAAGTCCATGTCCGAAATGCCAGACAATCCTATTTCGTAGTTTTAGTTTGAGCTTCTTAAATATCTGATAATAAAAAATGTCTAGTGGATAGACCTCTGACTTTTCAACGTAATTTCCCACTTCCCAACAAATGCTTCCCCTGTCGGATAGTTTGTCAATAAGTAATTCAATTATTTTTTCTTGTGTTTTGAGATATTCTTCAATTGATTTTTTTGTTTCGTATTCTTTCCCAATGTTATAAGGTGGTGAAGTGATGATCAAATCGAATTTTTTATTTTCGAAATTTTCTAATTCTTTTAAAGCATCCCCGTTCAAAATTTTATACTTTACATTTCTATCTAAATAATCGAAAAGGGGCTCTTTAATTTTCATATAGTGTTCGAGGAATTATAATTTGAGTTTTGTTTTATTCCAATATAAAAATAATCAATATTACATGTAACATTAAGCTCACACTGTTCTCGAATACTTCGCAGTATCTTCTTTCCTCTCTATAAAACCGTCAAAATTCATAGCTATGTTACGGATAAGGAGCCTTCCCATATCTTTTATTTTTATTCCGCTGCCGGAGATTTCTAAAAGGTTATCCTCTTCCATCTCCTTAAGGTTGTTTAATCCCCACGAGAAATAATCTTTAAATTTAATTTTAAACTTCTCCTCAACTTGTGCAAAGTTCAGTTCAAAGTCGCACATCAGCCGCATAATAACAAAACGGCGGATATGGTCGTCTTCAGTAAGCCGGTAACCCTTATTTGTCGGGAGAGTTTCTTCATCGAGCAGCTTGTAATATTCTCTTTCTGTCTTGTAGTTCTGCGCATAAACATTCTGCAATTGGCTTATGCCCGTAATGCCGAACGCATAAAGATCGGCATCTGCATTTGTACTGTATCCCTGGAAGTTCCTGTAGAGCTTCTTTTCCTTTAAGGCGACTGAAAGATCATCTCCCGGTTTTGCAAAATGATCCATTCCTATAAAAACATAACCCGCACCGGTAAGCTGTTCAATTGTTGTCTTCAGTATATCGAGCTTAACTTCCGGCGCCGGCAAATCTTCTTTGTGGATAAGCGCCATATGTTTTTTCATCCAGGGAACGTGCGCATAATTAAATACTGCAATCCTGTCGGGAGAAATATCAATTATCTTTTCAACTGTCTCTGCAAATGAGTAAACTGATTGAAACGGAAGTCCGTATATCAAATCGAGGTTAATGCTTTTAAATCCAAGCTCTCTTACCCATTGCACTGTTTGCCTTGTCATATCTTCAGGTTGTATGCGGTTAACATACTTCTGTACTTTTTCATTAAAGTCCTGCACACCCATGCTTATCCTGTTAAAGCCGTTGCTGCGCAAAGCCGAAAGATGTTCTTTTGTAAGTCCGCGTGGATCGATCTCGCAGCTATTTTCAGATTCTTCCTTAATATTGAATGATATGTTAGTGAATGAAGCAAGATCGGCGATTTCATCAGGATTAAGGTGTGTCGGTGTTCCGCCGCCCCAGTGAAGCTGCGTGACTTTTCTGTCTGTAAGCAGGTAGCTTCTCATCAAATCCATTTCTTTTTTTATGTAGCCCACATAATCGCCTACTCTGCCGCGGTTCCTTGTAATAATCATATTGCATCCGCAGAAATAGCAGAGTGTATCGCAGTAAGGAAGATGAACATAAAGAGATAAATCCGGCAGATTCTCTCCATAATTAGTTTTTATTATTTCATCAAGAAACTGTTCGGCTTTAAAGTTTTCATTAAACTGTGGAGCGGTAGGGTAGCTTGTGTACCGTGGACCCGGTTTATCGTATTTCTTAAATTTTGCTAAATCTATTTCAAACATGTTTTACTCCCTTTACTCTATCGTTTGCATGGTTGCATTATTGCATGACATGGTTGTAACATGCATTCATGCAATCATACAATCAAGCCTTTTCACTTTGTTTATGATATTTTCCGCTTTCTTCTTTTACAACTTTTACCAGATACCTGGCATTCTCCGGATCAACATCCGGTAAAATACCGTGACCCAGATTAAAAATATGTCCGCTTCCTTCACCGTATAAACCGAGTATTTTGTTTGCCTCTTCTTTAATTTTTTCTTTGCCGGCATAAAGAACAGCCGGATCGAGATTTCCCTGCAAAGCAACGGTTTTTCCTATTTTTTCCCTGACCTTTCCAATATTCATTGTCCAGTCGAGACTAATAACATCAGCCCCGCAGCGAGATAGTTTTCTAAGCTTGAAATGAACTCCCTTGGGGAAATAGAGAACAGGCTCTTTCTTTCTTTTAATATTTGAGACAATCATTTCAATATACTGTAGAGAAAATTCCTCGAAATCATTTTGTGAAAGAATTCCTGCCCAGGTATCGAAAATCTGTACGGCATCAGCACCGGCTTCAATCTTTGCCGAGAGAAAATCTGTAACGGCGTCAGCAAGCCTGGAAAGAACCGAATGAGCAAGCGAAGGATTATTATAGATTAAACTTTTTACACTGGAAAAATTCTTTGAGCCTTTTCCTTCTACCATGTAAGTGAGAAGCGTCCATGGCGAACCACTGAAACCGATTAATGGGACTCTTCCATTCAATTCTTTTTTAGTTAGCGAAACTGCATCAAGAACATATTTTAAATCTTTTGCGGGATCAATTTTCTTTAAACTTTTCGCATCATTTTCGTTTCGTATTGGTTTGTGAAAGATTGGTCCTTTTCCCTCGTGCATTTCAAGCTTCATTCCCATTGCTTCGGGAATTACAAGAATATCAGAAAAGATAATTGCAGCATCAACTCCAATAATATCAACCGGTTGTATTGTTACTTCAGCAGCAAGCTCAGGAGTTTTACACATTGTAAGAAAATCTGCTTTTTGGCGAATAGCCCGGTACTCGGGTAAATATCTTCCAGCCTGCCGCATAATCCATATCGGGGTGCGTTCGACAGGTTGTTTCCTGCAAGCTCTTAGAAAAATATCGTTTTTAATTTTGTTCAAGTTATTTCCCTTTTCGTTCTAACCTTCAAGGTTAGCACATCGTTTGCGATTCTTTAACTTTGAAGGTTCTCACTACTTTTTATAATGATCGACAATAGCTTTAGCAAGTCCTTCGTTTGTAAATTCATCCGGAATAATATCCACACTAACCCGCCTTTCTTCAATTGATGATTTTGTAGTGGGACCAATTGCCGCGATAAGGTACCCCTTAAAAAATCTAACCGGGTCTTCGATCTTCATTATCTGTAGAAAGTTCTCAAATGTAGAAGGACTTGTAAAAATGAAAAGATCGGGATTTCCTGCATTTAGTCGGTCAATGTTTTCTTTGATGCTGTCCCCGGCGGGAAGCGAAACATTATAAACCGGGACTGATTTTATAACAGCGCCAAGCTCACGAAGCCCTTGCGGTAAGACCTCGCGCCCGAGAGCAGATCGTGGAATTAAAACAACTTTTCCTTTAAGATCATGTTTCGAAAGCTCGTCAACGACAGCTTCCCCGCTAAACTTTGAAGGAATTATATGAACGGGCAAGCCGGATTTTCTACAAATGCCGGCGGTCTTGCTTCCTACGGCAACCACTTTTATTTTATTATAATCGAATACGATTTTTAATTCCGCACATCTTTTGGTAAACATTTTAACAGAATGTGCAGAAGTAAATATTAAGAAATCAATCTTAGTGCTATCCGCAACCGCCTCATCAAATTGTTCCCAGCTTGTCGGGGGAACAATTTCAAGTGTCGGGAAAATTATCACCTCAGCGCCAAGCTCACTAAATACTGCAGACGATTCTTTTGACTGATCTACAGTTCTTGTTATAACAATTGTCTTGTTAATAAGAGGGAACACCTTGTTATTATCAAATCCCGAGAGTAAACCATGTAATATAAAATCGAAAATTTTTTCTCGTTCTTTAATTACAATCTCTTCCGGAATGTGGTTATCAATTCCCCGGTGAACAGTGCCGTAAATGCTTCCAAGAATTACATTAACTGCAAAATCCTCATCTATATTCCTGAACAAACCCTTTATCTTGCCTGTTTTCACAATGCCGGTTAATTGCCGGCGTAATTCATTTTCCAGCGACCGAAGCTCTACACATATTCCGTTATCTGCTCTTAGAGATTCTTTTCTGTATATAAGAAAAAAGCTTCGGTATTTCATCAAATACGTATAAAAATATGTTACAAAAGAGCGTAAAGCATCTATGGAATTGGTTTCACTACGAATTTTATCGGTTAAAGAATTTGTTAGCTTTTCCAGCCTCAGTTTCAGAATAGAGTAATAAAGTTCTTCTTTAGAAATAAAATAATTGTAAACAGTTCCCTTTGCAATTGAAGTAAGTTTTGCAACATCATCCATCATAACTTCATGATAACTTTTCTTTGAAAAGAGTTCGGAAGCAGTTTCAATTATTCTTTCCCGCTTTAAGTTTTTTCTTTTCTCTCTTTTTTCCTTTACTGTCATTTTACGTCGTTAATAATTTTTCGTTTTAATTCAGCTCTCAGGCAGCTGGTTGACCCGTACGGTTTTATAAATTTCATCCAGGATCTTTTTTGCCCCCGCTTTAAGCAAATCATTTGCAAGTTGTTTTCCAACTTTTTCCGGCTGTTCTTTCGAACCCCGCACTTTTTTTCTGAAAGTTAAACTTCCGTTAAGCGAACCAACCATAGCATCAAGGTATAACCCGCTTGGTTTTATTTCAGCAAAAGCGCCTATTGGCACCTGGCATCCTCCTTCGAGCGTTCTTAGCAGCGAGCGTTCTGCAAGTATCGCTCTGAATGTATTCTCATCGTGAAGATTTTTAAGTATCTCGTTTATAAAATTGTTTTCAGTGTGAGTTTCAATTCCAAGTGCACCCTGTCCAACCGCTGGCAAAATATCATTTATGCCGATATATGAAGAAATATATTTTTTAAGGTTCAATCTTTCAACACCCGCACGAGCCAGGATTACCGCATCCCATTCCGATTTTAAGAACTTTTGAATTCTTGAGGGCACATTTCCTCGTAACTCAACCACTTTAACGTCGGGGCGAATATGAAGAAGCTGGCACCTTCTTCTTAAAGAGCCCGTTGCAACAACAGCATTCTCTCTTAGTTTTTCTAATGTAATCCCTTTCTTTTTTGCAATAAGCACATCTTCAACGGGATGTCTTTTAGAAACGGCACCAAGCTTTAATTCTCTGGGTAGTTGAGTTTGAAGGTCTTTAAGGCTGTGAACTGCCAGATCAATTTTTCTTTCAATAAGATGAGTTTCCAGCTCTTTTGTAAACAAACTTTTATCGCCGATTTTTGAAAGAGCCACGTCAAGGATTTTGTCTCCTTTTGTTTTGATGATCTTTATTTCCACAAAAATATTTTTATCAGATTTTTCAAGCTCTTTTTTTACGAAGTTAGCCTGCCATAACGCAAGCTCGCTTCCTCTCGATCCTATAATTATCTTCTGCTTCAAGATGTATTATTTTCTTTCTTCTTTTTCATTTTTGTCTATTCCGAATAGCTCTCTTATTATACTTATTCTCATTGCAGATTCATCCGGACTTGGGTTGATTTCATTATTCTTTTTTAGCTCAACCGTTGGGTAATGAAGAATTTTGTTAATGATTCTTTTTGTGACTATGTCGAGCTTTTCCCTGTCTTCTTTTGAAAATTTATTTACATTCTTTTCCACCTCTTCGTGCCGGATAGCCTCAAAGTGGTCGCGGAGAGTTTTGATTGTTGGGGCAACTTCCAGAGAATTGTACCAGTTTAGGAAATTATTTATTTCTTCTTCAATTATTGCTTTAACTTTTGGAATTTCTTTTTTCCTTTTTTCAAGGTTTTGTTCTACAATTATGTTAAGTGAATCAATATCATGATAAAACACATAATCTAGTCCGGATGTGGCGGGATCAATGTCTCTCGGCACGGCGATGTCCATCAGCACCAACGATGCATTATTTCTTTTCCTCATAACAGTTTCAATATCTTTCCTTGTAATAATTAAATTGTCCGCGCTTGTTGCACTAATAACCACATCATACTCATGCAGGGAGTCCTTAAAATTTGTAAATGGTATAACCCTGCCATTAAGTTTTTGAGCTAGTCTTTCCGCACGCTCATTCGTTCTATTGGTAATTGCGAGTTTTCCAATTCCCCTTTCCACAAGGTGCTTGGCTGCAATTTCTCCGGTTTCTCCCGCACCGATTACCAGTGCAGACTTCTTTCCCAATGCCGAAAGTATTTTTTCTATTAGTTGTACCGCAGCATAACTTACAGTTACAGCACCCTCGCTTATTTCGGTTTCCGAAATTGCTCGCTTGCCCGCCTTGATAGCTGCATCGAAAATCCGGCGCGTGAGAAATCCAGTAAAATGTGTTTCTTCAGATATTTCGATTGATTCTTTTACTTGCTTAAAAATCTGGTTGTCTCCGATAAGCAACGAATCAATTCCTGCGGCTACACTAAAAAGATGTTCAATTGCCGGTCTGGAAAAGAAATGTTGGAAATACTCTCCATTAAATGTTTGCCTGTCTTTGTATTGAAGAAGAAAGTTTTGGATGCTTTGCGAATTTATATTATGGTTTGAAGGCAATCCGTAAATTTCTGTTCTGTTGCATGTTGATATTACAAGACCCTCGGCTAAAAACCTTCCCTTAATTTCTCCAATAAAATTTCTTATTTCTTCTTCTTGCAGAAAAAGAGATTCTCTGGCATCAACAGGGGCGGTATGATGATTTATGCAAACTGAAATCAGATTCATTTTAATAAAAAGAATGAAAACTTTGTGCGACAAAATTGCTTAACATTGTAGACATTAGAGCAAGTATAAACCCAACAATAGACAAAACCACAACTTTCTTTCCTCTCCATTTCCCCAAGACCTTGCTGATTATGCCGAGTCCATAAAGTATCCATACTAAGGCTGAGCTAATCAGTTTAGGATCTGAATATGAAAAATCCGGAAAGGCTTTCGGAAGCCAGATTACTCCAATCGTCATTGCAATTGTAAGCAAAACAAAACCAATGATTGCTGAGTAAAAACTGAGTTTTTCAAGAACCTCAAGGCTTGGCAGTTTGTTAAAAACTAATCCGAAGCGGCTCAGTTTAATATCTTTATATAAAATAAGGTATAGAAAACCATATACAGCGGATATTGTTATTCCCGAATATCCGAGTAGGGCGGTGAAGACATGGGAGCCGAGAAGATTACTCCTCAGAACTTCTTTTACTTCAGCAAGGTCTTCTATAAACAAAGTAGATATAACCTGGAAAATTATTGAGATGATAATTATAAATGGTCCTGTCCCACGGATATCTGTCACTAGTTCAAGGATGAAGTAAGAAAAGCAAACTGAGAATGCAAGTATTGTAAAGATTTCAAATACATTTGTAATAGGGGGATGATTAAATTCAGCAGTTCTGGAGAACAGGTATATTAAATGGAGTAATAAAGTTGTAAAAAGACTAAGTCTGGCAAATTCAAAACGTCTTTTGCCTGTTTTTATAAAATCAAAAGAATAAGCACCAAAAGTAATGATGTAAAGAAAGGGGAGGAAGTTGTTGAGAAAATCAATAAAAGGATACATAAAGAATTTTTTAACCTGACTGATAAGTTCAAATTTAGTTAATTCTTATCATGAATGCAATGACTTATCAGTCAAACCGGACTATTTTCCTATTGATTCCCTAATATTATCGGCAATCCATCTTTGCCCGAACCTATAATAACTACCTTAGAATTAGCAGAATTAGCAAGTTTTTCCGTAGCTTCTATGCCTTTCCATTTAAGCAACTGCTCACTTATACCCTGGGACACGATCTTCTGGAAATCCGCAACACCTTGTGCTTCTATCCTTTTTCTTTCTGCTTCCTGAGTTTCCCTCTGAAGAATGAACTGCATTCTTTGGCTTTCCTGTTCAGCTTTAAGTTTTTCCTCTATGGCTCCAGTAAGTCCCGGAGGCAGAATAATCTGCCTTAATGGTGCAGCCTCTAAGGTAATACCCCTGGCTTCAACGAGTTTTGCCAGGTCTGTCTCTATGCGTTTTGATAATATTTCTCTTTCTTCAGTATATAAAGCCTTTGCATCATAACTTGCAGTAACTCCACGAACAACCGATCTGAATTGGGGAATAAGTATTTTTTCAACATAATCTTCACCAACGGTTTTGTATATTTTATTCGCGTTTGCAAAACTTAGGCTATAAAGAAGACTTATTTCAAGTTCAACACTCATACCTTCTTTAGAAGGAACATTCATTACTTCTTTTAATTCCTGCGTTCGTGCATCAAACTTAATAACATTTGCCATCGGGTTAACAAGATTTACACCCGGGTATAAAGTATTATCGCTAACGTTACCGAAGAAATCAATTACTCCGACATGACCAGCAGGTATAATTGACCAGCATTGAAGCAACGCAATAAATACTGCTATAACAAATCCTATCAGAGCAAAATTAGATTCCTGTTTATTAAATCGTTTTTTAGCATTAAAGTAAACCAACATTGCTACTATTGCTGCCGCTAAAGCTATAATAAATAACATATCACCACCCTCACTTTTAAAAAATGAAACAGATATACGCTTTTAATATAAGCAAATCCTTTTAAGGAATCTTTAGACAAAAAGATAGCAAAGTGCATAGTGCAGCATATTTAAGCTCTATGCACTCGCTCAATACGAATAGATTTACTTTTTATATTCTTTTAAAAATCCCCGGAATTCAATCAGGTGGGATTCTTCCATTCCAAGCAGTTGAACGCAGAGATCCTGAGTAACATAATCAACACCATCACACAGCTTAATTATTTTGTTGTACTGTTTTATAGCTCCCGCCTCCGCATCAATAACTCCTTCAATAACCGAGACAACATCTGTTGTATCTTCGAGGGTTTGCAACCCCCTCTGCACAGCACTGAATTTAAGAGAACCCGGAACGGTTCCACCAAGTTCCTTGATTCTCTTTGCAAGTCTTTGTGCGTGCGTTATTTCCTCGGCAACATCAGTAGCAAGAGATTTTTTTATTTCCTCTGCTCGCACACCATCAAGATTAACCGAATTTGATATATAGTTTATTACTGTTTCAACTTCCATCCAGTAACTTTTTGTTAGGTTTTCGATAATCTGTTTTTTATTAGTCATTTTATTCTCCCTGTTTTATGATTTTTTTTATAAGTCTTGGAGGATTAACTTTTCTACCGGATAATCCAACCATGTTGTTAAATCTTTTTTCCACCAATAATATTTTATTTTTATTGTCAGAATATAATTCCGCTATAATATCTCCTTTATTAATTTTATCTCCAATTTTGAAGTTAAATTTTATTCCAGCAGCTGGATCGACTAGATCATCCTTTTTTAGTCGCCCGGCTCCAAGCTCCACTGCAGCCAATCCCATTTCAAATGTATTCACGCTATTTAAGAAACTATCTTCAACCGATTTGATAACTCTTTTAAACTTTGGTTTCCGGTATTTACCGGGATTATAAAGATATTTTATATCACCTTTTTGCGCTTTAACAATCTCGACAAACCTTTCAAAAGCATAGCCTTTGGTTATTTGTTCTTTTGCGATTTGCTCACCCTCTTTTATAGTTAAAGCCTTTCCACCGAGAAATATCATGGTTCCCGCAAGTTTGATGCTCAAATTATAAAGGTCGTTCTTTTTTTCTCCTTTCAAAATCTCAATTGCTTCATAAACCTCGAGCCAGTTGCCAATATAATTTCCCAAAGGCTGGTTCATGTCGGTGATAAACGCAATTACTTTCTTGTTAAATGCTTTTGCTGTTAAGACGAGGGAATCTGCAAGTACGATTGCATCTTTTTCTTCCTTCATAAAAGCGCCGTTCCCGGTCTTTATATCAAGTACAAGTCCGTCAATACCCTCAGCAAGTTTTTTGCTCATTATACTTGCTGTAATTAATGGAATAGATTCAACGGTTGCAGTTACATCCCTTAAAGAATAAATAAGTTTATCAGCGGGCGCAATATCTTTTGTTTGTCCTATTAAAACGGCACCACAATTCTTTAATACTTTTTTGTATTCGTTTATTGATAAGTCTGTTCTAAATCCCGGAATTGATTCAAGTTTATCGAGTGTTCCACCCGTGTGACCAAGCCCCCTTCCCGAAATCATCGGAACCTTGACTCCTGCAGCAGCAACTATAGGTGCAATTATTAATGAAGTTTTATCGCCAACGCCGCCAGTTGAGTGTTTATCAACCTTAACACCGGGAATTGAACTTAAATCTAATACTTTACCGCTATGCAGCATTGCATTTGTAAGATATGATGTTTCCTCTTTAGTTATTCCTATTAGATAAGCTGCCATCAGGAAAGCCGAGAACTGGTAATCGGGGATTTTGTCTTTGCTGTAACCAGAGACAAGAAAATTTATTTCATCTTTTTCTAAAGCATAGCCATCCCGTTTCTTTCGTATAAGATCAACAGTATTCATGTTGTAAACTTACAAATAAAGAGAGTTTTATCGAAAAATATTATATATGAATAAATATTCTATGGTGCTGCAAAGGTCTAATGCCTTTTTAATTTGTAAGCCCTTTCTTTATTGATTATTTTTAACTCTTGTATTTTTAATTTGTGGAAAAGGAAATGCTTTTTAAGACCAGAACTCATACTTGCGGGGAATTACGGCAGGACAATATCGGGCAACAAGTTGTGCTTAACGGCTGGGTAGATACGCGCCGTGATTTAGGTGGACTCATTTTTATCGATCTGCGCGACAGGTATGGACTTACGCAGGTTGTATTTGAGCCTTCCTTTGATAAGGAAGCACACCAGTTTGCTGCAAAGCTAAGGACAGAGTTTGTTGTTTCTGTAGAAGGAACTGTGAGAAAACGCCCGCCCGAGACGGACAATCCTAAAATTCCAACAGGACACATTGATGTAATGGTTAAAAAACTTGTTATCCTTAATGAAGCACAAACACCGCCGTTTCCGATTAATGATGATAATGTAAATGCTAGTGAAGATTTAAGATTAAAGTATCGTTACCTCGACCTGAGAAGACCTTCTGTTCAGAATAACATGTTGCTTCGCCACAGGATGTACCAGATAACAAGGCAGTATTTTGATAAGCAGGGCTTTATTGAAGTTGAGACTCCTGTGCTTATGAAGAGCACCCCCGAAGGCGCGAGAGATTATCTTGTCCCAAGCAGACTGCATGCGGGAAAATTTTATGCTTTGCCGCAGTCTCCGCAAACATATAAACAGCTTTTAATGGTGGCAGGAATGGACAGGTATTTCCAAATTGTTAAATGTTTCAGGGATGAAGATTTAAGAGCAGACAGGCAGCCAGAATTTACACAGATAGATGTTGAGATGTCCTTTATTGACCAGGAAAATATTTTTGGGGTGGTCGAAGGACTTATGAAAATATTGTTTATGGAGATTTGGAATAAAGAGCTTAGAATTCCGATACCAAGATTGTCTTTTGATGAAGCAATGGAAAAGTATGGAAGCGATAAGCCTGACCTTCGCTTTAATCTTGAAATGAAAACACTGAATGGTGTCTTTGCGAATACTTCTTTCAAAGTTTTCCAGGATCAATTGAAAAGCAAAGGAACAATAACCGGACTTTTAGCTCCCGGATGTGGTGAGTACACAAGAAATCAACTTGATGTGTTAACTGATTTTGTAAAGAAGATCGGTGCAGGAGGACTAATATGGATGAGAGTAAAACCAGATGGTCTCGACGCTCCTATTTCAAAATTTCTTTCTGATGAAGAGAAGAAAAATCTTGTAGAAACACTTGGGGCAAAACCGGGCGATCTGATTTTTATGATTACGGGTCCGCGTCTCAAGGCATTTTCAATTATGGGTTCTTTAAGGCTGGAAATGGCAAGAAGACTTGACCTGATAAAACCCGATGCCGAGCCCAAATTACTTTGGGTTACAGATTTTCCTCTACTTGAATGGGATGAACAAACTAAAAGATATTATGCTATGCATCATCCATTTACTTCTCCAAGGCTTGAAGATGTTGAGCTGATGGAAAGTGATCCGGGAAATGTTAAAGCGCGCGCTTACGATCTTGTTCTTAATGGAAATGAAATAGCAGGCGGTAGCATAAGAATCCATAATTCAGAATTGCAGGCAAAAATGTTCAAAACTCTCGGGATATCTGATGAAGAAGCAGATTATAAATTCGGCTTTTTGATGAACGCATTTAAGTACGGAGCTCCTCCCCATGGTGGAATTGCTTTTGGATTCGATAGAATGGTAATGTTATTTGCAGGAGAAAGTTCAATAAGAGACGTTATCGCTTTTCCCAAGACTGCAAGCGCTGTTTCTCTTATGGACGACTGTCCTTCAACAGTAAGCGAAGAGCAGCTAAAAGAGCTTCACTTAAAAATTAAATGAACATTCTTTGAGAGTTAGCCTATTATTGTTTTTATTTCTTTTGGCAGTACCTCGTGAAGACGTGGATGAGTTTCTACAAGACGCATAATATCTGTCAGGTCTTTTTGGCGCTTACTTTTACGTCTTTCTTCACCTGCCTCGCCGTCAGGCGGGTCTGAGTACGCCCATATTTTTCCTGTTAAAACATCATCTAATGCAGCCACTTTCATTTCATATCCCAAAACTTTTTTCACAGAAGCTTTTGCAATAAAAAATATACATTATGAAGAATTCAGTTGCCAATTTCGAGCTTGGAAACCCGACTGCCTGCAAATAGCGTAGGGTTTTATTTAAAGAAAATCGTTGAGTTATTCCCCGATAAAAAGATACCAAAGAATTATTAGGAATTTGATAAAAGAATACAATTGTTAGTGATGTTCTAATTTTGAGTTGTATGCGTTTACCAGGTAATCATATTTGCCAAAATTAAGATTTATTATTTCTTTTAGTCTTTGGGTGTCGAATAAATCTCCTTTTATCACAAACAGAAGTTTGTCGTAGTACTCTCTTAAACTTTTATCTTCCAAATGTTTTTCACCTGTTTTAATAGTCTCTAAGTAACCCCCGGGAATTTTACGGGCGAAGTGACCAATCCTCCACCATTTTTCTCCAGGCTGTATTTTAGAGCCAACACGCCAATACTCCGTAGCAGGAAGTTTTGATAATAACGGATCTCCAAGTGCCCATGGGTCGACAATATGAATTTGAGGACCCGCATAATAACCGAATATTCCGGCTATTGTGTATACAATCGGAGAGCTTTTTTCTTCTTTAACCTGGAATGCCTTTTTAACCCAGGGATGCTCTTTTAATTTCTTGTGATTTAGTAATCCCGTAAACTGATAGTAGAAAAGTCTTTCATCAGCTATTCCATTATCAAAAGTGGTTAGAATATATGGACCAATTCTGAAACCCTTAACTATTTTTGGTCCCAATCCGTATGTTGTAGAACTAAATATTGTTGGATAGGGAGCCATAAGTCCAAGGAAAACAATAACAGATAAAGCTATAATAGTTTTTCTCCATCGCAATTCTGTTTGAGAAAGTATGATAATTGCGATTAAAAAAGGAGAAGACAAGAACCTTCCGCTCATAAAATCCCCCCCGATTATTACTATATATATAAGATAGAAAAGGATTCCAAAAGCAGCGGGGAAAAAGACGTTTCTTTTAAATAAAAAGGGAATAACCAACCCACCAAGTATTACAGGAAGAGTGAGCGGATCCATGTAAAATGAATTAAGAAGATAGTATGAGCCTTGTGATATTAGTTCGCTTTCATTAATGCCGTTATTAAGCTTTGCATAAGCAGTATTCGGAAATGCGAAACCATAATAAAAAAGAGAAAACGAGATCCATGCAATTAATGGAATTGTTCCTAAAAGAAATTGTTTTATGGATATTCTCCACCCTGTTTTATATATAGAAAAAACCAGGGATGGCAATAACAGGAGAATTGAATCCATCCGGTTTATAGCTGCAATAGAAGTTATTAATGAAAGTAGCACAATTTTTCTATCGGTATCTTTTCCCAAAGAAATAATAAAGAATATTGTAATCAGTAAATGAGTAAGTGGATTTTCAAGTCCCGAAGTTGAATAATCGACGAAAGCTTTTGAGAATATTAATGCAATTAAAATTAAAATAGAGTTATTACTTATTGTAGATATCTTAAATGCCAGCAAATAAACGGTAAATAATGAAATTATTATTGAAACAGTTATTGTTGAGTAGTAAGGCTCTCTTGTAAAAAAGTATATAATAGAGAGAAGAAACATCCATAATGGGTGAGTATAAGCCTGAACTCTCTCAGAAATATTCCATCTTAACCCGTAACCATTAATGAAATTATCAATTGTTCTTAGAGTGATGAAAGCATCGTCTGTAATCCACGCAGATATAATTAAACATAAAAAATAAAGGAATAGAAACGAAAAGACTATAATGCCTGCGCCTGTTTTTAACGATATGGGGGCTTTGTTAAATGAGATCAAAATAGCTCAGAGGTTTTTTGCTGTTAAAATAAGGAAAAGGATTGAAAAGTTTATAGAGGGAAAACTCCTGATAGTATAAAGACATATTAAAAAATCATTATGCATTATACTTTTATTTATGATAGAACGAAGACATTGTTTTAAAAATATAATTTTTTACTATGGTAAATATTACTAAGCCTCAAAATTTTACAAGGTAAAACCTACTAACATAATTACCCCACTTCATTTTGATATTTAGTTACATATAGTTATTGAGTAACACAATTTTGTTGGCACGCTTTTTATACTATAGGTATTGATTTTTTAGAATGTTGTTTTTTGAAAAAATTGTTATGAAAATAATTAATTCTGCTTCTCAGGAAAAAATTACTTTCAAAGAAAATTTTACAAAACCAGAATTAAGTGCGAAAGTAAAATTTACAAACACTTAGAGCTGTTTTAAGAGATTAATTATAAAGAAACATTACGAAGGTAAATATTGGGACAGCAACAACTATTGCTTATTGTATTGGGAATAATAGTGGTGGGAATAGCAATTGCTATCTCGATACAGTTATTCAGACAAAATGCGATTGACTCTAAAAGAGATATTCTCATGAATGAAAGTGCCAACATTGCATCAATTGCAATTGGTTATTATAAACGCCCGGTTCCATTTGGAGGCGGTGGTAAGAGTTTTATTGGCTGGGATGTGCCTGGTGAACTTCAAAGTACCGTCAATGGAAGTTACTCGGCTGTAATATATAGTGACAGTGTCATTATAACTGGCACAGGAACTGAAGTAGTAACAGGAAGTGATTCGATACAGGTAAGGACAACGGTTTCATCGGATGCGTATAATATAATAATAATTAGATAAGGTTTCTTATAAGAAAACTGAAATCAAAAACTAACAAAACAAAAACAAACAAAGGAGATCTATAATGGGTCAGCAACAGCTTCTCTTAATCGTGCTTGGTGTTATAGTCGTTGGTATCGCTGTAGTAGTTGGTATCAACCTGTTTAACGCCAATGCGGTTTCCTCTAACAGGGACGGTGTAGTATCGGACTTGAATAACCTTGGTGCAATGGCACAGCAGTATTACAAAAAGCCAGGGTCGATGGGTGGTGGTGGAAACACCTTTACAGGATGGACTATACCAACTCAGTTAGATACTACTGCCAATGGTAATTATGCTCCTTCAGTTAGCGCACAGACCATAACTATACAAGGTTATGGTACAGAAAAAAATGATGCTGGAACCACAATTCAGCATACGGCTACTGTTTCACCTACTTCAATTACCGTTGTCTTAACGCAGTAACAATATCTTATGATTGTTAAACCGTATAAAACTAATTAACAACCTGAGGGCTGATGGAATGAGTAAAATTTTATCAGCCTTTTTTATTTTAAAAAAGAAAAGATAACCTTCGTGAGCATATATTAAAAAATCCCACCAAACCCCAGGTTAGTATTAGTCATAACAAAAAATGGTCATTTCCCTTTCAAAAAGATTTACTTGTTTTATGTGTTATTCTTTCTGAATTATATGATAAACTATGTAAAAACAAGGATTATATTATTGATTTTTTTTGGAATAAGAATTGAGTTGAATATAAAAACTCACAAGAATTTAAAATAAGAGATAGATAATGGTAGAATTCAAATTTACAGCACAAAAAGTAAACGGGCAGACAATAAGCGGGTCGCTATCTGCTAATTCTATCACCGAGGGCAAAAGGAAAATTCACCGGCTTGCCGAAAGAAACCAGCTGAAGATAAAAGAAATCGAAAAAAAATCTACTTTTATTTACAAAGTCAGACGTGGTAAGGATAAGCCTGTCAAGGGAGAGCAGAAAGCATTTACTAAAAAAGAAGTCGAGGATGCTTTAACAAAACTCGGTTTCGAGATATTATCGATAAATAAAAAGTTAATAGACTTCCAGTCAAAACCACCGCAAACAGAAATCGTAACATTTGTAAAAATTAGTGCGGAGCTGCTTGAGCAGAAACTTCCATACAGTGAAATTTTAACTCTCCTGATAAACGACACAGAAAATAAAACTCTCAGGGAAACACTTAAGGAAATTAATAACGATCTTAAAAAAGGTGCCGATAGCGAGGCAACATTCTTAAAGTATCAATCTGTCTTCGGCAAGTTCACCGCATATATGTTAGGGCTTGCTTCAAAGAGCGGTAATATGACAGAAATATACAGAGCCACAGCTAAGTTTCTTGAGAGAAGGCAAGAATTTAAAAAGAATTTAAGAAGCGCCCTTATCACACCGGCAGTTACATTATTTGTTCTTTTCCTTGCTGTCTTATTCTATGTGGGATATATATTTCCGGAAACCGCCAAGTTGTTTGTAAAGTTCGGAATTGATTTGCCCCCGATGACAGCCTTTACTTTAGCCGTAAGTGACTTCCTGGTAGAAAATTCAATTTTGGTGACAGCATTTACTCTAATACCCCCAATTGTAGCGTGGCGTTTTGCTCAATCGAAAAAGGGGGGATATATAATGGATAAGTACATTATTAGAATTCCGGTTTTGGGTTCGTTAATTCATAAAACACTTATAGAAGTTTACTGCAGGGTATTTTACACTCTTTATAGTGGTTCAGCAGAGAGCATAGAACCGATAAGAATAGCTGCCGAAGCTACAGGGAATAAATATTTTGAAGACAGAGTCAAAAACATAGCTATTCCTTTAATGATAAAAAAAGGTGTGGGTATAACAGACGCATTTACAGCGACCGGGGTTTTTACTGAAACTGCTCTTTCAAGACTTCATTCGGGGGAAGAAACGGGAACGCTGAAAAATACGAGCTTACAACTTGCCAACTATTATGAGAGTGAAACAGTTTACAAACTGAAGAATTTTATTGAAGTCGTTCAAATTTTTATAGCAATGATAATTATGGTTGTAATGATAGGATTGACTCTTGTATCGGCAGAAACCGCAACGGTAAGACCCAAAACGCCTGGAGCATCAAATCAAATTTATGTTGAAAGAGATATTGCATGATCGATACCAATCTTGAAATGACTGACAAAATCGGTTATCTCCTTTTTAAAAAAGGAATAATTGATGGAACTATACTTGAGAAAGCACTTCAGGCGAAAGCAAATGATAAAAGCAAAATAAAAAGAAATCTTGCCCAGATATTAGTGCAGGACTTTGGTTTTGATCATGATCTTATATTCAGAGAGGTGGCAATCCTTTATGCGTTCCGGGAGTTAGATGCATCGCTGGAGGATATTCCCCCCCAAAGATTAAAATCACTTAAGCAATTAATTACAAATGCGCCCGACAGCCTTAAATCTCAAATGCTCGAGCATAAAGTTATTCCCTTTATGTATGACGAACGCGTTAAGGATAAATTGATTCTCGCAGCAATTGATCCAACAGACAGGAACATCCCCAAAATTGCATTTGGACTCAACGCAAAAAAATATGAAGTACTTTTTATTAGGAAAAAGGATTACGAAAAACTCGTAAACACAATTATTCCTCCGGAAAATGTTTATTTGAAAATGATGGAGGAAGCGAATGATACCGAAATTCACATTGAACAGGATGAAAGTCTTGACGAAGAAGCTCTTGATGCAGAAATAAATAAGAGTGCATTAATTAACCTTGTAGAAGGCGCTCTCGTTGAAGGTGTGAGAAAAGGAGCGAGCGATATTCATTTTGTTCCCAAGCCGGGAAACAGGACAGAAATATTATTCCGCTTAGACGGAAATCTCCAACAATGGCATATACAGGACGGTACATTACCGGAAGCTGTTGTTGCAGTTGTTAAGGACCGTTCTAAAGGGATGGACCGTTTTGAAAGAGAGATGGCTCAGGATGGTTTTATACAAAGAGAAATTGACGACCAGGTTATCAGATTCCGGGTTTCAGTTCTTCCTACGGTTGGAACAGAACTAAAAAATAAGTTTGAAAGTGTTGTTATAAGAATTCTTGATGACAGGAAAGTTATTAAAGATCTGGATAAACTCGGATTAGCCGGTTATTCCCGCGCGGCTTTCGAGAAAGCCATCAAACAACCCCAGGGAATGATAATCCTGACGGGACCAACAGGAAGTGGTAAAAGTACAACTCTTGTTGCAGCTCTGTACCAGGTAATAGATCCTTCCGTAAATGTTCTTACAGTCGAGGATCCGGTTGAGTACGTTATTCAAGGTGCCAGGCAGCTAAAGATCGGTTACAAAATGAATTTTGAACAAGCAATAAGATCTATACTAAGACATGACCCGGATATAGTTCTTGTTGGTGAAATGAGAGACAAAGAAACAGCAGAAGTAGCTATTAAACTCGCTAACACCGGACACCTTACGTTTTCCACATTGCATACAAACGATGCCCCGAGTGCTGTAGCTCGTCTTTATAAAATGGGAATCGAACCCTTTTTAATTGCTTATGCAATTAATATTATAGTTGCACAAAGGTTGATTAGAAGATTGTGTGAAAACTGTAAACGTAAAGTATTAAAGCTCGATGATGACCTTCTCGATCTTCTAAAAATTAATAAAGGGGAATGGAAAAACTACTCCATATATGAACCCAAAGGATGTGAAAAATGTAATAATACAGGCTTTAAAGGTAGAATTGCCATTCACGAAGCACTGTATTTCACGAAAAGCATAAGACAAATAATAGTACGATCTGGTATCGAAGTTGATGAAGAAAAGATCAGAGAACAAGCAAAATTAGATGGGATGTTGAATCTGAGAGAAACAGGATTAGAGAAAGTAAAGATGGGAATAACATCAATCGAAGAAGTTATTGCAGGAACATCCGATGAGTAATATTTCCTATAAACAAGTAATTATTACTATAAAAACAGCTTGGCGTGGAGTGATTAAACATTTGCCTTTATATGAAAGGTGTTTTAGTTGTCGATAACCAAAGAAAAAAATATTCTCGATAATTTCTCTAAAACAATTCCTGCCTCTCTTACGGGACCAGACAGGGTAAATTATATTCTCGAGAACATTGATAAGCTCTCTGGGGACGATAAGATAAGTTTGAGAAATTTGTTTAACAAGTTTTTGACGGGAATGATTGAAAGAGATGCTTCGGATATTGAAGTAGGTGGGCATGCGAATGCAACAAGTATTTGGATGAGAATTTACGGAAAGAAAAAAAGAGTTGAAGATCTCCCACAATTTTCTCTTGATGAAGCGGCTGTTTTAATAATTAATCTGCTTAATTCAAACCAAAGAAAATATCTTGCGTTAACAAGAAATCTCGATTTTAGCTATACCTACCTCTATGAAAGAAGAAATCTCAATGTAAGATTCAGAGCAGATACATATTTTGACCTGGATACTTTAGCTCTTAATATGAGAGCCATCAATCAAACAATCAGACCACTTAAGTCGCTTGACTTCCATCCTAACGTTGTAAAGATGATGAGCCATGGTTATATCAAATTTGGCTTATCGCTTGTTACCGGGATAACCGGTTCAGGTAAGTCAACAACCCTTGATGCATTTATCGATTACCACAATAATTTTGATCCCTGCCATATAATTATAGTTGCTTCCCCTATTGAATATGTTCATATATCAAAAATTTCAATTATCAGGCATAGAGAGGTAGGGCGCGATGTTCTTACTTTCAAAGACGGTGTTATTCAGGCATTAAGACAGGATCCGGATATAATTGTTATTGGAGAAATGAGAGATCCCGACACTATATTAGCAGCCTTAGAAGTTACGGACACCGGTCACAAAGTATTTTCAACACTACACACTTCTTCTGCAACAGAATCAATAGACAGAATAATAGCAGAAGTTCATCCTAACGAACAAGAACGTGTAAGAAACAGACTTGCAGATGTTTTGGTAACAGTTGTTTCCCAGAAGCTTATTCCAAGTCTTGATGGAAAACGTATAATGGCAAAAGAAGTTTTGATTGCTACCCCAAGCGTAAAGGCAGCAATTAAAAATAACAACACAAGTGAAATTTATATGATGATTAACCAGGGCGGTAATATGGGAATGATAACAATGGAACAAGACCTGAAACGCTTATACCTGGAAAAGAAAATTTCTCTTGAAAATGCAGTGGCTTATGCAAATAACAAAACAAGAATTCAACAACTATTAACGGCAGCATAATGAAACCATTAGTATGTATATACTGTGAAGGTAATGATACTAAAGTAGCAGTAGTTTCAAAAATGAATAACAGGCTTACTGTTCTGAGAACGGCAAGTGTAGATTTTGTTCAACCGTCTATTGACGTTGAGGAAGGCATATCGAATCTAAACATCGATGGTGCCGAACTGAATCTGGAAAATATTCAAAGCCAGGATACGGTGCTCGAGAACAAAATGGCAGCTTCTACAGTAACAACACTTGCTAACGATCTTGCCGGGATAAATCTTAAAAACAGCTTGTTTATTCCTGCTCTTACAGAACCTGCGATTCACTATCATGCTTATGAGGGGTCGAAACAACTTGCAACAGCCAAAGTTACCCAGGAAATTATCGAGGATATTCAGGAGTCGAAAAACGTAACAATAGATAAACAAAATCTCGGTTATGTAGAACTGGCAGATAAGTCACTGTTGTCCGTATTTCTCGGTGGAGAAGTTGGCTGTATAAATTTGATTAATTCTCTTGCACGTCATCATGGTAAGAGACATTTCAGAATTCCGGCAGTCAAGAGTGCCGAAATATCTCTTGCGTATTATGTTGCTAAAGCAAAAAAGTTTTTCCCGGACGATCAATCGCTGATTGTTTACATTGGTAAAGAATACAGCAAGCTTATTTTTCTACAAGGGCGCAAATTAAAACATATTGGTGCAACGCTGGATATAGGTACTCTGAACCTTCATACTTATGATGTTTATTTTTCTAAAATCCTTCTTGAAATGGAAAACGGGGGAATTTCCTCGCTCGACAATATAATTGTTTGCGGAGAGGACGATTCCGAGAATCTTATACTTTCATTTTATGGAACATTCCCCGAAGCCAATGTTTCCCGAATTGAATTTGGTGATATTGATTTGGGTGGACTAACGCAGGGAGAAAAAGACAAATTTTCTTCTTATAGTGTTCCGATAGCA
>Ga0154475_1156_pt4 | contig 46566 bp, 26 predicted proteins | sample RifGroC2_FD_115954 | JGI IMG/M metagenome (GOLD analysis project Ga0154475, IMG submission 115954) | Ignavibacteria bacterium GWC2_36_12 | reverse complement strand
CCACGATATCCAAATTTGAATGTCAGAGGATATTCGATTAGAACATACTATAATAATCCTAATCAAGTTGAATTATGGGGTATTGAATCCGATTGGCAGACACATTTCTGGTACTTACCGGGCGTATTAAGTGGACTGGTTCTGAATGTGAATTATACACATGTATTTTCGGAAGCAAAATATCCTCTAACTGTTGTTGGTAATTCCGGACCTCCACTATTCCAAACCACTTATACTGATACAACATATACTGATCGTTTAATAAACCAACCGGATGATATTGTAAATGTTTCTTTGGGATATGACTATAAAGGTTTTTCAGTTTTAGTTTCCGCGATTTACCAATCAGCTATTTTCAATAGTACAAATTTCTGGAATGGATTAAGAACTGATAAGGCAGAATACCTGCGTTGGGATGTTGTTGCAAGACAGAAATTACCCTGGTATAACATTGAAATGTTCATGAATCTGAATAATCTGAATGGAGAGAAAGATACCTATCTGGTGAGAGGAAATAATTTTCGGCGTACAGATGAATCATACGGTTTAACCGCTCAATTGGGATTTAGAGTAAATTTCCTATAAATGCTTTTAATCACAAAACTCATAAAGAAAAGGAGGCAGAGCATATGAGAAGCAAATTCAAGTAGTAAGGGGGATAAAAATTAATTAATCAATCAATTAATCTTTAATGAAAGGAGTTCAATATGAACTTATTTACGTTCAACATGAAGTTATTTACCCAGATATTATTACTTGTGGTGCTCTTTTTATCAATCACAAGTATACAGTCTTTTGCACAGAAAGATTCCCTTGTTGTTTATGCGTGGCCTGCGGGAACCCTAAATAACACGATTAACGGAGATACCACATCAACAGGTGAAAGTGCACACGTTTATGTGCTTACTTCAGATACCACTTATTTTATAACAGAAGAAATCAGGATTAAGAATTTGGACCTTGTTGGGAAAATCACCAGTACAGGATACCCCCCGGTAATCGCACCTTGGATTAATGCGGATAATAGCTCACCTGGTAATATTGCTGTTGCTATAGATAATGGATATGTTCATTTTGATAATCTATATCTTATAGGAACACGCATAGATGGTTCTCAGGTTACACAACAGTTGATAAGCACCAGTGATAGCTGCAGATTGACAGTGGAAAATTGTATTATTGAGAATTTCGGTTCAACAGGAACACCTAACATATTAAATACCTGGAATGCTATTGGTTCGGATATTTTTGTTAGAAATACTCTGTTCCGTAATAATCAAAGTAATATTCCACAAAATCCGGGTATGAACTGGGCTGGTCCCGGGGTAAATGCTATTGACACAATGAGTGTAACAAATAGCACTTTCTTTGTAATGGGCGGTAATATTGAGGGCTCAGGTTCATCGATGGCTTATATAGAATTTGACCACAATACCATATTCATGCATACTAAATCTTCTCCATTCTCAATGCGGCAAATGCATAATGCAAAGATCACCAACAATATTTTCTTTAGTGTTTATTCTGCAGGTTTGGATTCAAACCATATATATAATTCGCAGGTTTATAATGCCAATTTCTTTAGCCCGCCTGCAGTTCTTACTATGGACTCACTTTATGAACAATTAGAAGGTGATCCCTATTTCCTTACAGAGGCAGACAGAAATATTGTAGCCGAAAACAATGCTTACTTTTGGCCGCAAAAAATTGTAGATAACTTTACAACTTTAAATAGCGATCCAAAATATCAAGTAGTTGGTGGTAGAATTACGGCTCCGGTATGGGCTGCTGCAAGACCAGGAGCGGAAGCTATTCTAACCTTGCCAAACATTCAAATAGCTGAGGCAGACAACTTTGGAGTAGATCCTGGTTTCGATGCTGCTTTGGTAGATGCTGCTTCCGATAGTATGGCAAGATTTGTCAGATACATCTGGGAAAATGGCGGCGATGGAACAGGTTCAAGACCTTTTCATAATTCTGCTAGTCCTTCAAATCCATATGCTGGTGTTCCTGCTGATTGGAAAACCACACAAGGTTATCCTGTAAGAGAGAACTTACGTTATACAAATGCAACTCTTTTAGTTGCTGATCCAAATGGTAATCCTATAGGCGACTTAACCTGGTATCCTGAAATTACTGTAGGAGTTAGAGAAATTCCGAATTCTGTACCAACAAAATTCAGCTTAAGCCAGAATTATCCGAACCCATTTAACCCAACAACGAAGATTAATTATAGTATCATAAACAGCGGGTTTGTAACACTGAAAGTTTTCAATGTTTTGGGACAGGAAGTTGCTTCTCTAGTAAATCAAGAACAAAAACCCGGTCAATATGTTGTAGATTTTGACGCTTCAAATTTAGCAAGCGGGATTTATATGTATAAGATTCAATCGGGTAATTTTACTTTAACAAAGAAAATGATGCTTTTGAAATAACAATATTATGAAGAATAAATTTGTTTTTTCAAGAAAGTTATACTAGGGAAATACCCTAGCTAGTCAATGATAATGGGACAAGGGGTACAGTGCTTTATAAGTGCTGTACCTTTGTCCTGTTTCTATAGTGATAACAACATAATTTTTCTGTTCATTTTAGAGTGGTAAAGTTTTCTAAAAATATTCTTCAAAAGAATTGTAATGTCTTTATACAGGGTAATTTTTTTCATCTTAACTTTAACTCTGCTTATTCAACCGCAAAGTAGAAAAATTAACGATTTTATATCTTCAAACCTCCCAATAATTATTATTGATACTCACGGTCAAACCATTGTGAATGAACCTAAGATTATAGCAACTATGGGCATAATTAATAATGGTCCCGGCAACAGAAATAATGTTACCGATCCTTATACTGATTACAATGGAAGTATTGGAATTGAGTTAAGAGGAAATTCAACACAAAATATCTTTCCTAAAAAACCATATTTAATTGAAACAAGAGATAGCCTTGGTGAAAACCTGGATGTTTCTTTATTGGGAATACCGGCAGATAACGATTGGATTTTATTGGCTTCATACATAGACCGTACATTTATAAGAGATCCGTTAGCACATTATCTTTCGTCTCTAACCGGAAGATGGTCGAGCCGCTGCAGATTTTGTGAGGTTATTGTTAATGATGAATATATGGGCGTTTATATACTTACCGAAAAAATTAAACGCGACAAAAACAGACTTGATATAAAAAAGCTTGATCCCGATGACACAAGCAGTACAGATATTACCGGGGGATATATTTATGAAATAACAGGATTCGGCGGTGACTTCGGCGAAAACAGATTGCTTCATTATCCTGAATTTGAAGACATAACTGATGAACAGTTGGCATACATCAGAAATTACGATGATGGATTTAGATATGTGATGTTGTTTCCTACATTCAGTGATCCTGTTAATGGTTATGAGAAGTTCATAGATACGGAATCATTTATTGACGAGATAATTGTTCAGGAATTTATGAGAAACAGCGATGCTTACGGATGGAGCGGATATTTTCATAAAGATAGAGATAAGAAATTAAGTGCGGGACCTGTGTGGGATTTTGATCAATCATCCGGAAATTCATCCTATCTGGAAGGCGAAAAAACTACAGGCTGGATTATAGGAAGCACTAAATGGCATCCGTTCTTCTGGAAAAAATTATTTGATGATGATGGATTTAACAATAAACTAAGAATTAGGTGGAATGAACTAAGGAAAGATAAATTCAGTGATGAAAATATTTTATTATTCATTGATTCGTGTGCAAATTATCTTGCAGAAGCACAGGAAAGAAATTTTGAAAAGTGGCCCATATTAGGAGTCTTTCTTTGGAGAGAAACAGATGGATATCAAAATAGAGATACATATCAAAAAGAAGTTGACTATTTAAAAAATTACATGATAGAAAGAGCAGAGTGGATGGATGATCAATTTAAAATAGAAACAACAACAATAAATTCAGATATTAATGAATTGCCTGAGAATTTCAGGCTTGAGCAAAACTATCCTAATCCTTTTAATCCAACCACAATAATAAGTTATTCTATTCCAACCGTAGGAACACGATATGCTGTGTCCGTACAATTAAAAGTGTACGATATCCTAGGAAGAGAAGTTGGAACTCTTGTTAACGAAGAAAAAGCACCGGGGAATTATAAAGTAATATTTGATGCTGGTCATTTCGAGCGAAGTAGAGAAATGACGAGTGGAATTTATTTCTATAGATTGATTGCCGGTAGTTTTATAGAAACCAATAAAATGATATTGCTTAGATAGTATCAAATGATTCACCTGAATATCTTTTATTTAATTGAACAATCGAAAAGGGGAAACACATAATGAAACAAAAATTTATTCATCCGCCTCTGCTTTTGCTCTTAATATTATTTAGTACTCTATCTGCTCAACAAACTGTAAATAATGCAATACTCGATCTCGACAAGGCACACTACAAAATCAGCAGGAATATTTACGGTCATTTCTCCGAACATCTTGGACGTTGTATATACGGCGGGTTTTGGGTAGGTGAAAATTCTTCTATACCTAATGTAAGGGGAATTAGAAGCGATGTTGTAGAAGCAATGAAAAGAATTAAAGTTCCGGTGTTGCGCTGGCCCGGCGGATGCTTTGCCGATGAATATCATTGGATGGATGGTATTGGTCCGCGCTCGCAACGACCAACCATGATAAATACTAACTGGGGCGGGATAACTGAAGATAATAGTTTCGGCACTCACGAATTTCTTGATCTATGTGAACAAATTGGTAGTGCGCCATATTTCAGCGGAAATTTGGGTAGCAGAACTATTCGCGAATTATCTCAATGGGTTGAATATGTTAACTCGGACAATGTTAGTCCGATGACAGAATTGAGAAAGAAAAACGGTAGAGAAAAACCATGGAATGTGCCTTATTGGGGACTTGGGAATGAGTCTTGGGGATGCGGCGGAGATATGAAACCACAATATTATTCTGACCTAGCCAGAAGATATGGTCGATTCATGAAAGATTTTGGCAATACAACTCTTAATAAAATTGCCGTTGGTCCGAATGGTAACGACTATAACTGGACGGATGTGATAATGCATGAACTCGGAAATTCAATATGGGGTTTGGCACTTCATTACTATACCTGGAATACAGGTGAACATGCAACCGATGTTACCGAAAAGAGCTGGTACAATACAATGCATAATACCTTGGTGATGGAAGAACTTGTTACCCGTCATTCCGCTATTATGAATAAGTATGATCCGGGGAAGAGTGTTGCTCTTGTTGTTGATGAATGGGGAATGTGGCATGCAGTTGAACCGGGCACTAATCCCGGATTTCTATATCAACAAAACACTTTGCGTGATGCATTAGTAGCCGGTATCAATTTGAATATTTTTAACAATCATTGCGACAGGGTAAAAATGGCTGCAATTGCTCAGACTGTTAATGTACTGCAGTCTCTTATTCTCACTAAAGATGAAAAGATGGTTTTAACTCCAACATACCATGTGTTTGATATGTATAAAGTTCACCAGGATGCTGTAATGATTCCTATCTCTTTAGAAACCGACAGCATAGATACAGATCAGGGAAAAATTCCGGCACTCCATATTTCTTCCTCTCTTGATAAAGATGGCAAGATACATATAACAGCATGCAATCTTAATGCGGAGGAGAATGAAAAACTAGTCTGCAGTTTTAATTCATTCACTGTTCGATCGGCTTCCGGTCAGATATTAACTTCCGATAAATTAAATGCGCATAATACATTTGATGAGCCGGACAATGTAGGCATAAAACCTTTTGATGATTTTAAAACTTCAGAAAATAAAATAGAAATTAATGTTCCAAAACATTCGGTAATAGCTGTTGAACTTACCGGTGATTTGAATTTAAAATCTGCGGAAGTTGACTTTTCTAAGCTGAAACCCGGTCTCTCTTTTAATTTTTATGAAGGAGAACTTAACAGGCTTCCGGATTTTTATGAAATAGAACCAAAACGTTCCGGCAGTATTAATAATGTTATCTATCCTGAGGGTACGCCCGCGAACAATTTCGGGCTGACTTATGAGGGATATATCAAAATTGATAAAGAGGGGCTTTATGAATTTTATCTCACTTCGGATGATGGTTCAAAGCTGAGTGTTGATAATAAAGAGATTGTTTTAAACGATGGTTTGCACGCAATGGTTGAAAAATCAGGCAGCTTATTTCTTAGTGAAGGTTACCATAATATTAATATTTCTTTCTTTCAGCGAGGCGGTGGCAGCGGCTTGAATTTAAAGATGAAAGCACCCGGCGGTGAAAAGGAAGAAGTGAAAGACGGAATTTTCTTTCATGTTGAAAAATAAAATTCCCCAAAAGCTTTTTTAAATAAATAATACATATGATGTAGAAACTGATCCTTTGAAAGGAAAGGTAAATTGGAAAATTTGTTCAGGTGTAAATCAGCTTTAATCTAATAATGGGAAAACAACTTCAGTTTATGGGATCTTATTTGTATATAAAAGTTTTGCCCAAAAAAGTAAATATAATATTACTGATTCTTTTAACAGTGAGTTGTTGTTCTCCAGGTTCTGAAGTAAAAATAATTAATATTGAAAAAGGATGGGCAGCGAATTCAATCAACACTGTAATATTTCGCCGTAATTCTGTTGTCAGTTTTAATCAACATCAGTATGCTGCTTTTTATGATTCCATCGGACATGTAGTGCTTGCCAGAAGAAAACTAAATTCATCTGATTGGGAATTAAGAAGAACCCGTTATACCGGTAATGTAAAAGATGCACATAATAGTATAAGTATTATGGTTGATGGAGATGGATATATTCACATGGTCTGGAACGAACATAATACTAAATTACATTATTGTAAAAGCACACAACCGGAGAGCTTAGAATTAACAGGTGAACTGCAAATGCTGGGAGAATATGAACAAAGTGTTTCATACCCCGAGTTTCACAAACTTAAAGATGGGAATCTGATATTTGTCTATAGAGACGGTGAATCCGGCAATGGTAACATGGTAATGAATTATTACAGCACCAAAGAAAAAAAATGGAGTAATCTGCATAATAATTTAATTGATGGCGAAGGAAAGAGAAATGCATATTGGCAATTGACAGTTGATGTAAATGGAGTTATTCATCTTTCATGGGTATGGCGCGAAACATGGGATGTAGAAACAAATCATGATATCTGTTATGCTAAATCTATTGACGACGGTGTAAGCTGGCAAAAATCAAATGGTGAAAAATATAACCTTCCAATTACAATGGAGAGTGCTGAATACGCTGCAAAGATTCCTCAAGGCAGCGGATTAATTAATCAAACATCTATGAGCACGGATATAAATGGCTATCCATACATTACCAATTATTGGATCCCCAAAGGGGAAAAAATTCCTCAATATCATATAATTTATAATGATGGAAAAGATTGGCAGACCAAGCAAATTTCTGAGTTAAAAACACCATTCAGTTTAAGCGGAGGCGGTACAAAACACATCCCGATTTCACGTCCGCTAATTTTATGTGATAAGAAAAATGTTTTACACTTGGTGTATAGAAGTATAGAAACGGGAAATAAAGTTTCAATGTCGGTTTGTAATAATATTAAAAACAATTTTTGGCAGACTAAAAACCTAACAAACTTCTCGGTTGGAATGTGGGAACCGACGTATGATACTGAACTTTGGAGAACTTCCGGGAAATTAAATTTATTTATTCAAAATGTTGGACAAGGGGACTCAGAAACATTAGAAAGCATTACACCGCAGCTAGTATCAATATTGGAGATAGAATTAAATAATTAATTAGATGAATAAATTATGATTTAATAGGAGTAAAAGAATAAACAAATAGAATTTGGGCTCATTCAAGGATGCAATAGTTTATAAAGAATTACTGTGAGTGAGGTAGCGGAGCTTTAAAATTGTTAATGATGAAAAGGCGCTATTGAGCGCTTGTATATCTTTATGAAAATGAGAATGAAGGTTATCCGTTTAGCTATTCAATTGAGATAACCTATATAATAACTGCTTTGGAGGGATTAATATGTACAACCAGGATTATTAATAACTCGAAAAATACAGTTCCCCTTAGCGACGGATGGCATCATTACTTTGATCTTGGAATCAAAGTGGATGAGCTGGAATTAAAATTAAATGTACCTGAAATAGTAAAGCTGGATTTACGAAACATTCCGACTGGTGAAAAAGAATTTTATAATAATTTCAGAATTCCTAAAAAGATTGGAAACTCTCAGTTTGATTCTTGTTTTAAAATTGCAGTAATAATGGAAAAGCTGTAACAAAATTAATTGCACCGGCTAATAATATTGATTTAAATATCTGGCAGGAAACCGGGAATAATAAGTATGAATATCTTGTGGTCTATACTCCTCCTGGAAGAAGATCCATTGCAGTCGAACCGATGACATCCAATATAAATTCTTTTAATAACGGCGAAGGTTTAATTCAATTAGCTCCCGGGAAAGAATACGTTTCCAGTTACGGAATTTATTTAAGCAAAAACGGTTTATAGAATTAGCAAAAATCAAAATTATTTTTTGTGACGGAATAAGTTATGAATGCCTTATTAAAATCAATTAAGTGTTCGTTCTTCATTTTTCTATGCTTCTTTATTCAATTGCATCTTAGCGGACAGGAGCTTAAAGAAAACAGCAGGTGTCTTTCAATGGATTTCAATTGGAGGTTTCATTTGGGAGTCATATTTGGAGCGAACAATCCTGAATTTAATGATGACGACCTGCCTGACGGCAAGGCAGGTTGGAGACTCTTAAATGTTCCACACGACTGGAGTATCGAAGGAAAATTTGATTCTCTAAATGCAAGCGGTACAGGGTATTTACCGGGAGGCATAGGATGGTACAGAAAAGAATTCACTTTGCCGGAAACCGATAACAACAAACATGTGGAAATCCAGTTCGATGGAGTTTATGAAAATAGTGAAGTATGGATAAACAGTCATTATCTTGGAAAACGCCCGTACGGTTTTATTAGTTTCTGTTACGACCTTACTCCATACCTTCATTTCGTAAATGAAAAAAACATTATAGCCGTCCGTGTTGATAATTCACAGGTAGCTGATTCACGCTGGTATACCGGCAGAGGTATTTACGGACATGTATGGTTATATGTAACGAATAAAATTCATGTAGCTCATTGGGGAACATATATTACAACTCCGGCTGTTAATAAAAATTCTGCCGATGTAAGAATTATAACAACGATTGAAAATGATTCTCAGGAAAAACAGTCAGTAACTTTGAAAAGCGTAGTTGTTGATTCTGCCGGTAAGATAGTTGGACAAACATCTTCTAATATTTTTTTTCAATCGAATACTAAATATGACTTTGATCAGTTAATTAATGTTGAACAACCAGTGCTATGGTCTTTGGAACGTCCGTATATGTATTCCGTGATAAGTGAAGTTTATATCGAAAAACAATTAGTTGACAGAGACTCAACCGCATTTGGAATTCGTACTATTCAATTTGATGCTGATAACGGATTCTTTTTAAATGGAGAATCGGTTAAAATAAAAGGAGTTTGTCTTCATAATGATGCCGGAGCATTGGGTTCGGCAGTTCCCGAAAGAGAATGGGAACGAAGACTAATTCTAATGAAAGAAATGGGAGCTAATGCAATAAGGACTAGTCATAATCCTCCCGCTCCTGAATTATTGGATCTGTGCGATAGAATGGGATTTCTTGTAATGGATGAAGCCTTTGATGAATGGGAAATTGGTAAGAAGAAATGGATTAAAGGCTGGAACGTTGGACAGGATGAAGGCGCTGCAGGACTTAATAAATATTATTCTCAGCACGGTTACAGCGATTATTTTGAGGAATGGGCAAAACAAGATATTCAGGATATGGTAAGAAGAGATCGTAACCATCCGTCAATAATACTTTGGAGTATCGGCAATGAAATAGATTATCCGAATGATCCCTATACCGACCCTTCGCGCGATAATTTCGAACAGTGGAGACCCCAGGCGTATCAGCTTACTGAAATAGCGAGCAACCTTTATGATTATGTAAAAGAGATAGATTCTACGCGCCCGGTAACCGCTGCGTTGGCAAATATTTCGTTGTCAAATAAAATTGGTTATGCAGAGGTTCTTGATGTGGTGGGCTATAATTATCAGGAACAATATTATGAAGAAGATCATAAGCAATTTCCTGATAGAAAAATAATAGGCAGTGAAAACGGAGATTCATATCAAGAATGGCTGGCAGTAAAAAATAATAAATTTATTCCTGGCCAGTTTTTATGGACGGGAATTGATTATTTGGGGGAAGCCGGCAGATTTCCCAACCGCAGCAACTTATCAGGTTTAGTTGATTTAAGTGATTTCAAAAAGCCGGAGTTTTATTATAGACAAAGTTTATGGACAGAAAATCCAATGGTTCATATTTCCTGTGTTTCACCTGAAGAAACAAATGACCGATTTCGTCATGTTGATAGCTGGAATTGGGATAAGTTCGCCGGAAAAGAAATTTCCGTTGTGGCTTTTACAAATTGCGATAAAGTAAACTTGTATTTGAATGACAGGTTGTTAGGCTCTCAGGAATTAACCGATTCTAATAATGCCGTATTGAATTGGAAGGTACCTTTTGAACCCGGAGTATTAAAAGCGATAGCTTATAAAAATGGAGAAAAAGCAGCGGAAAATATTTTAAAAACAACAGGAAAGCCTGATAGAATAATATTGGAAAGCGATAGGTCTTCAATTTATGCTGATGGGAAAGATATAGCCAGCGTTAAAGTTTTGGTGATGGATCGTGATGGTAATATTGTCCCTTATGCAGATAACCAGGTTACAATTAATATTACCGGTGCAGGATTTAATGCCGGCTTTGGTAACGGCGATAATAAGAACATTGAACCTTACAAGGATGACAATCACCAGGTATATCAGGGTAAAGCACGAGTATTTATTCAGTCCAACGGACAAAAAGGAGCTATACAAATCGAAGTAACTTCCAAAGAATTGAGTACCGGCAAATTATCAATAGATGCTCAATAAGTATTAGCCATGTTATTAATAAATAAAAAAACAAGCAGGGTGAAAATGGGTAAGAAATTTTTTCTAATAATATTTTTTGGTTTTTCATCACTTTTAATTTCACAGAATTTGTTGAAAGTATCTTTAAATAAAGATTCCGGTAATAATTCCGAAAGTTACTGTTCCTTTACTTTCGACGGCGCCTGGTGCTGGTTTTCTGATCCGCGTGCCATTTATTATGAAGGTGAACATAAACGTACTTATGCAACCTGGGTCGACAGCCATGGCGATGTGATTGTGGGCTATTATGATCATGATAGCAAAGAAATAAAAACAGTTGTACTGGAAGATAATTTTGAAAAGGACGATCACGTTGCTCCTGCTCTGCTTTTTTCACCGGGAGGAAAATTGATGGTGTTTTTTGTAAAACACAGCACTGCAAATCCTATCATTCTTATTACAATGAAAAATCCGGAAGATATTTTCTCCTGGGAGAAAAAAGAATTGCTGCTTAATGACAAAGAAAAATATGAAGGATTTCAAAGTACTTATACTTATGCGTGTCCTGTAATGTTATCAAATGAAAACAACAGGATATATCTTTTCTGGAGAGGTATGGATTATAAACCGAATTACTCTTATTCGGACGACATGGGAGAGACGTGGAGCAAAGGAAGAATTTTTATTTTGCCCGAAAGGATTTATCAATTACGCAGACCATACATGAAAATTGCTTCGAACGGTAAAGATAAAATCGTTTTTGCTTTTACCGACGGACACCCGCGTAATGAAAATGAAAACAGCATCTATTATATGTACTATAAAAACGGTGCATTATATAATGTTGAAGAAGCAAAAATCGGATCGCTGGGAGATAAACCAATAGCACCAGGTGAAGCTTCCGTTGTTTACGATGCAGCAATAACAAAACAGAAAGCATGGATATGGGATGTAGCACTTGATGAAAATGAAAATCCCGTGTTGGTTTATGCAAAGTTTCCCAATGATACAACTCATGTTTATTCTTATACAAAATGGAACGGGGAAAGATGGATTACAAGTGATTTAATAAATTCGGGGAAATGGTTTCCCAAAACAGAAGCCGGTACATTTGAAAGAGAACCAAACTATTCCGGCGGAATTTTTATAGATCATGAAAATACAAACGAAGTTTATCTATCGGTAAAAAGAGATTCTGTTTTTGAGATTGAGAAATGGATTAACGCGGGCGGAACAAATTGGGAAGCTGAAGCAATAACAGAAGGTTCGAGCAAGGATAACGTTAGACCTTTTGCAGTAAGCAATGCAAAAGAAGGAAATCCTTTGCAAGTTCTTTGGATGCAGAATACAAAGTACATCCACTACACCGATTATTTTGCTTCTATTAAAATGAATATTCTTTCTCCCCGAATTACCAACCCGCTTAATGTAGAAGATATAAAAAACATAATGCATCAAACTGCGGATTGGCAATTGGCAAATCCCGTAACAAGAGAATCACGCCTCGATTGGCATTACGGAGCTTTTTACATTGGCTTGGAAGCTCTTTATGAAACAGTAAAAGAAGACAGATATTTAAATGAAATGATTAATATCGGACAAGAGCATGAGTGGGGATTATTGAATCACATTTTTAATGCGGATAGACTTACAATAGCAGATGTTTATGCCTGGCTTTACGAAATAAAAAATGATCCCGAGATGATTGAGACTGCCAAATGGGTTATGGATATACACAAAGTAAGAACTGTAAAATCCGATCCTGCTTATGATGCAAATAATTATAGATTTGAATGGTGGACATGGTGCGACGCACTTTTTATGGCTCCTCCCTCTTTTGCAAGAATGTACCAGGCAACTGATGATACCAGCTATTTAAAATATGCAGTTGATCATTGGTGGATAACTTCGGATTATCTTTACTCAAAAGAAGATAGTCTCTTTTTTAGAGATGATAGATTTTTTGATAGAAGATCTGAAAACGGCAAGAAAATATTTTGGTGCCGAGGTAACGGATGGGTAGCTGCCGGGTTAGCAAGAATGTTAAATATAATCCCTCATTCTCATCCCTCTCGAATTAAATTTGAAAACCAGTTTAAAGAAATGGCTCAGAAGTTATTGTCCTTACAAAGAGAACATGGGCTGTGGACTGCAAGTTTGTATGATCCGGATGAACTGCCATTGGGTGAATCAAGCGGCAGCTCCTTTTTTACTTTTGCTCTTGCATGGGGAATCAATAACGGACTTCTTGATAAAGAAGTTTTTGAGCCAGCGGTAAAAAAGGCATGGTCGGCACTTTGTGCAAATGTTAATGAATGGGGACGATTAGGTTATGTTCAGCAGGTTGCCGGCGATCCATATCCTTTCTTTGAATATCAATGGCAGGTTTATGCAACCGGAGCGTTTCTGCTTTGCGGAAGAGAGATGATAATTCTATTAAATAGCAATTACTGATGTTACGCACAACTCTCTGGAATAATGGAATTTTGGAATAATGGAGTACTTTTTAGGCGAATTCCATTACTCCATCATTCCAGTTATTGCGTAACATGAGTTAATATTTTTTATGATGAGCTTTCACAGTTATAGGATATATATAAAATGAAATTAAAAATATTTTCAATGCTTTTTATTATGGGGGCTGAAATCGTTGCCCAGACAATTTCTATCGATGTTGATTTGAATCAGAAATATCAAACCATAGATAATTTTTCTGCATCAGACTGCTGGTGGGCGCATAAAATTGGAAATTGGAGTATCGCTAATAAAGATTCAATAGCTGATCTCTTATTTTCACCAACAAAAGGAATCGGCTTATCTGCATGGAGATTCAATTTGGGCGGCGGTATAGATGTGTCAATTTCCGATTCGTGGAGAACTGTAACAACATTTGAAGTTTCACCCGGCAATTATGATTGGACACGTAATGAAGGCGGTCAATGGTTTCTTAAGGCAGCTAAAGAAAGAGGAGTTAATCAGTTTATAGCTTTTGTGAATAGCCCTCCTAAAAGTATGACGCTTAATGGTCATACATACTGCACAGATGGTCTCGGTTCAACAAATTTGAAAGATGGTTATTATAATCAATTCTCAAAATACCTTGTTGATATTTTAAAACATTTCCGGGACAGCGTGGGAGTAAACTTTGATTATGTAAGTCCGGTTAATGAACCTCAATGGGAATGGAACGGCAGCGGGCAGGAAGGAAACAGAGCAAGTAACGATGATATAAAAAAGATGGTTGATTCACTTTATGCTGAATTGAATAATCAAAATGTTTCTACAAAAATAATTATCCCCGAAAGCGGTGAACTGCCTGGCTGGTATACAACAGCATCCTCAATAAGCAGCAAATACGGAAAAACTTATGGCAATTATCTTAACTCCCTTTTTAATGATGCAAGTATTACAACAAAAGCCGCTAAAATTTTTGCTGGACACTCTTACTGGTCGGATTTGCTAAGCTCGGAAGTAGTGCAGGCGAGACAATCACTATATAGTTATATGGAGCAGTATTTATCATTAGGTTATAAATACTGGGCTACAGAGTATTGCATTTTAGAAGGCACGAGTGGTCAGGGTGGAAGCGGTCGCGATCTTACAATGACAACTGCCTTGGATATTGCCCGGATAATTCATTTTGATTTGGCTATTACCAATGCAAGTGCATGGCAATGGTGGCTTGCAGTTTCAAAGTATGATTATAAAGATGGTTTAATATTTACCAATTATGGGGTTACAGGTACATCTCAAAGTATTATTCCTTCTAAAACTTTGTGGGCATTAGGTAATTACAGCAGGTACATTCGTCCTGGTTCTCAAAGAATCGGCTGTTCAGGGGCAAATGATAAATACGGATTAATGGCTTCTGCATATCTTGATTCAGCCGGTACAAAAGTAATTTTGGTATTTGTTAATGTTGGTAATAATGAGAGGGAATTAGAATTCAGCTTCTCAGGCCTGGATTCGTCACAGGAAATTAAATACCTTACTCCTTATATCACCAGCAATAAATTAGAAGATAATTTAAAAGCATACGACCCTGTTTCTGTTGACAGCATTTATAAAATACCTTCAAAATCTGTAGTGACTTTGGTATGTAAACTTGATGGAAGCGCCATAACAGGAGTAAATAAGAGAGAAGAAATCCCTAAATCATTTCAGCTCAATCAAAATTACCCGAACCCGTTTAACCCAAGCACAACAATTTTATTTACAATTCCAAATGTAAAGACAACCCGGCGAGCTGTCTTTGCAACGTTAAAGGTATACGATACACTCGGATGTGAGGTTACAACACTTGTAAATGAAGAAAAACTCCCGGGCGATTATAAGGTTGAATTTAACGCGAATGGTATGCCGAGCGGAATTTATTTCTATCAATTATCTGCAGGTAATTTTATTTCAACAAAAAAAATGATTGTCCTTAAGTAATCAAACATATAACAACCATACAGGATTTTTAATATGAAGAAAATTATAATAGCTTTGATGCTGCTGATTGGAATACAGGAACTTTCATTTGCACAGAATAGTCTGGGCACTTTGCCGGATTGGCAAAATCCTCTGGTTATTGGAATTAACAAAGAACCTGCACATTTGAGCTTTATGCATTACCCTGATTTACTGAGTGCATTGGCAGACAGCGGATTGGAAGTTCATACGCCATACTATAAATCTTTAGATGGACAATGGAAATTTAAATGGTCAAAAAATCCCGCTGAACGTCCAAAAGATTTTTACAAAACAGATTATGATGTAAGCAATTGGGCTAATATCCGGGTTCCTGCAAGCTGGCAGACCGAAGGATTTGGAACCGCAATATATCTGAACGAAAAATATCCATTCCATCCTGAATATCCTGTGAATCCTCCATTAATTCCGGACGATTATAATCCCATTGGATCATATCGTACAACTTTTGCTGTCCCGAATAACTGGGATGGGCGTGATGTTTATATTCATTTTGGCGCTGTTGAAAGCGCTTTTTACATCTGGGTTAATGGCAAAAAAGTTGGTTATAGTCAGGGCAGCATGACTCCTGCTGAGTTTAATTTGAGCTCTTATCTTCAAAAGGGAGAAAACCAATTATCAGTTGAAGTATACCGGTGGTCCGATGGCTCTTACCTGGAAGATCAGGATATGTGGCGCTTCGCCGGAATATTCAGAACTGTGTATTTATACTCAACTCCCAAAGTACACTTGTTGGATTTCTTTATACGAGCAAAACTTGATGATCGTTATGAAGATGGTTTGCTTCATATTACCGCTAAAGTCCGCAATTCAAGCAAAGAAAATTTGAAGCCGGCAAAAGTTGAAGCTTATCTCTATGATAATAATGGCAAGCTGCCTGGCAATTCTCTTATAGTTGAATCCGAAACTTCTTCTAACATTCCTTCCGGGATGCTAGCTGTTGCCGATCTTTATGCAAAAATTGATAACCCGCAAAAATGGACGGCTGAAACACCGAATTTATATACTGTGATATTAGTATTAAAAGATGATAAAGGTAATGTTTTGGAAGCTGCAAGATCAACAACAGGTTTTCGAACCGTGGAAATAAAGGATGGTATGCTGCTGGTAAATGGGGTTCCGTTAAAATTGAAAGGGACAAATATTCATGACATTGATCCTTTTCATGGAAGAGCCGTTGATTATAAATGGATTGAAAAAGATTTAAAATTAATGAAGCAGTGCAATATTAATGCTGTAAGATTTTCACATTATCCTCACGATCCAAGGTACTATGATATATTTGACAAATATGGAATGTATGTTATTGATGAAGCTAATTTGGAAACTCATGGTATTTCTTTCCGTAGAGATTTACTTCCCGGCAGTGATCCTCTCTGGACTGATGCATGTTTAGAAAGAATGAAAAGAATGATTGCAACAAATAAAAATCATCCTTCAGTGATAATTTGGTCGCTAGGCAATGAAGCCGGTCATGGTGAAAATTTTAGTATTATGGCTGCATATGCCCGGGTAGTTGATCCATCACGACCTATACATTATCAGCACATGAATAGTATTGCGGATATGCAGAGTTACATGTACCCTACTCCACAGCAGTTAGAGTCATATGCAAACGATCCTGATATAACCAAACCCATTATATTGTGTGAATATGTTCATTCTATGGGTAACTCAACCGGGAATATGGAAGTATATTGGGATTTAATTTATAACCATAAAAATATTATCGGCGCTTTAATATGGGATTGGGTAGATCAGGGTTTGTACAAAAAAGATAAAAACGGTAAAATGTTTTGGGCTTACGGCGGAGATATGGGAGACGAAGTGAATGATGGAAACTTTTGTATTAACGGCATTGTTCAGCCCGACAGAACTCCTGAACCTGAATACTATGAAACAAAACATACTTATCAATTTGTTAATTTGATACCGATGAATTTATCTGAAGGCAGTTTGATTATACGTAACGGTTACTATCATTCTGAACTTAGCAATTATGAACTGCGCTGGAATCTTACAGAAAACGGTAAGGTCATTCAATCAGGTATAATTGATACTTTAAGAACTCCCGCCGGAAGTTCATCCCGTATTGATTTGCCAATTAAGCAACCCGAACTTGTTCCGGGATGTGAGTACTGGTTGAATTTGAGTGTTCATACCAAAAAAAAAGAGTTCTGGGCTGATAAAGGATTTGAAGTAGCATGGAATCAATTTAAAATGCCCTGGGCAGTTGCACCGGCTCCAATGAAAGATGTGAGCGGAATGAGTAATGTTCAATTCGAAGAGTCGGAGAATTCTATTGTTTTAAACGGCGAAGAATTTAAGATAAGTATTAATAAGAAAGACGGTTCGCTTGTAAGTTACAACTGGAAAGGTAAGGATTTAATAAGTGGTGCTTTGCAGTCAAACTATTGGAGAGCCCCGACAGATAATGATGCAGCCGGATTCAAAAATGATCTTGATGCATGGAAAAATGCGGGAGTCGGTCGAAAGGTTGAAAATATAAATGTTGCCCAACCTGATAAGAATATAGTAGTCGTTTCAGCACAAGGAAATCTGCCGGTAGGAAAAACAACCTGGCAGATTTTGTATACAGTCTTCGGTGATGGCACAGTTAAAGTATCGCAACACCTGATCCCTGTCGGTGATGTGCCTTATGATATACCGAAAGTCGGTGCAGAGATGCGGATACCAAATGAATATAATAAAATGAGTTGGTATGGAAGGGGACCATGGGATAACTATTTGGATAGGCTAAGCGGAGCTAATGTTGGAATCTATTCGGGATTGGTAGATAGCCTATGGACAAACTATGTTCGTCCGCAGGAGAATGGCAATAGGTGTGATGTTCGCTGGATTGCTTTCACAAATAAAAATGGTGAGGGTTTACTTGCGGTTGGCGATCCAACTCTTAGTGTAAGTGCATGGCCGTATTATCTTCAAGATCTGGAACAAGCTAAACATATTAATGATCTGCCTCATAGAGATTTCATAACCTTGAATCTGGATTATAAACAAATGGGTGTCGGCGGTATAAATACATGGAATCAACACGCAAGACCGCTTCCTCAATTTTGTCTGCCTTCTTCTGAATCATATAATTATGAGTTTTATTTAATGCCTTACTCTCCGGATTTGGGTTCAATGGATGATGTAGCGCGTAATAATTTACCGGAAAGTAATAAATAATTTTCCAGAATAATTTTTTGTGTTTCTAATCAACATTGAATTTTATAAAGAAAAAGGAAAATCAGTATAGGAAAAAATAGTCTTGCGGAGCGGTCAATTTAATGATGAAGGTAAAATTGTACTCCGTTGGAGAGATGAGTGGAATCTAAATTTTTTTGATAATAACTAAAGTATAATGTCAAGTTTAATAATACTTTTTTATTTATATGTAAGGACATTATTTCAAAAACTTATGGTGAAATCGAAATGGTTTTTAATGATATAAATGGAAAAGCTGCGATTGTTACCGGGGCATCTCATGGAATTGGAAAAGCAACATCAATTGGATTGCTGAATCAACACGCACAAGTATTTGGAATTGATTGTAATGCGGCGACAATAGATCATGAAAATTATAACCACTATTGTTGCGACCTGCAATTAACAGAAGAAATAGAAAAGACATTTAACTCAATTAAGGCGCTGGTAGAATCCGTTGATTACCTTGTGAATGTTGCAGGTATAGATCCTAAAATTTCTCTTGAAGAAGGAGATGAAAAACATTGGAATCAAATTGTAAATCTCAATCTAAGAGGTTACTATTTTTGCATTCGGTCTTCATTGGAAATGTTAAAAAAGGGAGATGGAAAAAGTATAGTTAATATATCTTCTATTAATTATAGATTGGGCGTTTCGGGAAGGAGTATTTATTCATCAACCAAGGCCGGGATTATCGGATTAACAACCGGACTTGCAAGAGAATTAGGTAAAGAAGGAATCCGTATTAATTGTATTTCACCCGGCTGGGTTTTTACAGAACGTCAAACCAGAGAATACTTTGATACCAAAGATGAAGAAAAGAATAAGAAACATCTCGAGAATTTATTCTCGATGCAATCGTTAAAAATAAAAATTCAGCCCGATGATATTGCAAATCATGTACTCTTTCTATTATCTGATTCCAGTAGGGCTACAACAGGCCATAACCTTATTGTGGACGGAGGCTGGCTTCTTGAATAAAAGAATGTCATGCATAAAAGCAGAAGGAACAATAACAATAGCATTAACAAATACATAATATCGATGAAGTAAAATAATATCATTTAAAAAAGGAAATAAATAATGTTACGCATTGTGTTAAACTTAATTCAAAACGAAATTGGAAAACTAAAATTGTCGCTCATAATATCATTTATTTCGATAGGTATATTATCGGTAACGGCAAGAACAACATTTTCTCAAACGCAGGCAACCAAGCATACTTTTGAAATTGGAAAAGAACATTTCATGCTTGACGGAAAACCATTTCAAATACGATGCGGCGAATTACATTTTGCCCGTATACCTAAAGAGTACTGGCATCACCGCATTCAAATGATGAAAGCGTTAGGTATGAATACAATATGCGCTTATTTATTTTGGAATTTCCACGAACGAACTCCCGGTGTATTCAAGTGGGATGGCGAAGCCGATGTTGTTGAATTCTGCAAAATAGCGCAGGAAGAAGGATTGTGGGTTATCCTGCGTCCCGGTCCGTATGTTTGCGCCGAATGGGAAATGGGTGGTTTACCCTGGTGGCTATTAAAAAACGACAGCATAAAGCTGCGTACAAAAGATCCGTTATATATAAATGCCGCGCGAAATTATTTAAAGGAGATAGGTCATGTTTTAGGACCATTACAAATTACAAATGGCGGTCCAATAATAATGGTGCAGGTCGAAAATGAATACGGATTCTTTGCCGATGATGCTGAATATATGGGATTAATGAGAAGCGCAATCATTGATGCGGGTTTTGATGTCCCTCTTTTTGCGTGTAACCCGCCGTATCATCTAAAGAAAGGATACAGGGATGATCTATTCCCAGTTGTAAATTTTGGATCAAACCCTAAAGAGTCATTTGAAGCTTTACGTGAAATACTTCCCGAAGGTCCGCTGATGTGTGGAGAGTTTTATTCGGGCTGGTTCGATACTTGGGGAAACCCACATACTTTTGGAGAGACCGATCAATATTTAAAAGTTATGGAATACATGTTGAAAACAGGGGCTTCATACAGTGTTTATATGGCGCATGGGGGCACTACCTTCGGATTTTGGTGCGGTGCCGATAGACCTTTTAAACCTGATGTTTCCAGTTACGATTACGGAGCGCCTGTTAGTGAAGCAGGCTGGACAACAGAGAAATTTTTTGCAACCAGAAATTTAATTTCCAAATACCTGATACCGGGAGAACCTGCTTTGCCCGAACCGCCTGTACCAAATCCGACAACTACTTTTCCCTCAATACGGCTAACCGAGTTTGCATCGATTTTTGAAAACCTTCCTGATCCGGTTGTTACTGATGATCCTAAAACAATGGAATATTACGATCAGGTAAGAGGCAGCATTCTTTATAGAACTGTTTTACCGGCCGGAGAAGAATGTATATTTAAAGTAGATGCCGTTCATGATTTTGCCTGGGTTTTTGCAGATGGTGAAAAACTTGGTGTAATGGATAGACGCAAACAAAATTTCAAAATAACAATTCCGGAAAGAGATAAGGAAACTACTATTGATATATTCGTTCACGCGATGGGAAGAATTAACTTCGGACCCGAAGTCCACGATAGAAAGGGATTAATTACACCTATCCGGTTTTTAGATAAAGACAAAAATTTTATTCCGGTTAAAGAATGGAAAGTATTCAATCTATCATACGATGATAATATGTTGAACAACCTGAAGTTTGAAAAAACAGTAGCGATACCATCTGCACCCGGAATATGGCGGGGAGAAATAGCAGTTGAAAAAGTCGGCGATGTTTTTCTTGATTTAAGCAAATGGGGAAAAGGTGTTGTATGGGTAAACGGGCATTGCCTTGGGCGTTATTGGAATATTGGTCCAACTCAAACAATGTATATACCGGGACCATGGTTAAATGAGGGAAGCAATAAAGTTTTTGTGTTAGATATAGTCGGACCCGAAGAACCCATTTTGCAAGGATTAGACAAACCGATCTTAAATGAACTCCAACCCGGAAAAGACTTTACACTTTCCAAACGCCCCGATGTAAAATTTGATATTGAAAACCTGGAGCCCAATATCATCGGACAATTTACGACTGGAGACAAGATGCAAACGGTTAATTTGTCGGCACCAGCCAAAGGTCGCTATTTTTGTTTTGAAGCGCTCAGCTCACAGGATAAAAAGCATTCAGCAGGAATAGCTGAACTTGATATTCTTAACATAGACGGCAAACCGATTAGCCATCAGAACTGGACAATTGCTTACGTTAGCAGCGAAGAATTAATAAAAGAAAACGGAAGCGCTGAAAATGCAATAGACGGACAAACGTTCAACTATTGGCATTCCGAATGGAGTAACAAAAAGCCCGATTACCCGCACTATATAGTAATCGATTTGGGGAAAGAAGAATTGATTACAGGATTCAGTTATGTTCCGATTGCAGGTAATAATATTAAGGGTAAAATAAAAAATTATCAGGTTTTTATTGGAAATGATTTTTTAACAAGGCTATAATAGATATGCAATGGTTTAATATTTATATATAAATATTTATTAAAAGAGAGCATTATGCAAAAAATAAATATATACAAGATTTTCCCTTCTGGAATCTTTGCTATGATAATTGTTCTATTTATTTTTACTTGTTCAGCAGCCCCTCAACAAACTAATTACAAGAGTTTTTATCCGGGTCAGATCTGGCTGGATACTAACGGAAAACCAATTAATGCACATGGAGGCGGTATACTTTATTATGATAGCGTTTATTATTGGTTTGGAGAGCATAAAATTGCAGGACCAGCAGGAAACAAAGCAATGGTCGGTGTTCATGTTTATTCATCTAGTGATTTATTCAATTGGGAAGACATGGGTATTGCACTGCCTATCTCGGATGATTCAACCAACGATATAGCAAAAGGATGCGTGCTTGAAAGACCTAAGGTTATTTATAATAAAATGACAGGGAAATTTATCATGTGGTTTCATCTGGAGTTAAAAAGTCAAGGATACGCATCAGCACGTACATGTGTGGCAGTTAGTGATTCCCCTGCCGGTCCATATAAATATTTATATTCTTTTCGTCCGGATGCCGGGGAATGGCCTATTAATGTAACAGAGGAAGACAAAATTGCTGCCAAGGATAATTATCTTGAAAGAGACTTCGAAGGCGGGCAGATGTCACGTGACATGACCTTATATGTTGATAGCGATGGGGAAGCTTATCACATATATACTTCAGAAGAAAATCGAACTACGCATATTTCGCAATTAACTTCCGATTATCTAAAGCCCGGTGGAAAATATATGCGAGTATTTATTAATAGGAATATGGAAGCTCCTGCGGTATTTAAACACGATGATAAATATTATTACATTGGATCGGGAACAACGGGCTGGGATCCGAATGCGGCAAGATCTGCTTCAGCCCCTTCCATTTGGGGACCGTGGAAGGAACTTGGCAATCCCTGTGTTGGTGATGATAGTGCTCTTACATTTCATTCCCAAAGTACATTTATATTAAAAGTTCCGGGGAAGGAAAATGCTTATATTTTTATGGCTGATAGATGGAAACCGCAAAATCCAATTGATGGAAGATATATCTGGCTGCCAATTCAATTTAATGACGGGAAATTAGTTATTGAATGGAAAGACGAATGGGATTTAGGTTGGTTTGACGGTCTCAAATAAGTTAGTTGCACTTAATAATAATATGAGGATATAACATATGTTGAACTTCATAAAAGTACCGATTTTTTAACAAAGCTGTAAAATATTTTTAACAATAATATCTAATATCTGAAATAAAAAGTTGTATTAAGTCCCGGAATTTTTTAATAATAATAATCAAAGAGTTTATTATGAAAAAAAATATTTATACAATAATAATTTTTTTCTTATGACAGATTCGTCTCCCTTGAAACAAGCCGGGCATCTAAATTTTTTTAATAGGACTGAAAAATGGAGAATTTTAAATTTTTACAATTAATAAAGCATTTATGTGCCTCCCTCATCTTTTTATTTCTATTTCAACCTCAAGCGGTTAAAGCACAGGAACAATTTGCTAATGGCGCAGATATCGGCTGGTTATCAGAAATGGAAGATAGGGGATATATATTTAAAAATGATTCCGGGATCACAAAGAATTGCATGGAAATCTTAAAAGAAAAAGGGATTAATGCGCTGCGGTTCAGAGTATGGGTTAACCCAAGTAATAAATATTGTAGTAAACAAGATGTAGCATATATGACTCATCGGGCGGATAGTATGGGATTTAAAATAATGATCAATTTTCACCTAAGTGATTGGTGGGCTGATCCAGGGCATCAAAATAAACCTGCAGCCTGGGCAACTCATACAATAACAGAATTGAATACAGATGTTTATAATCATGTTTACGATGTATTAGATACGTTAAAATCACTCGGTGTAACTCCCAAATGGGTGCAGATAGGAAATGAAACCAACGATGGTATGTTGTGGGAAGATGGAAGAGCATCCACACATATGAATAATTTTGCCGGGATGATTAAAAGCGGTTATAATGCTGTTAAAGCAATTGATACTACAATCCAGGTAATTGTTCAACTTTCAAACGGACACGACAATGAAATGTTCAGATGGATGTTTCAGGGTCTGAAAGACAATGGCGCTAAATGGGATATCATTGGAATGTCAGTTTATCCTTACTGGGCTGGGTTGCCATGGGCAGAGGACAATAATCTGGCGATGTTAACTATGCAAGATATGATTACAAGATATAATACTAAAGTTATGGTTTGCGAGGCAGGCTATCTTTATAACCAGCCGGTCGAAGCCAATCACTATCTTTTGGATCTAATAGAAAAAACAAAATCAATTGGCGGGCTCGGTGTCTTTTATTGGGAGCCTGAAAGCTATAACTGGCAAGGTTATCAACTGGGGGCATGGGATCCTGTGACTAAAGAGCCAACCGTTGCTTTAGATGCTTTTTTAGGTATATATGTTACTTCTGTATCCCAGGAAGAAAATGTTATCTCTGATTTCGAGCTATATCAGAACTATCCAAATCCTTTTAACCCTGTAACAAATATTAAATATGAATTAAGGCATCAATCTCACATAAAACTAATTGTTTATAATTCTATTGGCGAGGAGGTTAATATTCTTGTTGATGGAGTTAAAAACGCTGGGGAACATTTGACTGAATGGAATGGACGGGATTCAGATAATCATATACTGCCATCCGGAGTTTATTTGATAAGATTTATAACTGATGAAAACACATCGACAAAAAAAGCTGTTCTTTTGAAATGAAAATTCTGTTAAAGATATTTTTTATTGTTTTCGCATTTGCCATATCGGTTTTTGCCCAAAGCTCATCTGACCTTGTATATGTTGATTCCTCAGGAAGAATGAGATGGGGGGTAAATAATGAAGAAGCATATTTTTTCGGTGTGAATTATGCAACCCCTTTTGCTTTTTCATACAGGGCTTTAAAGAATAAAGGCATCTCACACAAAGAAATTATCGATGCCGATGTTCAACAGTTTAAGAGACTCGGATTGAATGCTTACCGTATACACGTTTGGGACAGGGAAGTTTCTGATAAAGACGGCAACTTGTTGAATAATGAGCACATAGACTTACTCGACTACCTGATATCTAAATTGATAGAAAATGACATTTACATAATTCTTACTCCAATAGCCTGGTGGGGAACAGGTTGGCCCGAACCCGATATAGAAACTCCAGGGTTTTCAACTTTTTATTCAAAGATAGAATCAACAACAAAACCGGAAGTATTAAAATCGCATGTTAATTATCTGAAACAGTTTGTCAATCATATTAATTCTTATACAGGCAAATCGTACAAGGATGAAAAGAACATAATAGCTTTCGAAATATTTAATGAACCCAATCTCCCGAAAGATGTAGAAAAAATTAATTATTATGTAAATACAACAGTCGGTGCAATTCGTGTTGAGGGAGTTACCAAACCGATCTTCTTTAACATCAGTGAGAATCCGGGAAAAGAACAATGGGAAGGGGTTGCATCTTCAAACATTCAGGGAGTCTCTTTTCAATGGTACCCTACAGGATTGGTAAAATACAGTGAGCTGAAAGGGAATTTTCTTTCAAATGTATTGTCCTATCCTATTCCCGATTATACTGATAATGTAAAAGATAAAGCCAAAATTGTTTATGAATTTGATGCTGCCGATGTCGGGAAATCTTATATGTATCCGGTTATGGCACACAGCTTTAAAGAAGCGGGAATGCAATGGGCAGCTATGTTCTGTTATGACCCGACAGCTTTGGCTCAATATAATTCGGAGTATTCAACACATTTTTTGAATTTACTTTACACGCCTCAGAAAGCATTGGGCTTTCTTATTGCGTCCCATCTTTTTAGAAATGAAAAAGTTTCAGAAAAGAAATTTGATAGTACATCTGTCTTTATAGGAAACACACAGGTTGATTACGACCATGATTTAAGTTTATTAAACACGCCCGAAAGATTTTATTATTCTAACAATAACACAGTGCAGCCGGTCGATAGTAAAGAGTTAAACCATATTGCTGGATATGGAAATTCAAAACTGATAAAGTACGATGGAAGAGGTTCTTATTTTCTGGATAAGGTCGATGATGGTTTGTGGAAACTTGAATTATTTCCTGATGCTGTCTGGATAAAAGATCCATTTGGCAGAAATGGTCTCGACGAACCTGTCGCGAAGCTAATCTGGAAATTCCATAAGATGAAAATCTTACTGCCTGGATTAAAACCTGATTTTAAAATCTATTCAGAGAAGGAAAAATTTCAAACAGCAGTTGATAATACCGTAATGCTTGAACCCGGAGTTTACTTCATTTCAAATGATGAAGACTTTGGCGGGAGAGATATTCAAAAGGCAGATACTGATTTCGAAAAAATAAAAATGTATGGCGAATTCATTAATGATTTTCAATTGACTGAAATTAAAAATATTACCCCAACTGCTTTTTATGAGAATGAAGAAAAGAAAATTGCCGTTGAAATTTATTCTAAAGAAGAAATGCCTGAAGCATCTGTTTATATACGAAAGCCCGGTTGGTGGAACTATCGGAAATTTCAATTAGAGAAAACTGATGATTTTATTTATGAATTTAAACTTCCCGATGAAATATCTTCAAACGGCTTGCTGGATTATTTTATAACTATTAAGAAAGCTGAAGATGTTCTTACTTTTCCCGGCAGACTGAATATAACTCCCGAATATTGGGCATTTGATCCTGAAGATTCCTACAAACTTTCAATTCTTCCTGAATCAAATAAAATAATTATTTATGATCCTGAAAGAGATGTTGACAATCTTATTTTATCGAACATCTGGAGATTTGCCGAGTATAGAATTGATTATACGTTTGATGAGAACAATGATGAAGAGTTGAATGTTACGGTAGGAAAAGTAAAAGAGCAATTCCCTGAATTCGCAATGCAGCTTTATGTCGGAGATTATATTAAGAGTGTAAATCGGGCTGATGACGATAGACTCGAACTTGAAATAAAGAAAGATTCAAAAGGTCCCGATTCTGTTTTAGTAAGAATGATTTTCAATAATGGTAGCGGATTTGAAAGAAAAATAAATTTGAAGACGCATTATGAAAAAGTGGTTATAGCACTATCTCATCCGGAAAACTTAAAATATGCTTTGTTACCCAGACCATATCCTACCTTTCTTCCTTACTGGTTCCAATCGATACCACAGCAAGATGCTGATACCAAGAATTTAGAACTCGAATCTGTTCAGATTGCCGTTCCTTTACCTAAAGCTGGTACAGACTTGAATAATTATGGAATTAAACTCAGTAAAATAAGTTATATAGAAAATAAAATATTAATCAAAACAAATAACGGATCAGAATGAATCATTATAAAAATATAGCTGGTTATTTCATAATCTCTTTAATGTTGATTAGTTCTTTTTATGAAAAAGCCATTGCTAAGAATGAAGGACAAACCCGGCAGCGTTTGCTAATGGATTTTAACTTGAAATTTCAGCTTGGCGATAAACAGGGCGCTGAACAAACTTCTTTTGATGACGGCAACTGGCGTGTATTAAATCTCCCTCATGATTGGAGCATTGAAGGAGAATATAATAAAGATGAGCCAACAGGCGGAAGCGGCGGTTATCTTCCCACAGGCATAGGTTGGTACAGAAGACATTTTCAAATGACAAAAGATGATTTGGCTAAACATATATGGATTGAATTTGACGGTGTTTACATGAACAGCGATGTCTGGCTAAACGGGCACCATCTCGGAAATTATCCTTACGGTTATAGCAGCTTTTATTATGAGCTGAGTCCATATCTTGTTGAAGGAGAAAATATTATTGCTGTGCGAGTTGATAATTCAAAACAGCCTAATACCCGTTGGTATACAGGTTCAGGAATTTACAGGCATGTATGGCTTGTTAAAACTAATCCTCTTCATATTGCACATTGGGGTATTTATGCATTTACACCTTCTGTAACAACAGAATCAGCGATAATGAATGTGATGACAAAGATAGAAAATACGGATAAGAATTTAAGACAAGGAAAACTGCAAAGTATTTTGGTTGACAGTAATGGAAAAGAAGTTGTTCAAACAGAAAGCAATCTTTCTGTTGAAACTGGAAAAACATCAGAGATAAGCCAGCAGTTTACAGTTAACTCCCCGGAGTTGTGGTCTATAGAAGAACCATATATGTACAAACTGCGCTCAATAATTTATGAAGGAAATAAAAAGATAGATGAAGTAACTACCGATCTTGGAATTCGTAAGATAGAGTTTGATGTTGATAAGGGATTTTTTCTGAATGAAAAACATGTAAAAATGAATGGAGTTTGCCTGCATCATGATGGCGGGTGCGTGGGTGCAGCGGTACCTGAAGCAGTTTGGGAACGCCGTCTGGAAAAATTAAAAGAGATGGGATGTAATGCTATCCGTACGTCTCATAATCCTCCGGCGCCGGAATTTTTGGATTTGTGCGACCGTATGGGATTTCTTGTTATGGATGAGGCATTCGATGAATGGAAATACGGCAAGCGAAAATATGGTTATTACGAATATTTTGATGAATGGGCAGAGCGTGATCTTACTGCAATGATACACCGTGACCGCAACCATCCATCGATTGTAATGTGGAGTGTCGGTAACGAAATTCCCGAACAAAAAGATGAAAAAGGCGATGAGATGCTTAAACCCCTAATTGATATCTGCCATCGTGAAGACCCGACCAGGCCAGTTACTTCAGGGCTGGATAATATTGCTGCTGATGGAGGTTCTACGACACTTGAATTTATGGAGATACTTGATATTGTCGGCTATAATTATGTTGATCGTTGGCATGAACGAAGAGAATTATTTTACAGTATCGATCGTCATGAACATCCCGACTGGAAAATGATTGGGACAGAAAGCATTTCAAATAGCGGTGGAATCCGTGGTGAATATTCCTTTGGTGATGATACTTCTTCTGTTCGCCCCGATATAAATTTCTGGATGAGTGAAACCTCTCTAAAAAATGATTCAAACAGTTTTTTGCCCTCATACAATTTCTGGATGATCGAAGCGGAACAAATCTGGAAGTTTGTCCGGACGCGTGATTATATTATCGGGGATTTTATGTGGACAGGAATTGACTACCTGGGTGAATCTATCTGGCCAAATAAACATGCAAGCTTCGGTGTTCTTGATCTTTGCGGTTTTCCCAAAGACGGGTTTTACTTTTATCAAAGCCAATGGACAGAAAAACCGATGATACATATTTTTCCTCATTGGAACCTGCCTGTCCGGCAGGCAGGTTGGAAAGGGCGTGAAGGTCAGGTTATTCCTGTTCTTTGTTATACAAACTGCGATGCAGTTGAACTCTTTCTCAATGGAAAATCATTTGGTGAAAAAAGAATTGAATTCCCGAGACAAGGCACATCGGGTGGATGGAATAAATATGAGAAGCCCCGTGTCTTTCCTACCACGGCAGATTTGCATCTTCAATGGGATGTTCCTTATGAACCGGGGATACTTAAAGCTGTAGGCAAAAGAGACGGAAAAGTTGTTTGTATAGAAGAGATAAAAACTGCAGGTGCACCTGCTGCAATACGTTTAAATCTTGATACTGATTCTTTGATAGCTAACGCTCAGGATGTTGCACATATTGAAGTACTGGTTGTGGACTCGGACGGTAATGTTGTACCAACAGCAAATAACTTAGTAATATTTTCAATCGAGGGTGAAGGGAAAATTATCGGTGTTGATAACGGAAATCCCCAGGATTACAGCTCATATAAAATTAATCAGCGTAATGCTTTTAACGGATTATGTCTTGCGATAATTCAATCGACAAATAAACCCGGTAAAATAAAATTAACTGTTAAATCGGATGGACTTAAAGAAGCCTTTGTAAATATTTATTCAGTTGAAGGGAACATATTTGTTGTACCGGATTAGGAGTAAACATTTTCCGCTAAACTTATTTGAATAAGTATAATTATTTGGCTATTTATACTACGAAAATAGAAATTATAAGGACTAAAAATTATGGCTCACTTCACTATTAAATCATTTTAAAAAATTGCTAAGATGAATAGGGACTTGTCTGATACAAAAACCGGGGTTTACTTAAAAAATCTTTATGGCGAGGATGAAAAGATCATTGATTATCAACAAAAGAGATACAAAAAATTAAGTAAAAATTTTAGAGAATATTTTAGAGAAGCTCAGGTAAGATATTTTAGTTCACCGGGAAGAACTGAAATAAGCGGCAATCACACCGACCATAATAATGGAGTTGTAATAGCGGCAAGCATAAACTTAGATTCAATTGCGTGCGCTGCCAAGAGTAATTCCGATGTTGAAATTTATTCAGACGGTTTTAACAGACCTTTTAAAGTCAGTTTGGATAATCTAAATCCTGTAGATGATGAAGCAGGAACTACTTATGCGTTAATACGCGGTATTGCTGCAGGTCTATCCGAAAAAGGATATAAGATCGGGGGCTTAAAAGCCTGTATTACAAGTGATGTGCTTATAGGTTCAGGTTTAAGTTCTTCTGCATCAATTGAAGTTTTAATCGGGACTATTTTTAATCATCTGTATAATGATGGGAAAATTTCTGCAGAGGAAATAGCAAAAATAGGGCAGTTTGCAGAAAATAAGTTCTTTAAAAAACCGTGCGGGTTAATGGATCAGGTTGCTTGTGCAACTGGCGGGATCATATCGATAGACTTTAAAGATAAAAATAAACCTGTTGTTAAAAAGATTGATTTTGATTTTAACAGGAAAGGATATTCCCTGCTTGTTGTACATACTGGAGGCTCTCATATAAACCTGACCGATGATTACGCGGCAATTCCTGAAGAAATGAAAAGTGTGGCTTCGGTTTTTGGCAAAGAAGTATGCAGGGAAATAGACTTCAGTTATTTTATGAAAAGTATTAATAGAATCAGGAGTAAAGTAAGCGACAGGGCGATCCTTCGTGTATACCATTTTCTAAAGGAGAATGAAAGAGTTAAAAACCAGATTGAAGCATTGAAGAAAAATGATTTTGCTAAGTTCCTTCATCAAGTAAATGATTCGGGGAATTCATCATTCAAATGGCTTCAGAATATTTATTCAACTAATGATGTTAATTATCAACCTGTATCTTTAGCCTTGGCAATGACGGAAAATTTTATCGACGAACTTGGGCAGGGTGCCTGCCGGATACACGGAGGCGGTTTTGAAGGAACCATTCAGGTTTTCCTTCCTGAATCATCTGTTGCAGAGTTCAAAAAATACATGGAAGGAATTTTCAGCGATTTTTCAATTCTGAATTTACAAATACGGCAAACAGGTGCAGTAGAAGTAATTGAAATCTAATTCAACTTATTGCAAATAATTAATTAAGGAATAAAAAATGGAACTTGGAATTGCGGATATAAGCGTGTTCATTGCTTTTTTTCTTATTGTAGTTGGTACAAGTATGTACAAAAGCCGCAAGGAAGAAACAGGAGAAGATTATTTTTTAGCCAGCAGGGGATTAGTCTGGCAGTTGATTGGCATTTCGCTGATTGCCGCCAATATTTCTTCTGAACAATTTGTGGGAATGTCCGGGCAAAGTGCGGGAAATGTTGGTCTCGCAATTGCCAGCTACGAATGGATGGCTGCAATTACCCTTGTAGTTGTGGCTTTCTTTTTTCTGCCAAAGTTTTTGAGCAGTGGAATCTATACTATTCCTGAATTTCTTGAATACAGGTATAACTCAACTGCCCGCTCCCTGATGGCTTTCTATACAATGGTTATCTATGTTGGAGTTACTATCTCGGCTGTAATTTATTCGGGTGGAATTACAATTTATACAATATTTGATGTTGATATGAAGACTTCTGTTTGGGCTATTGGAATAATAGCAGCACTTTACACAACCTGGGGCGGCTTAAAAGCAGTTGCCTGGGCTGACCTCTTCCAGGGTTCGGCTTTAATAATTGGCGGCGCAATTGTTCTTGTATTCGGTTTAATTGCTGTAGGAGGTATCGATAGTTTCTTTCAGCATAATGAAGAGAGGCTTCATATGATTCTGCCTGCGGATCATCCGGTTCTTCCGTGGACTGCCTTAGTTATAGGTTTATGGATTCCAAATTTTTATTACTGGGGTTTGAATCAATATATTACCCAAAGGACACTTGCTGCTAAAAGTTTACGTGAAGGGCAACGCGGAATTATTTTTGCGGCTGCTCTAAAACTTATTATTCCATTTGTAATTGTATTTCCGGGTATAATGGCAGCCCAACTTTACGGCGATAGTATGAATAATACCGATGCAGCATATCCTTTACTGATAAAGAATTTAATACCTGCCGGGCTTCGCGGTTTTATGCTCGCGGCTATTGCCGGTGCAGTAATCAGTTCTTTAGCCTCAATGTTAAATTCTGCATCAACTATTTTTACTTTAGATCTTTATAAGAAACATTTTAATAAAGATGCATCTCAAAAGAATCTGGTTCTTACCGGACGTTTAATGACAATCCTTTTTGTGTTATTGGGTTGTCTTATAGCTCCTTATCTCGGTGATCCGAGCTTCCAGGGAATATTTACTTACATACAGGAATTCCAGGGATATATTTCTCCCGGTATCCTTGCAGCATTTGTATTTGGATTTGCCGTAAAAAAAGCTCCTCCTTCTGCAGGTGTCGTAGCTTTGGTAGCCTGCGTGCCTGTATACGGATTTTTACAGTGGCAGTTTAACGAAATCGCTTTTCTTAACAGGATGGCTATAACCTTCGGAGTGGTGCTTCTCCTGATGACAATAATTACTATTGTTAAACCATTGAAGGAACCTGTTAAACTTCCAAAGAGAGAAAATTTTGATATGTCTCCGACCCCGGGAATTCTCGGGGTGGGGTTAGTTGTTATTGCAGTAACACTTATTCTTTACCTGATATTCTGGTAAGAACGAATTGAGATAGCTATTCCGGAGAGGTTACAGATAAAAGAACGGGTTTACTGTTTTTTTTATCTTCATATAATATAGTTTATATTCCTTATCGCAGGGAACTCAAATCTATCTTTTCTCACTTCTAATTACTAATTTCCTGCTGCATTACATTTATAAATTTATATTAGAATTTGAAATAAAAATTTAATCTTTTCTTAACTGCATTAGCAAAGGGAGAAAATTTTTACATCCGGCTTTATGAAAAAATCATCACAAACCGACGTAACATTGCTGCTTAACGAATTGCAAAGCGGAAACAAGGAAACTATAAATAAGATTCTTCCAATTGTTTATAATGAACTCCGTAAACTGGCGTCCAAATATCTCGATAAAGAATACGGCAACAGGACAATTCAAACTACCGAGCTTGTTCACGAGGCTTATTTAAAGCTTATTGGAGGCAGCGAGGTTTCGTGGCAAAACCGTGCCCATTTTTTCGGTTTAGCTGCCAACTCAATGAGGCAGATCCTTGTTGATTATGCAAGAAGGAGGAATGCAAGAAAGCGTGGGGAAGGAAAAGACAATATTTCACTCGACGACGCTCCGACAGTTTCAGTGCAAATGGACGATCAGATCCTTGCATTAGATGAAGCTCTTCAAAAGCTTGAAACTGTTGATGAGAGATCGTGTAAAATTGTTGAGTTGAGATATTTTTCAGGCTTAACCATTGAAGAAACTGCGGAGTTTTTAGAAATCTCACCGGCTACAACAAAGCGTGATTGGAATTTTGCTAAAGCCTGGCTTTACCGGGAAATGCAAAACAGTTAAACTGAAAAGGTGAAATTGGACAAAGAAAGATTTCAACAAATTAAGTCTATCTTCGATGAAGCATTGAGTTTCAATCAGCCGGAAAGAGAATCATTCTTAAACCTGAAGTGTGGAAATGATTCAGAGCTTAAAAATGAAGTCCTGTCCCTGCTTAAATCAATAGAAAAATCTGAAGACTTTTTAGAATCTCAGTTAGAAAGTGTTTATGAAAGCGGGAAAAAGCTGGAGGATGTTCTTATCGGCAGGCAAATTGGAAATTACCTTGTTGATGGAAAAGCCGGCGTTGGAGGAATGGGAATTGTTTACACCGGAAAAAGAAACGATAAAGAATTTGAACAAAAGGTTGCAATTAAAATATTAAAATATGGTTTCAACTCAGATTATCATTTAAAACGTTTCCAGATTGAAAGACAAACACTCGCAAAGCTCCAGCATCCGAATATAGCCCGTCTCCTTGACGGTGGAAAAACTACAGACGGTCTTCCATATCTTATTATGGAATTTATTGACGGCATTCCGATTACAGAATATTGTGATCAAAAAAGACTTTCAATAGAGCAGAGATTAAGGTTATTCACCGATGTTTGTACAGCAGTTCAATATGCTCATCAAAATTTAGTTATTCATCGTGATATAAAACCAGGGAATATTCTTGTTACAGAAACCGGTGTCCCTAAACTTCTCGATTTCGGCATAGCAAAATTATTGGATGAAGATTTTGCAGGAATCGCAGATGGTTTAACTAAAACAGGAATATGGCACCTCACACCAGAATTTGCAAGCCCCGAGCAAATCAAAGGAGAAAATGTTACCACTGCAAGTGATATTTATTCATTGGGAGTTTTGCTTTACCTGGTATTGTCGGGACACAAACCTTACCATGTAAGCAGTGTATCTCCCATAGCTATTAGCAGTGTGATAACCGGTGAGAATATTTTAAAGCCAAGCGATATTATTAAGAAAACCCGGGAAATAAAATCTGTTGAAGGTGAAGTAGAAACATTAACTCCTGCAGACATAGGGAAAAGAAGAAATCAAAAGCCGGAAAAATTATTTAATCATCTTAAAGGTGATCTTGATAATATAGTTATGAAGGCAATGCATAAAGATCCTTCGAGGAGATATGTTTCCGTTGAACAATTTTCCGAAGATATAAGAAGGCACCTTGTCGGACTCCCAGTAATCGCCAGGAAAGATACTGCTTCATATTTGCTTTCCAAGTTTGTTCAAAGGCACAAAACGGGTTTTATAATATCAATACTTTTTGTTCTCTTCCTTATTGCAAGTATAATATCAATTGCCTGGCAGGCTGATATAGCCTCCAGCGAAAGGAACAAAGCTAAAATAGAAGCAAGGAAATTAGAAAGAGTTAACATGTTTCTTCAGGGCATGCTCTCTTCGGTTAATCCGAGGGAAATAGGAAGGGATGTAAAAGTATATGATGTTTTGGAAAAAGCTTCAAACGATATTGAAACCGAATTAAGAGACCAGCCGGAAACTGAAATCGAGATAAGAAGATCGATTGGGAACACTTACACTAGTCTAGGTGAATATGATCGGGCGGAGATTCATTTGTTTAAGGCTTTGCAATTAAGTGAACGAATTTACGGCGAAGAAAGTCAAGAGGTCGCTGCAAGCTTGCATGATATTGCTCTTTACTATCATTGGCTTGGAAACTTTCACATTTCCGATTCTTTATATCATAAAGCCGACGGTATTTATAGAAGAGTGTTAAACGAGCCTACACAATCTATGGCTAATAACCTAAATGATTATGCACTTGTCCTTAGTGATCTTGGTAGTTATGAAGAAGCGAAGAAATTTTTTGAAGAAGCCCTTGATATGTCGGAAAAAATTAATGGGAGCAAAAGTACTGATGTAGCCTCTATTATGAATAATCTTGCTATAAATTTGCATTATTTGAAAGATCTTAAAAACGCCGAAAAATATTATTTAAAATCTCAGGAAATCTATATCGAATTATTGGGGGAAGACCGTCCTGAAGTCGCATCTACTTATAATAATCTTGCTTTTGTTGCAATGGACAAGAATAATCTGGCTCAGGCTGAAGAATATTTTACAAAATCATATAATCTAAAGCTGAAACTCATGGGAGAAGACCATCCCGATGTTGGGCTGGCTTTGAATAATCTTGGTGCAGTTCAGCTTAAGATGAAAAACTTTAATAGCGCTGAGGACTACTTTGTAAAAGCAATTAGTCAATTTAAAAAAACATTACCGCAAAACCATGTTTGGGCAGGCATAAGCTATTACTTGATAGGAAAAACTTTACTGGAAAAACAACGATATAAAAGTGCCGAATTGAATTTTAGAAAAGCTTTGTCAATCAGGAAAAAAGCTTTCCCGAAGGGGCATAATCTTATTTATATAACCGAAGGAGAGCTTGGATTATCACTTCTGAAACAGAATAAATTAAATGAAGCTGAAAAATATCTTTTGAGCGGATATAACGGATGCAAAGCTTCGTTGGGGGAAAAAGATTCTAGTACCGTCAGGTTTCTTCAGCAGTTGCCGGTTGTTTATGGGAAGCTATCTGACAATGAGAAAGTCTCAGAATATGAGGAGATATTAAACAATCTTTCTGATGATTGAATAAATCTGGTACACAAATTTTTCGCTATTAATTTCATCAAATGAGACATCTCAAATTATAACAGTAAATTCACAATAGATTTGTAACTCTTACAAGTAAAAGTTTCAAGATAAATTTATTGCTTGTGGAAAAGGGTTTTTAACACCGACCAGAAAGTTTTTTTATCACCGCTCAGAAGGTTTTTTATAACCGACCAGAAGGTCTTCATTAATTTGCACCCGGATGGCATATAATTTTCTAACTCTATACCCGAAGATTTTATGATTAACATCTTGAGGCGGGTTGAATGGAGAAGGGTTACAGCACTAAGAATTTAAATCAGTTCTACCGGGTTATTAATGGTGGAATGAATATTAATTTCAACCAGCCAGGAAAACACTCAAACTTATCACAAACACTTGCCGACTCGGTCTCGGTTTCTATGAATTGTCTCCAATTGTTAGGAGCAGCCGATAGGGATCTGATTACGATATTTTCCGAATTTGAAAGGCGAGTCGAAGAGAATGGGTGTGCCGGGACCGACCACGGCACAGCGGCTCTGATGTTTGTAAAAGATAAAAATACAAGGGGAGGTATCCCTGGTAAAATCCAGATTTAGATAATTTAAATATCCCAGTACAATAATCTGGCAATGAGTACCTCAAACAAGTTTATAAATAATTTCTACTCAACTCTTGCTCTCAATTCTCCTCTTTTTTAAGTGGAGATTGAGAGTGAGAGACAATATCTAACCTTCCTAAATAATTTTCCCCTTTACACCATTTTGGTATAATTTGTTAAAAAGTGATAGCTTTAGTTATTAGTAAATTATAATTTTTTTTCAATGAAGGTTTTATACTCCTGTCTTTCTAAAAGTTGGGGAGGGCTTGAAATGGGCGCTGTTCAGGATGCAGAACAATTAATAAAAAAGGGTTTATCAGTAGATTTCCTCTGCTATCCGGGCTCTAAAATTAATATTGAAGCCAATGGAAGAAAATTAAAATGTATAACATTAAAAGCATCGGGATATTTTCATCCTTTTCAGATAATAAAGCTTTCCCGGCTTATTAAAAAAAATCGTTATGAACTTATCCACACACATTTATCCAGAGATCTTTGGATACTTTCACCTTCTCTTAAGCTAGCGTATTCGAAAATTCCTTTAATACTTACGAAGCAAATGGGATCTTTTGTGGTGAAGAAAGATTTTCTTCACAGGCAATTGTATAAACGGGTTAATTTTGTTTTGGCAATAAGCAGGGAAATTGAAAAGAATGTTCTTGAAACTTGTCCTGTAACTGCTGATAAAGTTTTGCTCCACCATAATAGTGTAGACTTGAAAAGGTTTGATCGGTCTCTTTCAGATCGAAAGAAAATAAGAAACGAGTTCGGAATTACAGAAAGCGAAATCTTAATTGGAATGCTTGCAAGACTGAGTTACGGCAAAGGACATGAGGAATTTCTTTATGCAGCAAAAAAGTTGATAAAACTTAATAGTAATCTCCGTTTTTTAATTGTTGGTGAAGCGAGTCCTGATGAAAAAGAGTATGGAGAAAAAATTAAAACCCTTTCTGAAAGTTATGACTTAAAGGATAAAATGATATTTGCAGGATTCAGAAGTGATACTCCGGGTGTACTTGCTGCACTGGATATTTTTGCTTTTCCATCCCATGGAGAGGCTTTTGGAAATGCTCTTGTTGAAGCTATGGCGATGGGAAAGCCGTCGGTTGCTACAAGGTTTGCCGGCGTTCTTGATATTGCTGAAGAAGGTGTTACCGGTTATTTGTTTAATAGAAAGGATAGGGATGACCTTGCAGATAAACTAAAATTACTTATTGACTCTCCTGAGATAAGAAAAGAACTGGGCAAAGCAGCAAGGGAACATGTCGTTGAAAATTTTGATGTAGAGAAACAAACGGAAAAATTAATTTCATTTTATCAAAGAATAACTCCATAAAAACGTAACTGCATTTACTTTATTTCCTCTATTAGAACTCCATTCGTAATCTATTTTTTAATAGATTAATGTGGTAAACATTTTGGATTTAAAGGAAAATTAACAATGAATTCCTCAACAAAAAATAGAAAAGACATAAGATTTCTGGGAGATATGCCAGCAGATGAATTCCGGAAATTCGGTTATGAATTAATAGACTGGATTGCAAATTATCTGGAGAACATAGAAGGGTATACTGTTTTGTCATGTGTTAAGCCTGGAGACATAAGAAAACAGTTACCGCTTTCACCTCCCGATGAAGGTGAAGGTATGCGTAAAATTCTTTCTGATGTTGATAAAATAATAACGCCGGGAGTAACGCATTGGAACCATCCATATTTTATGGCGTACTTTAATTCATCTTCGAGCGGTCCGGGCATCCTTGCAGAACTTCTTTCTGCGGCTTTCAATTCAAATGGAATGTTGTGGAGAACAAATCCATCCTCTGCCGAACTTGAGCAACATACATTGCAGTGGCTAAGGGAGATGCTTGGTTTACCCGAGGGCTTTTGGGGGATTATTTATGATACGGCGTCAACAGCTTCTATGCATGCAATTGCAGCAGCAAGACAACAAGCAGGAATTAATGTTAGAGAGAAAGGGCTTGCCGGAAGAAATGATGTTCCTAAGCTGCGGTTATATGCTTCCGAGCAGGCGCATTCTTCAATTGATAAAAGTGCCATTACTCTTGGAATAGGTTTAGACGCTCTCAGAAAAATACCAACCGACGATGGCTTCAGAATGATTCCAGATGAACTTGATAAAGCAATTCAGGAAGATAAAAAAAGTGGGTTGCTTCCGTTTTGTATTGTAGCAACTGTCGGAACAACCTCCACAACAAGCATTGATCCTGTTGATAAGATTGCAGATATATGTGAAAGAGAAAATCTCTGGCTTCATGTCGATGGTGCACATGGAGGAACTGCAGCAATAATTCCTGAGATGAGATGGATTTTTAAAGGAGTAGAAAGAGCCGACTCGTTCCTAATTAATCCACATAAATGGCTTTTCCATCCGGTTGATATCACAGCATTTTACACGCGAAAGCCCGAAGTACTGAAAAGAGCATTCTCTCTTGTTGCAGATTATCTTAAAACCCCCGAAGAGAATATTGTTGATAATTATATGGACTATGGAATCCAGCTTGGAAGAAGATTCAGGGCGTTGAAACTTTGGTTCATAATAAGATATTTTGGTGTTGAAGGATTGAGGGATAGGCTTCGTTATCATCTTTTTCTCGGCAAAGAATTTACAAAGTGGGTTGATGGGCATCCTGATTTTGAAAGAATGGCTCCTGTTCCCATGAGCACGATCTGCTTCAGGCTTCATCCAAAAAATATTAATGAAGAAAATGAACTTGAGAAATTAAATCTTCGGTTCTTTAATGAACTCGATACAAGTGGTGATATAATGGTCTCTCATACAAGGCTTAACGCTAAGTATGTTTTAAGAGTTAATATGTCCGGTTTAAGGATGGAGCTTAAGCATATTGAGAAAGCCTGGGAGATTATCAGAATAAAGGCTGAAGAAATACTTGGGGATTTATAGGCATTGGAATGATGGAATGTTGGAGTATTGGAAAAATTTTTAATCATTTCAATACTCCATTACTCCCAGGCGCTTCGTTAAAAGCCGGCTTTACACTTTGCAAATCTCATTTGATTTTTCTTATTTTCCTTGCGAGGGTTAATTAAAAATATTCAAACTTAAATAAAAGGAGATGAAATGGTTTCAATAGTTTCTCTCTTGCTTCCCATTCTGATATCAGCAGTAGTGGTATTCATTGTCAGTTCAATTATCCATATGTTTTTAGGTTACCACAATTCTGATTTCAAAACGCTTCCATCTGAAGACCAGGTAATGGATAGTCTTAGCAAATTTAACATTCCACTCGGTGATTATATGATGCCTTATTGTACTGATAACAAAGAAAGGCAGTCCCAGGGATTTAAGGATAAAATGAATAAAGGTCCTGTTGCATTAATGACTGTCTTACCCGCAGGACAAATGGGAATGGCCTCAAGTCTGATGTTATGGTTTGTATACTGTGTTATAATTGGAATATTTGCTGCTTACATTGCAGGGCGTGCGCTTACACCGGGAGCTGATTATCTTGCCGTATTTCGTTTTACCGGATGTACTGCGTTTGTTGGCTACGGTCTGGCTTTAATGCAAAATAGTATATGGTATAAGAAAAAATGGTCGGCTACAATCAAATCCATGTTTGATGGATTGATTTACGCACTCTTTACGGCTGGAATATTCGGCTGGTTGTGGCCCATTTAAGTTGAATACCACTCGTCCTCCCCTTTATTAATGGGGAGGCGAGGAGGGGTTTGTTATTAATTTATTTCAGCCGATCTATCAACTTTCCTTCACACATTTCCAATCAGTTTTTCTGAAACAGTCCTATCGTGTTTCTGTCTAAATCGAATAATAAACCGTACCAGCCCATTGCTGGTATTACTGTTTTTCTTCTTTTTACTGAACCGCCAAGTTTAAGACACTTTTCAAGACAGGCATCTATATTATCTACACTTAAATGAAATACCGTATTATCTCCATTAGCAATTTTCTCGACTTTTCTTAATCCAACCATAATTCCTTTATGGTTATTGAATAGAAGATAACCATTGCCAAAAGGTTTAAAATCCCAGCCGAAGAGTTTATTGTAGAAGTCTTTTGATTTATCAAGATTAGTTGAAGGGATTTCGACGTGTGAGATAAGAAGATTCGTCATATCTTTAACTCCATATAAAAAAATTAACAATTAAACTTCTATAAAATTAACTGTATTCATCAATCTTATCAATACTAAGAAAGCTAAAATCCAAATCAGGTAAAATCCTCATTGCTTTTGAATATTTCTAATCCTAACTTCTGTCAGGTTCGTTTCCAAAACTCCTAAAAACATTTTTAATTAATATGATAAACATTTATCGTTTGTCTGTATTTCTTTTTTCCTTTCTTATAGTAATAAATTCTGGTTTTGCCCAGGAAATAAATGACTACCGTATTCTTAATGTAACACTTGATACTTCAGAACCAACTCAATTGCAGATAAATCATGGCAGGCTTATTTGGAAAGATAAAGACTTAAATACGGGAACTTACAACCTGAAGTGGTTTTCCGGTTCAGAGATATTTAAGCTCGATTCAAACTTAACAGGTTTTACAACTGTTATCGATGGCGATTATATTGCATGGAATACCCCTTCAGAAAAAATAAAAATATTTAATACAAAAGACTGGTCAACAACTTTAATCAGTTCTTCATCTTATAATCCGGGTTCAAATCAACCAATATCTTTAGCTAATGGCAAATTAGCTTTTGCAAGAAGTTCAGGAAATGGAACTGAGATTGTCGTAGAAAATCTGGCAACTGGTTGGGATACGACTTTTAGTGCCGGAGTCTGGAATCTTGAACCATCACCACATCATGGTCAATTGGCTTGGGTACAAAAGTTTCTTTCTGATACCACCACTACAAATATTTATTTCTTTGATGGACTTACAACACGAAACCTTACGGGCATATCAATAACAAAAAACTATACACCTATTGTAAAAGACGGGCAAGTTACATGGCTTCAGTTTTTGAATAACAATTATAGAGTTATGTTTTTTGATGGAGATTCAGTAACAACTTTAGCCCAGGCGGATGAAGGATTCTTCATCTCAGGATATGATTTGAGTAATGGAATTGCTGTTACATCAGTTACAGATTCATCAACTAACAATTCGGAAATAAAAATTTATAATTCGGAAACAAAATCTTTTACAATTCTGAACGATACTGCAAAAATTCATGGGCTTCACATAGATAATGGTCTGGTTTGCTGGAGTTCAGGTTCAGGTGTTCAGAAAAAGCTAATGATTTACAATATTGCCGCAGGAATAACTGATGAATGGGGTTCGGCAATTAATCCTGTAATAGATGATGAACAGGTTGCCTGGACTTTGGGAGACGGGGTTAGTTTACTTGTCCCTGTTACTTATTTGCAATTATCTTCAGGAAATGAAAACGGCTGGGCACAATCGAGATTTAAGAATAATGATGTTGAGAAAGTTATTTGGGGTAATTTTGATAATTCCACAAACTCACGTCTTTTTTATTCAGATGGAACTTCTACTGTCCAGTTAACAGATTCATCTGTTTATAAAGATTTCATAATGGCAAATGATGGCTACACAATCTGGCGTCACGATTTTACCTCTCTTTATTTATACGATGGTATTAATCCCCCTCAATTAATTTTTGACAGCTTACAATGTGAAAATATGTATTTGGCTGATGGCTCAATTGGTTTTCATGGTTTCAGAGTTGATGCTGGCAATAATATTAATCAGGCATGGCTTTATAAAATTGATGAAGCTAACCTAATTCAACTTACAAATGATACTGCAGATGGAATTACCAATACTTTTACTCTTGTTGATGGAAACTATGCCTGCTGGTTCAGAGATAGTTCCAATATTTCTATGCTAATGTTGTATGACGGAAATACTAAAAGCAGATTAACCGATTCTTCGGTCTACAATGAATTCAGTTTTGTAAATGGTAAAATTGTCTGGAGTGAATCCATCAACAATGTCTACCAGATTATGTTGTATGATGTAACTACTCAAATTAAAACCCAGATTACGAATAGTGTTACTGATAGCTACAGACCGGCTACGGATGGTTCAAAAATTGTCTGGTTTGAAAGTAATCCTTCAGTTCTATTAATGTGGTACTACGATATTGCTACTAATAAAGCACATAAAGTTGCACGCTTTAACCCTACTGCTGCCAGATGGCTTTGGTTAAGCAATGGTAAGATTGCCTTCCCTATAAATGGAGAAGTTTGTGTTTATGATGGAAATACAATAAGCCAGTTAACAAATACGGCTCCGTCCAACTTAAATCTAGAACCTTATGTTGATAACGATATAGTTGTGTGGAACAAAAATAATTTTGAACCGAACAATTTGCATTATGGACAGATATTCAGAGGCAAGCTGCATCCTCATGTTTCTTTCGATGCCGATAATATTGTTGGAAATAATCCATTTACAGTATCATTTAAAAACAATTCCTTCCAGGGAGTTCAATCATATTTTTGGGATTTTGGAGACGGGCAAACAAGTACAGAAAAAAATCCTGTTCATGTTTATCAAACTCCGGGGGTTTATTCAGTTACATTAACAGTCGAAGGTCTCGCAGGTTCTTCTTCAGAAAAGAAAATTAATCTTATAAGAGTAAATCAAACAACTTCAAGTGAAGAATCTTCTTCTCTTTTTCCGAAAGAATTTAAGCTCTACCAGAATTACCCTAATCCGTTTAATCCAACTACGAATTTCGGATTTCGGATTGGGGATTTCGGATTAGTGTCCTTAAAAGTTTATGATATTCTCGGAAGGGAAGTAGCAACTTTAGTTAATGAAGAAAAACCTGCAGGAGATTATGAAGTAAAATTTTCCGCCGAAGGCGGATCCGCCTCTGGCGGAGATGCAGGAAAACTTGCAAGTGGAATTTACATTTATCAACTAAGAGCTGGTAGTTTCATTGAGTCTAAAGTCTTTCATCTTATAAAATAAATTGATGAGGAGGATATGAAAAGATTTACTATTCTATTGAGCCTTGCAATATATTCAATAATATTTTCTCAGGACCCTGTTGTGCATGACTGGACATTAAATTTCCCACCACGCTTTGATTATAAGAATTTTTCTATTGTTGATATGGAAAAAGATAACCAGGGAAATTTGTATACGACTGGTTATGTTCAGGATATTATAGATGATAATTTAGATATCATTACCTTAAAGGTAATTATGAGCAGCGGAATAGTTGAATGGGTTAGAATTTATAATGGTGCCGGCAATAGAGATGATTTTCCCACCGATCTGGAAATTGATAATGAAGGGAATTGTTTTATTTCAGGTTACACATTTAAAACCAGAGGTCAGTACCTGATCCTCAAATATAATCCTGATGGTCAGGAAGTTTGGGAAGCAGACAGTAATAATTTCATAACTGATTTTTTAGTGGATGATGTCGGGAATATTTATGTAACGGGATATTCTACTATTAAATACAATTCAAATGGTGATCTGGTTTGGAGAGTGGATTACAACAATTCCACAGCGGGTTATGGTATTACCATAGATGATACGGGAAACGTATATGTTACGGGTAGTCTAAATAACGATGATTTTTTAACAATAAAGTATAATGCAAATGGAGAAGAACAGTGGGCGAGGTCTTACAATGATTTACAGGATAGGGCAGACTATGTTGCTTTAGATAACGAGGGAAATATTTATTCAGCCGGAGCGAATGTCGGTGGAAATACCGGGGATTTTGGATTTTGGATATTAAAATATGATCAGCAGGGAAATCTGCTTTGGTACAAAAAATATAGTGCAATTTGGGCAGACATTAGTGGATTTGCATTAAGCCCTTCAGGAAATGTTTTTATTACGGGAAGTTATTATCCTGCGAGCTCTCAAACAAGGGATTATATAACCCTAAAATATAATTCAAACGGCATTTTTCAATGGGCAAAATCTTATAATGGTCCTGCCAGTATGGATGATATTCCGAACGATTTAAAAATTGATTTAAATGAGAATGTTTATATAACAGGTTATAGAAGTTGGGCTAATCAAATGGATGCTATTACTATAAAGTATAATTCTTCAGGAGATTCACTTTGGGCACATAGTTATAGCAATTTTAATGTATATGCTAATGGAAGAAAGATTGTATTAGGTAGTTCAAATGATCTGTACGTAGGATTATTAGTTAGTTCCCCTGTTAATACAACTGTCCATCCCAACATATTGAAGTTAAATGCTAATGGAACGCAGCGATGGATTTCAGATTTTAAAGGATTTTGCCAGCCAACTGCCATAAAGAAAGACAATGAGGGAAGTATTTATATAACCGGCTTTGGCGGGTTAAATCAGTATATGCGGGATTATATTACAATGAAATGTGATTCTTCAGGAAATATTAAATGGATTAGAACATATGATGGACCTGCTGATAGCTCTGATGAAGCTTATGATATTGAAGTTGATGAGGATGGAAATGTATATGTAACCGGTGGAAGTAAAGGACTAGGAACTAATTATGATTTTACAACAATAAAATATGATTCTTCCGGGAATGAATTGTGGGTTGTAAGATATAATGCACCTGCTTTTGGTTCGGATATAGCTAGTTTCATTAGCGTAGATGCAAATGGGAATGTATATATTTCAGGAAGCAGCATTAATTCAAACTCGTCTTTCGATATAGCCACAGTTAAATATAATAACCTCGGTCAGCTTCAATGGGTAAAAAGATATAACGGTTCAGCCGATGGTAATGATCTGGCTCAAGGTCTTGAAGTAGATATATCAGGGAATATATTCGTTACTGGTACAAGTGACAGCACGGGATCACTTTATGATTATGTGACTCTAAAATATAATTCTTCAGGAGATATAGAGTGGATAAAAAGATATAACGGACCGGCAAATGATGGCGATTTGGCAAGTGAAATGTCAATAGATAGTTCGGGAAATGTATATGTAACTGGTTGGAGTTTTGGAAATGACACACAAACAGACTATGCTACTGTAAAATATAATTCTTCCGGTGATGAACAGTGGGCTGCAAGATGGGATGACCCGGCAAGCTCTTATGATTATGCTTACGATGTTGCTGTTGATGGAAATGAAAATGTTTATGTAACCGGAGTCAGCCAGGGAATGGGAACTGATAATGATTTTACAACTGTAAAGTATAACTCGCTGGGAGAACAGCAATGGGCAATTCCTTATAACGGTGAATCTAACGGAAGTGATATTCCTTATAATATCGCTCTCGATTATTTAGGCGATGTTTATGTTGCCGGATACAGCAATAACAATACAGAATATGCTGTAATAAAATATAACGGGGAGGGAATTCTTCAATGGAATGAAAGCTATATTTTTGAGGATTATCAAAGTACCCCAACAGATTTATTAGTTGATAATTCAGGAAATGTAATAGTGGCGGGTTTCAGCAGCAAAGCTGGTGAAGAGTGGATATGGAGTA
>Ga0154475_1125_pt1 | contig 50406 bp, 46 predicted proteins | sample RifGroC2_FD_115954 | JGI IMG/M metagenome (GOLD analysis project Ga0154475, IMG submission 115954) | Ignavibacteria bacterium GWC2_36_12 | reverse complement strand
AACGATGAAATTTTTTGAAGACCATCTGGATCCTAATAACTTTATAAGAATTCACCGGTCGTCAATAATAAATGTAAGCTCAATCAAACAAATGGAGCTTTACGAGAAGGACTCTTACAGGGTCATTATGAAAGATGAGACTAAACTTCCTGTAAGTAAAACGGGATTACAGAAATTAAGGGGAATACTTTAGCAGTTTTTTAACAAACCCTCAATCAAAAATCTGCACTCTGCATTTTACATTCTACGTTCCAATAAATATATTACATATCAAATCTTCTCAGGAGATGTTATGAACCTTGATAAAGACCTTCAATCAGTTCAGGAAGCGCGCGACTTAGCCCGCAAAGCAAAAGAAGCGCAGCAGGAATTCCAGTTCTTTACACAAGGACAGGTTGATAAAATTATTAAAGCTATGGCTGAAGCCGGCTATGCCGAATCTGAACGATTGGCTAAGATGGCTCACGAAGAAACCGGTTTTGGTAAATGGCAGGATAAAGTAATTAAAAACCAGTTCGGAACTAAAAATGTTTATGAATCAATTAAAGATCTTAAAACTGTTGGCGTTGTTGGAAGTGAACAAAATGGAAAAGTATTAAAAATTGCAGTCCCTATGGGAGTTGTTTGTGCATTAGTGCCTTCAACAAATCCAACATCCACGGCAATGTATAAAGCATTGATCTCACTAAAGTGTAGAAATGGAATTGTCGTCAGCCCACATCCAAAAGCAGCAAATTGTACAGCAGAGGCTTTGAGAGTTTTATCCGATGCGGCAGAAAATGAAGGCGCACCCAAAGGATTAATTCAATGTATGACTACTCCAACAATTGAAGGAACTGAAGCATTGATGCACGACAGGAATGTCGACATTATTCTTGCCACCGGAAGCTCTCCTATGGTAAAAGCAGCTTACAGTGCCGGCAAACCGGCTTATGGTGTTGGCTCTGGAAATGTTCCTGCTTTTATTGAAAGAACGGCAAATTATAAAAAGGCAGTTGCAGATATTGTTTACGGAACTACTTTCGATAACGGAACTTTATGCTCATCTGAGCAGGCAATGATTGTAGATAGTTCTTTAAGAGAAAAAGTTATTGAAGAAGCAAAAGCAATCGGCTGCTATTTTGTTAACAATGAAGAGAAGCAAAAGTTAGCTAAAGCAATTCAAAATAATTTCAGAATTAATCCTGAAGTAGTTGGTAAACCCGCTGCATTTATTGCACGGTACGCCGGATTCAGTGTCCCTGAGAGTACCCAGGTACTTATTGCAGAGTGTGTTGAAGTCGGGAAGAGTGAACCATTATCAATCGAAAAACTTTCCCCTGTTCTTGCATTCTATACAGTTGATGGATGGCTCGAAGGATGCCATAAATGTATTGATCTTTTAAGATTCGGCGGGATTGGACATACAATGGTAATTCATTCAAACGATCAGCCGATAATAATGAAATTTGCACTTGAAAAACCTGCATTCAGAATTCTTGTAAATACTGTTGCATCAGTCGGAGCTGTAGGATACACAACTGCATTAACTCCTTCAATGACTTTAGGTCCCGGAACCTGGGGCGGTTCAATTATTTCCGATAATGTTTCTGCAAAACACCTGATGAATATTAAAAGTCTTGCCTTTGAAACAAACCCTGTTAACAAAGGAGAAAGTGTTTCGTCATTCTCAACTCCTGAGCTTTCTCATACATCTACTACTCAAAGCAGTTTTATGAAAGAGATTGAAGAAAGATTAAAAGCACGTGCGGGCAACAGACCGATTAAAGATTCTTACCTGCCTGTCCGGCAGGCAGGTTTTCCGTACAAAGAGCAGCAACAAAAAAATGTTGTGGCTAAAAAAGAAGTTTACGGGGCAGGGACAAATAAGGAAGATGTGGACAAGATTATCAGAGAGTTTAAGTTTTAGTTGAGTTTACAGGAATTTCAAACCAGTTATTAACTTCTTCCTTCTCTTTGCCATTTGCTTTTATATTAAAGAATTCATTTTTAGAGGAAGAATAGCTGTAATCTTTTTCATAAGCTGAAATGTTTTTTACAATATCTTTTATTGCATCAATCATAAAGTAAAGATCGTCATTAGTTGTTGTCGGGTGAACCGATATTCTTACCCACCCCGGCTTTTCAGAAAAATCTCCCTGGTTAATTTTATCCGTTATGTATTTTGATCTGTCATGCTCTACATGAAGAAGGTAATGCCCATAAGTTCCGGCACAACTGCATCCTCCTCTTGCCTGAATTCCAAAACGATCATTTAATAATTTAACTATAAGATTGTAATGAATATTATCTACATAAAAGGAAAAAGCCCCGAGACGTTCTTCAATATTATCTGCAAGCAAATGTAATCCATCTATTTTCCTAAGTCCCTCAAATCCTATTTTAACAAGTTCGTTTTCTCTCCCCTTCATATTATCAGTCCCCATCTGGTCCTTAAGCTGAATACACAAAGCGGCTTTAATTGTCTGCAGAAACGCAGGAGTTCCACCATCCTCTCTTGCTTCGATATTATTTATAAATTTGTGTAAGCCCCAGGGATTTGTCCAATCAACTGTTCCGCCTCCGGGATTATCCGGTACGCGGTTATGATAAAGCTTCGAATCAAAAATTAAAACTCCCGGCGTTCCTGGTCCACCGAGAAACTTATGAGGAGAAAATAAAACCGCATCCGGCTTTTCAAGAGGGTCATCGGGGCGCATATCAATTTTAAAATAAGGGGCTGAACATGCATAATCTACGAAACAGAAACCGTTATTCTCATGAATCAATTTAGCCAATTCATGAATCGGTGTTGAAATTCCGGTAACATTTGAACAAGCAGTAAAGGCACCGATTTTTAATTTTCTCTTTTTAAATTTTTGAAGCTGACCTTCAAGATCGTCAATATCTACCAAACCATCTTTATCGGGAGAAATTAAAATTACATCTGCAATTGTTTCAAGCCAGGAAGTATGATTGGAATGATGTTCCATGTGAGTTACAAAAACGACCGGTTTTAATTCTTCAGGGAGATTAAAATAATCTTTAAGCTGTTCGGGAATTTTTAATCCGAGTATTCGCTGGAATTTATTAACCAGTGCTGTCATCCCGGAACCTGCAGTAATAATCACATCATCGGGACCTGCATTACAGTGTTTCTTAATTACTTCATGGGCGTGATGATATGCATTAGTCATTGTAGTTCCTGTAACACTCGATTCTGAATGTGTGTTACCTACAAAAGGTCCGAACTTTTCAAGTATGGCTTTTTCAATCGGTGTATATAATCTTCCGCTTGCAATCCAATCGGCATAGACTATTCGCTTTTTTCCATAAGGAGAAACAAAAGTTTGATTATAACCTATTGTATTTTCCCTGAATGGCTGGAAATATTTCTCTAATGTATTCATAGCTTACAAGTTGATTTGATTCTAAAATAACTAATTAATTCCGAAAATAATATGAAAATCTATGAGTAACCTCATCACAAATTATCACATCATCACATTACTCATTATCAGACCCTTATTTCCCATTATCTTACAAAAATTTCCTATTTTGGAGTAACTATTAAAATCATTTTAGAAATGAAGTATCTTATCGGCATTGACGGTGGAGGCACAAAAACAAAATGCATAGCTGCAGACCTTGAAGGACATCCTGTTTATGAAACTTCCGGTGGTCCTTCAAATTTCCTGGTTTTTGGATTGGATAGAGTTTCTGAAACTATTCTTGATCTTCTAAAAGAATGTATTAAAAATCTTAGTTGCACTTTTAATGATTTGGCTTGCATCGTAATAGGAACAGCAGGGGCAGGCAGAATAGAAGATGCAGAAAAATTAGAAAACCATTTTTTAAAATTTGCTGAGAATAATAACTCTATAATAAAAAATTTTAAAGTGGTAAGTGATGCGAGAATCGCTTTCGAAGGAGCTTTTTCCGGAAAACCCGGAAGCATTCTTATTTCAGGTACCGGGTCAATTATTTGGGGAAAAGATTCCGAAGGGAATATTCATAGAGTCGGCGGTTTTGGAAGATTTATTGGCGATGAAGGAAGCGGATACAGTATCGGGAAAAAAGGATTAGCAGGGATTTCAAAATTTTATGACGGCATAGGAAAGATCACTATGCTTTCCAAGCTTGTTGCAAATCATTTTGGAATAAACAGCAGCGAAGGACTAATTAATGCGGTGTATAAAAATAATTTTAATATAGCATCCGTTGCTCAGTATGTTATTTATGCAGCAAAAAAAGATGATGAAGTATGTAGAAAAATAGTAGATGAAGAAACCGATGAACTCATTTTTTACATACTTGCAATGAAAGAAAAATTAAGACTTAAAGTTCTGGAAGTTTCTTTCGCAGGCAGTATAATTACAAATGACAATTACTTTTCTCAGGTGCTGCGAAAAAAAATTAAAGAAAGGTTCGATGATGTGGTAATTAAAGAACCGGAACAACCGCCGGTTATTGGTGCTCTACTGATTGCTAAGAATTCGTTATAAAGAAATAGAATCTTTTTAACTTGATTTAATAATTTACTTTTTAATCAGCTGTTATTGACCAAACATTTTTTTCGCTTTTTCTTATATTATTATTAATAGAATTTAAATTACTATCATTATATATCTATGCCGCTGAAAAGATCAAGAAACTCGATGATTGCAGGTGTTTGCGGTGGTATTGCAGAATGGCTGGGGTGGGATCCAACAATTGTAAGAATAGGTTACGTACTACTCTCTGTTCTTAGTGCTGCTTTCCCGGGGATATTAGTGTATATAATTCTGTGGATTGTTATACCTCCACCGGATTAAATACAATTTATATTTTTTATTCATTCAAACCGGAGCGGATATGTTTATAAAAAAGATTGGAAGAAGAAGAATATTCTTTTCCTCTATACTGCTTTTGTCTTTCACATTTTTCTGCAACTCAGATACTCACTCTGAGAGACAGTCGGGGGTAAAACTTCCTCCCGGATTTAAAATAGAAATTTTTGCGGATAACGTTCCCGGAGCCAGGTCAATGACACTGAGCCCTGATGGAGTTTTATTTGTCGGTACAAGAGACAGTAAAGTTTATGCCGTACTTGATACAAATAAAGACGATAAGGCAGATAATGTAATTACTATTGCGAGCGGACTCAAAAGTCCCAACGGAGTTACCTTCAGGGATGGAAGCCTATATGTTGCGGAGATAAGCAAAGTATGGCGCTACGATAATATTGAAAAAAATCTCCAAAACCTGCCTGAACCTGTTTTAATCAATGATCATTTCCCGGGCGATGCACATCATGGCTGGAAGTTTATTGCTTTTGGACCGGACGGTAAACTATACGTACCTGTCGGTGCCCCTTGCAATATCTGTTTAAGAGATGATGATAAAAGATATGCTTCAATTATGAGAATGAATGCCGATGGAAGCGATCTTGAAGTTTTTGTTCACGGAATAAGAAACTCTGTCGGTTTTGACTGGCACCCGGAAACAAATGAATTATGGTTTACAGATAACGGAAGAGATATGCTCGGTGATGATATCCCTTCTGATGAATTAAACCATGCACCCGAAAAAGGGCTACACTTCGGTTATCCATTTGTCCATCAGGGAGATATACCCGACCCGGAATTTGGTGAAGGAGTAGATTTAACCAAGTATGTAAAACCTGTTCAGAAGCTCGGTCCTCATGTTGCCGCACTTGGAATGAGATTTTATACAGGCAATATGTTTCCTGAAGAATATAAAAACAGGATTTTTATTGCACAGCATGGAAGCTGGAACAGAAGCCAGAAAATAGGCTACCGCGTAATGTCTGTAAAACTAAATGGAAATGAAGTTGTAAGCTATGAACCTTTTGCGGAAGGCTGGTTGAAAGGAGATTCCGTTTCAGGAAGACCTGTTGATGTTCTTGTAATGCCCGATGGTTCATTACTTGTTTCCGATGATTTCGGCGGCGTTATTTACAGGATAACTTATAAAAATTAAATAGATCATCGGTCAAAGGTTTAATTATTTTATTAGATCCAATAACTTTTTTCTTAAAATAATTTTTTATCAGTTAATATGAAAAGATCCCTTCTTTTACTTCTTCTCACTTCTGTATTAACCCTACTTTTTTCATGCGATGAAACAGAGAAAGAAAAAGTACCTGAAAAAGAAAGTAAAATTATTAAAGAACCAGCCAAAGCAATTGATGCATGCTCTATACTTGATAAAAGCGATATCGAAAAAATCTTTAATACTAAAATGAAAGAACCGAAAGAAGGAAGAAGCCAGGAAGGCGGAATAAACAATATTTCTTTTTCAGAATGTTCGTTCGAATCAGATACAGAAGGTTCGAAAATCTATTTGAGTATTTACATTCGTTTTTCTCCATTTAATAGTGATGCGTATTCAACTATGCGGAGTGTACACAATTCATTCAAACAATCCGGTATAGAAACTTATAATGTGGATGGGGTCGGAGACGTTGCATTCTGGGGTGGAAATCAATTGCATGTATTCTTCGATGAAGACTACTATTTTATTATAACATTATTGGGTTTAAGGGATCAGTATGCTGCTATTGAAAAATCAAAAATTGTAGCTCTAAAAATAGCTGAAAACATTAAGTGATTACCTTTAATAACTCATCTTATCCAGCTTAACTTTCCCCCTGAAAATCCAATAGATTGTGATTGTGTATCCGATAACGAAAGGCATGCCTATTATTGCAATTGTTAGCATTGTACTCAATGTTTTTTGGGATGAAGCAGCATTGTAAATAGTAAGACTGTAATCAGGATTGATTGTTGAGATAACTATGTTGGGAAAAATTCCCGCTGCAAATAAAGCCAGTAATGCAGCTATAGATGCGCAGGATGAAAGGAATGCTTTAAATTCTTTTTTATGATGAATTTCCCTTGGAATGTTGGCTATTGCAAGCATGTTGAGTAAAGCAAGAATAAAGAGAAACGGTGTGTCTTTAAAATGCTGTGTCATATGAGGAAAGTAAACTAATGTAGCCATTGTTGTAGAAACAAAGCAGATAACAAAAAAGATAATAGTATTGTTAACCCATCCTCTTGCTTTCTGCTGAATTTCACCTTCGGTTTTCATAACAAGATAAATTGAGCCATGCATCATAAAAAGAGCTACTGTTGTTATTCCAACCAAAACAGTGTAAGGAGTAATTAAACCTAAAAAGCTCCCGGCAAATTCCTTGTCAGCCCCAACGGGAACACCGGTTACGATATTACCGAGTGCAACTCCCATAAGCAAAGCAATAACAATACTTGCAACACTAAACAGAACATCCCACATTTGTCGCCACCACTTTGCTTCCTGCTTGCTTCGGAATTCTAAAGCAACAGCTCTGAAAATCAAAACAAAAAGAAGAAGCATAAAAGCCGTATAGAATCCTGAGAAAACTGTCGCATAAACATCGGGGAAAGCTGCAAATAAAGCTCCGCCTCCTGTAACAAGCCATACTTCATTTCCATCCCAAACAGGACCAATTGCATTTATCGCTATTCTTCTTTCTTCATCTTTCTTAAAAAGAAGATGGAGTGCGCCGACACCAAGATCAAAACCATCGAGAATAGCATAACCTGCTAAGAGAATGCCTATAAGAATAAACCAAATTGTGTTAAGGTCGAAAGTGAATTCCATTTATAAACTCCGGTTAAAGGTTTTATTTCTCAAAAATAAATTTTTGTTTTTCATATTCAGATACAATTGTCTCCGGTTCTTCAGGCCCATGCTTAATTTTTTCATTCAACAAATAGATAAAAAGAATAAAAAGGAAAAGGTAAATAACCGCAAACAGAATAAGAGAGAACATGATTTGCCCGGCAGTTACAACTTTAGACAAAGCATCGGAAGTTTTGAGCAAACCATAAACAATCCATGGTTGCCTTCCAACTTCAGCAGTTATCCAGCCAAGCTGATTTGCTATTTGAGGACCCAAAACGGAAAATACAAAAACCCGGAGAAGCCACCTGTGATTGAAAAGCTTACTTCTCCACCAGAGAAACACACCGAGAACAGAGATGCCTATTAAGAAAAATCCTATAGCCACCATAATATGATAAGACTGAAAAACGATATTAACTGGTGGTGTTTCATTTTTGGGAAAAGAATTCAAACCGGCAATCGGTTTTGCAGCATCTCCATAAACAAGATAGCTTAGTAAACCGGGAATAGAAACTCCGAGTTTAACCTCTTTATTTTTTTCATCGACCCAGCCGAATAAGTGAAGATCCCCAACAGCAGAAGAATCGAAGTGTGCTTCCATTGCAGCTAACTTTGCCGGCTGATTTTCATTCACTCCTATTGCACTTTGATGACCTGTAAACAATTGAAACAATGATGCAAAAAGTGCAAGAAGCATAGCAATTCTTAATGAAGACTTTGCAAAATCGAGGTGCCGGTTTTTAAGTATATAAAAAGCACTAACACTTATTACAAGGAAAGCACCAGCAAGCCATGCACCGGAAAGGACATGCAATAATCTATCAACAGAAGAAGGATTAAAAACCATTGCCCAAAAATCTGTTATCTCGGCACGGGCACTCAAACCTTCTCTCACAATATGGTAGCCTGCCGGTGTCTGTTGCCAGCTATTAGCTACTACAATCCAAACTGCGCTGAACATTGAACCAAGTGAAACTATTATCGTTGAAATAAAATGTGTACGCGGTTTTACTTTATCCCAGCCAAAAACAAGAAGAGCAAGAAATCCTGATTCAAGGAAGAAAGCGAAAATTCCCTCTGCAGCTAATGCGCTTCCAAAAACATCACCAACGAACCGGGAATACGTTGCCCAGTTAGTACCAAACTCAAACTCCATCACAATGCCTGTTGCAACCCCAATTGCAAAAGTTAGAGCAAAAACTTTAACCCAGAATTTTGTCATCTGCTCATAAAGAGGATTTTTTGTTTTAATATACATACCCTCCATCATCACAAGAAGGATTCCCAATCCGATACTTAATGGCGGGTATATGTAATGGAAGGCTACTGTAAAAGCGAATTGAATCCTTGCAAGAATCTCAGTATCCATATTAAAAACCCCTGATATAAATGATGTATTATTGGAACAAAGTTAGAAAATTTTTTCCCGTTATAAAAGAAAGTTAATAATAAATTTTCCGGACTATTATCCGTACACTCAGCCTTTTAACTTATTGTCAAGTTCTAATTTCTTTGCAAATCCCGCACTAAAATTTTCGATCATATCCGCTACTTCACTATTCTTAGTTGACCTCCTGTATGTATCGGCAAACTTCAATAGTACCTGGTGAAAGTGAACATTCATGTCGTCGACTAACATTTCTTTTGTCCATAAATCTATCCCGAGAGTTACATTTTCTTTTTTATCCCATAGAGAAAGCATTACCGACTTGGCTTCTTTTTTCCCGTTAAACCCGGCGTCGGTGGCTTCCCATTCAATTTTTTCCGGAACCCTGTTATCGTCCAATTCAAAGGTTAATTTTATTTCAGAAATTTTAGACATTTTTTACTCACTTTATTTATCTCTGCTGTTAAAATAACAAAACATTATAAAGCATATTTAATTGAATATATTTTTTCATAAGAATAGTTTAGATTAAACATTCATTTTATGATTAAAAAAATATACCTCGTTTTCTTTGTGCTTATAATATTTAACTCCTATTCTTATTCACAAATGGAGATTAGTACCGGTGTTTATACAGGCGGGGGAATTATTTCGGCAAACTCCCCCGGACAAACTGCATTTACTTCTTCGGTATTTGTTGATGCATACCTTAATCCTGAAGATTACCTTTCCGCAAGATTAAGCTTTATCTTTGCAACAGATTTCAATTCTCTTATACCCGAAAGCAGGAATCAATACTATCCTTTTATTAAAGGGTTATCTCTTAAAGGAGTTTATACTTACTATTTTACCACCAATATTTTTATGGAACAGGGATTGGGAGGCTTACTGCTTAATGACAGGATTTACATTGACAGAAATAACTGGGACTTTGGAGTTATCTTTTCATTATTGGGAGGGGTCGATCTGAGAAAAGAAGAATATAACGGTTTCAAAATCGGAATAGGAACAGAATACGGAATGACCTTTATGAATTATTCTATTCAATACTTTTCCATACATTTTCAGGGGCAATATGTTTTTTAGGACTCGGCTTTTACCTATCTATTAGAGACAGTGACCAAAAAGTCAAGAGTATGAAAAAAACTTTCGGAAGTAATATATTATATCACTATCCTCTTGAAAGATAGTTTCAATTGGCAGAAAACAAATAAAAAAACTGAACAAAAAAATCAGTTATCAGATATAGGAATCCGGCTGATATAATGGTTCAATTTCCCATTCGTCTTCAATTGTTCCAACGCAATGCGAACACTTGGGCACATTAAAAACAACTTTCTCTTCACTGGGCGCTGCCCTTACAAAGTTCAACACTGTTTTACAGCTTGAACATTGTACAACATGAGAGTTAGTTGTTTTCTTTGAACATTCCGGACAAATAAATCCAAGTTCTCCAGGTGTCTCACTGGGATCAACCAAAAAAATGGCATTACATCTCGAGTTGTTGCATTTAGCGAAGTGCCATTTAACAGTATCCTTAGTCTCGATATCTCTCTCCCTCAAGATTTTGAATACGCCAAACATAAATACTTGTTTCTAAAAAGTCTATTGAAAAATTACTCTCTAAAAAATATTCTTTTAATTGAATCGTCAAATAATTTTTATAAATTGACCCGTAAAATTTACTCTTTATAAAATGCTAAAAGGATTCATTTATTATTCAGTGATTTATTTTTCAATTTTATATGAAAAGGAGTCATATTAACGAATGGATAGAATTAACTGCTTCAAAGCTTACGATATACGGGGTAAAGTACCTTCCGAACTCGATGCGGAATTAGCTTACAAAATAGGGCTGGCTTATGCAAAATATATAGATGCCGAAAAAATTGTAATAGGAAGAGATGTACGGCGATCATCGGATGCTCTTTTTGAGGCATTGAAAAGAGCTTTGAACGATAATGGCGTGGATGTAATAGATTTAGGGCTTTGCGGTACTGAAATGGTTTATTATGCTACCCCTGCCCTTGATGCGGATGGAGGAATAATGATTACTGCAAGCCATAATCCTCCCGAATATAACGGGATGAAATTTGTAAGAAAAGGATCTCTTCCGATTGGATATGATTCGGGATTAAAAGAAGTAGAGAAAATGATCCTGTCTGATAATCTTTCTCCATTAAGTCATGACCCCGGAGATACAAAGCATTTTAATGTAATGAATGGATTTTTAAACAACCTGAAAAAGTTTTATGACCCTGAGAAAATAAATCCTTTTAAGGTCGTAGTTAATGCAGGTAACGGGTGTGCAGGACTAACCCTCGATGCTATTGAATCCCAACTTCCGATTAAAATGATAAAAATATTTAATGAGCCGAACTCTGATTTTCCCAACGGTGTTCCTAATCCTTTACTTCCTGAGAACAGAAAGCCGACAATAGATGCGGTCTTGCAAAACAATGCTAATCTGGGAGTTGCCTGGGACGGGGATTTTGACAGGTGTTTCTTTTTTGATGAAAAAGGAAATTTTATCGAAGGATATTATATTATCGGGTTACTTGCAAAATCAATTCTTAAAAAGAATCCCGGCGAAAAAATAGTTCACGATCCCCGCTTAATATGGAACACAATTGACCTTGTTGAAAAGGCGGGAGGCATTCCTGTAGTTTCTCAAAGCGGACATGCTTTTATAAAACAAAAGATGAGAGAAGTTGATTCAATTTACGGTGGTGAAATGTCTGCTCATCATTACTTCAGAGATAATGCTTATTCCGACAGCGGTATGATTCCGTTCCTGCTCATATTGCAATTAATGTCTGAAGAACAACGTGCGCTTTCCGATCTTGTGGAAGAAATGATTGCAAACTACCCATGTTCAGGAGAAATAAACTCGCAAATTGCAGATCCCGCAAAAAAGATTGAAGAAATAGCTGCTAAATATTCTGACGGTAAGCATGATAGAATAGACGGACTTAGCGTTGAATATGAGAGATGGAGATTCAATGTAAGAATGTCAAACACTGAACCCATAATCAGGCTCAATGTTGAAAGTAAAGGTGATATAAAATTAATGAATGAGAAAACAGAAGAATTGTTGAAAATTATAAGAGGTTAAAAAAAAGTTCAAGTGCAAGTGTAAGTTCAAGAAAAAACTGTTATCGTACTTGAACTTGCTCTTGAACTTAAACTTACTTACTTCACTTCAACTTTGAAAGGCACCTTTAGTTTTTCCCATTCAAAATTAACAACTGCAGATTTATCATCAATCTTTGTAATAGAATAAGCCAACCACTCCTGTAAACCGTTACTTTGCGGTTTTACATTAATTCTTAGCGCATCCTCAGCTTCATTATACTCAAAAGCACCCCACTGGTCTGCAACTTTATTAAATATTAATGTCCAGTTACTTTTATCAGGAATTGCAAAAAAACTGTATTTACCCGCAGCAAGTTTTTTCCCTTCGATAGTAACATCGGTACTAAAGCTTATGATTGTAGCTTCATTTGCACCTGCACGCCAGACTTTATTGTAAGGAACAAGTTCGCCCCATATTGTTCTTCCTTTTACGCCGGGTCTGCAGTAATCAATTTTTACTTCCGTAAAACCGACAACCTGCATAACAGAAGCTTTAGGACTAATCCTTATTTTATTCTCCTGTGCATAAGAGGTAAAAACAGTAAAAACGATAAATAATAAACATAAATAAGCACAGAGATTTTTCTTCATATTTCCTCCGATTTTATACGAAATTATAAAGCAACAAATTATCAAAAGCCAGCAATATTTTATTACACCATTTAAATACCCTTCGGGGTTTTGACATGTATTTCAATTCTCTTCTAAAAGTTAAAGATAAAACAATATGTTCAGAAATTCATGATTTAAAACAAGACTTTTGATATTCGGATGTAATATGGTTAGATTTTGTGCGGTTTTTATAGTTAAATTTTTTTGAGAGGATAGTAATGGCTCCCCATAAAAAAATAAAATCATCTCTTGAACCTGCCTACCAACCAAAGGTTGATAAACCGGCAGGCAGGCTTAAACCTGAAGATTTAAGATGGCGGTGTAACCCTGAATTATTTCAATTCGATTCTACCGAAGATTTAAAACCTATTGAAGGAATACTTGGACAGGAACGCGCATTAAAGGCTTTAAAGATCGGTGTTGACCTGAGAAAGCCTGGCTACAACATATATATTGCAGGGTTGTCAGGAACAGGTAAAGCCACAACAGTAAAAAAAATCCTGGAAACAATATCATCGGAATGCCCGCCTTTAAAGGATTACGCTTATGTTAATAATTTTAAAGATCCGGACAGACCAATCCTGCTTACCTTTCCAAAAGGAAAAGCAAAATCATTTAAAGCAGACCTGGCATCGGCTATAAATATTCTTAAACAAAGAATCCCTCAGACTTTTGAAAGCGAGTCCTATGTAGAGAAAAAGAAAAGGATCATAAGTGAGTACAATGATAATGAACAAAAACTTATGAATGCTTTTGAGGAGAAAATTAAAAAGGATAATTTTTCCCTGGGACAAGTTAAAATCGGACAGGTTGCCAGACCAGATATAATACCAACGATCGATAATCAGCCTGTTCCCGTCTACCAGCTTGAAGAACAGGTACAAAAAGGGAAACTGACAAAAGAACAGGCTCATGAAACCTTAAAAAAATATAACGAGTACCAGGAAGAACTTCAGCTATTATTTAAAAAAGGACTTAAGATCAGCCAGGATTTTCAACAAAAACTTGCAAGCCTGGAAAGAAGTGTTGCCGAATCCGTTGTAAAAGGAGTAGTGGAGAATCTTAAAGAAAATTATACTTACGAAAAGGTATCGGAATATCTTACACTTGTAGAAGAAAGTATCCTGGAGAATATCGGGATATTCAAAGGAATAAAACCCGAAGGTGAAGCTGCATCCGATGGATTTATAATCGATTATTTTAAAGAGTATGAAGTCAATATTATACTGGATAACAGTGAAACCAGCGAGTGCCCGGTAATTATTGAGACATCCCCCTCTTACATAAATGTTTTGGGAACTATTGAAAAAGTTAATGACGGCAGAGGCGGCTGGTACAGCGACTTTACAAAAATAAAAGCTGGTTCCCTTTTAGGCGCTAATGGCGGTTACTTAGTGCTAAATGTGTACCACCTGTTTGAAGAACCGGGTGTATGGAAAATTCTTAAACGTGTGCTTACATATAATAAACTCGAGATACAGGATCCCCCATCTTACTTCCCGCTTGCATCAACAACACTTAAACCGGAACCAATCGATATTGATACAAAGATAATTCTCATCGGGAGCGGTTACATATACTCTTTACTTTCCGAGCATGAATATGATTTTAAAAAAATGTTCAAGGTTAAAGCCGACTTTGACTTTGAAATTAAAAGAAATGATAAAGTTGTTCACGATTACGCAAGAGTAATAAAGAAGCTGATAAAAGAAGAGACCCTGCATGAGTTTGACAGATCGGCTATAGCTTATATTCTTGAATTAAGTGCAAGGTATGCAGGACAAAAAAACAAGCTCACAACCCGGTTTTCCTGGGTTGCCGATTTAGCAAGGGAAGCAAGCTTCTGGGCAGATGACGATGGTTTTAAAGTTGTTTCCGCTGCACATGTCGAAAAGGCATTCATCTATGCTAAAGACAGACACGGCATGCTCGAATCGAAAATTTCAGATATGATTGAAGAGAATACTTTACTTATCGATACCGAGGGTGAAAGAATAGGACAGATAAACGGGCTGGCTGTTTATGGCGCAGATTATTATTCATTCGGACGCCCCACAAGAATTACCGCAACTGTTTCTTTGGGAAGCGGAAGTATTATAAACGTTGAACGTGAAGCCGGAATGAGCGGTAAACATTATACCAAAGGAGTGTTAATTATTTCAGGTTATTTCAGAGAAACTTTCGGGCAGGATATTCCTCTTTCATTTAATGCCAACCTTGTGTTTGAACAATCTTACGGAACTGTTGACGGCGATAGTGCTTCCTGTGCAGAGATATTTGCTTTACTTTCAACCTTGGCAGGTTTGCCAATTAAACAATCAATTGCTGTTACAGGTTCTTTAAATCAAAAAGGAGATGTACAGCCCATCGGCGGAGTAAATGAGAAGATCGAAGGCTTCTATGATGTCTGTAAATCGAGGGGTCTTACAGGCAAACAGGGTGTGATAATACCAACTCTCAACGTTAAAGAATTGATGCTGAGGGAGGACGTAATTCAGTCGGTTAGAGAAGGGAAATTTCACATCTATGAAATTAAAAGAGTTGAGGAAGGCATCGAAATCTTAACAGGAGTAAAGGCGGGACAGAAAACTAAAAAAGGCTATGAGCCAAATTCCGTTTTTCATCTTGTTGAAAAGAAAATCAAAGAACTTTACGCAAAATCGAGAGCCGTACGCGCAAACAGCAGCAAGAATATTTCTAAAAAGAAAAAGAGATGAGCACAAGACTTACCGAAGTATTTTCAAAAACTAAAATACTTTGCACTTTAGGACCCAGCACATATACAACGGAAGACATCGAGAAACTTATTCTTGCCGGTATGGATGGTGTAAGATTAAATTTTTCCCACGGCGATTACGATTTTTATGAAAAAGTTTTTCAAAACATTTATAACGCCTGCGTAGAAGAGAAAACCCCTCTCGCAGTATTGATTGACCTGCAGGGACCAAAAATAAGGATTGGTGAACTTGCCGAACTGGAAATCGAATTAATAACCGGTGAAAAAATTGAAATCACTACTGAAAATATAAAAGGAACGAAAGCGAGAATCTCCACTTCGTACAAACGCCTTGTTGAAGATGCGGCTATAGGTGACGCAATTTTAATTGACGATGGTTTAATAAGATTAAGGATTACAGGAAAGAAAAAAGATTCCGTTATTTGTGAAATAGAGAATGGAGATATTTTAAAGCCGAAGAAAGGAATGAACCTTCCCGGGATGAAAATCTCTGCACAAGCTGTAACAGAGAAAGATTACAGGGATCTCGAATTTGCTCTTAGTAAAAGAGCTGATTTTATAGCTCTTTCATTTGTAAGAAGTGCAAATGATATTATTATCCTCAGAGAATGGCTTAAGAGCAAAAACAATATTAAACCTATAATTGCAAAAATTGAAAAGAAAGAAGCTGTCGAAAACTTCGATGAAATCCTTGAGGCGGCTGACGGAATAATGGTTGCAAGAGGCGATCTCGGTGTTGAGCTTCTTCCGCAGGAAGTTCCCGTAATACAAAAAATGATAATTAAAAAATGCAATGCGATAGGCAAGCTTGTTATAACTGCTACACAAATGCTGGAAAGCATGATACACAATCCTATCCCGACGCGTGCCGAAGCGTCCGATGTGGCTAATGCCGTATGGGACGGAACTGATGTGGTTATGCTGAGCGGTGAAACTTCCGTTGGTAAATTTCCTCTCAGGTCTGTCCAGATAATGAATGACATTCTTAAGAATACGGAATTTCATCTTCGTCCTGTGCAGGAAACGGAATTAAAAATACCAGAGAGTATTGAAGAAAATCTTTTCGATTCCGTGGGACGTGCTATTTCGAGCATCAGCAGGCAGGTTAAAGCAGAAGCAATCGTTACGTTTACTTATAAAGGAAGAACGGCAAAAAATCTTTCCAAGTTCAGACCCGAAGCAAAGATAATAGCTCTCTCCAACAACTTTGAAATTATGAACCGGCTTTGTTTAAGGTGGGGCGTTACATCAATCTACATGGAAGATATTGATAAAGAAAAGATAGCCGTTGACAAAGCCAAAAAATTAATTTTAGAAAACGGGCAGGTTAAAGAAGGCGATATGGTTATCTTTACTGCCGGAGCTCCCTACTCCGAGAAAAGCCGCGCCAACTGGCTACGGTTTGAGGTGATTTAGAAAGCTGTAGTAAGAGTTGACTTATGCAAGAAAAAAAAATTAATTAATTAAAAAACTATTATTTTATAAGTTTTGCTGAGTGATGAACACGTACAATTCCTATAAGGTTATCAGATTCAATTCTATAAACAATTCTGTAATTACCTTCAATTAGTTCTCTTATTAATTTATTTTCAAATTCAGGTATGATTCGTCCTGATTTTGGAAAATTTTCTATCTGCTCAATTCTATTAATAATTTTTTCAATTTGTTTAGCTGCATAATATTTTGAGTCTTTAGAAATATATTCATAAATGTTTTTAAGATCATCTAAGGCTAACTCAGTCCAGATTACTTTTGCCATTCTTCAATTTTTTTCTTTGCTTCTTCATGGGGCAAAGTCTTTTTCTCATCCAATTGCTTTAATCCTTTTTCTACTTTCTCAATAAAGATCAGTTTTTCTATTAATTCTTCCAGCTCAAATTCCTGCGGCAATTCTTCCGCTACTTCAATAACTTTTTCTTTTTTCATATTATTTACCGCTTAGATTTTTATTTTCTCAAAACTTAAAGAAATAAACTCAAAAATACTATAAACGAAATAATTGTTGAAGATTATGCTAATGAAAGAAGGTTATATTTTAATTTTTACAGCCGGAGCTCCTTATTCGGTAAAAGGCCGTGTTAACTGGCTAAGGTTTGAAGTGATTTAACAAAAACCATAAGCAGTCTTCATCTGGCAATGGGCAAAAATGCAAAGAATAATTAAATACTAGTTACCACCTGTTTTAAGAAATTCCTCAATCCCAACAATTTAATGTTCTTTATCTTTTGGTGGATTTGGGTCTTTGGATGCAAATGTATCCTTACTTCTTATTTTACCATCAAGTCCTTTAGTAGTTAGCTCACGCCCGCCCAGGTTTTTAATAATTTTCTTCTTTCAAATAGTTTTTCTCAGCATAAATCCAAGTAAACCAAAAAGCCCCCATTATTTTATTAAAACAATCTTCAGGCGCTAATTCTCTAAAAGATATTGTATCACCATAATGTGCGATATAATTTCTAATTACACCAATATAAAATATTGTAGTAGCTATTTCTTGATATTCTTTAGGTATCATCCTTATATATATATTAATCGATTTAATTCTTGAAGCCAAATCTAAATTATTTGCTTTGGTCATTTCCGGCCATTTCTTTCCTGATAAAATATAATGCAATAACTTTGGTAAGTTAAAATATTTTCTTAATGAAGGAAGAAGAGTTTCTGTTTCTTTATTCATGTCTGTTTTATAAATAGTCTTAATAAATCTTTCATAATTCATTGCAAGTATTGTGAGATTATTTATAATGTTATTGTATTCATATTTGCCCCAACTAACATCGTAAATTGCAGAATAAATAGTTGATAAATAATTTCGCTTGCAGAATTGAATAAAGCGATTTACTGATTGTTCTTCTACAGGGACATCAATTTCTTTAAAGCATCTTTGAACTTCTTCTTTAATTGCTCTGAATAGATGTTCTCGTGCTAAAGCTGATTTACCTTCTACAATATATTCTAAAGGATGTAAATAAATAATTGATCGTACTCTTCCAATCCTCTTATATACGCATTCCAAATCATAACCATAACTAACTCGAATAAACATAATTAAATATTCTATATCATTGCGAATACAGGTACATAATTTTTCCTTTGATAGCTTTTCGAATTCAAAGAATTTTTGAATTAAGAACCTCAAGAAATTAAAAACTTCACTCTCTTCGATTTTATATTTTATTAAAGTTGTTTGGGTAATCTTTCTTTCACGCTCTTTCATAAATAATTTATATTTTTCTTGCTCCATATTATGCAGAGTATATATACTTCTAGGACTGGGATTATAAGTAGTATGAATATTTCTGATAGCCTGAACATAAAACGATAAAAAGTCAAAATACTTAAACCATTTTTCGTATTCATCAATTATAAACTTTGGATTGTCAGGCAAGCTCCATCTATGAATTCTCTTATATGGTAAATGAAACTTCATAAATTGTCTAAATGTTTTTTCATTAAAAATATTTATATGATAGTTTAGTTTGCATGAGTCCAACATTTCAAAAAGTGGATATATTTTCCAATATGAATAAAATCCAAGATTTCTTTCCAAGGTTACAGTTTCGCCCTCATAGTTAATTTTGAACTTCCCCTGATTATATCTATGACGACTAGGTATCCTTATAAAAGATGAGATTTTCTTTTTATCGAAAGGATGGAAAATCTGATTGTTATAATGCCAATATAAATACGCTTCTATGTTTTCTTTTAGGTTTAGGTATTTTTTGGGAAAAACTAAATTAAAGTTATGATCATAGTTATTTCTATAACAGAATTCTTCGAATCTTTTTGATTTTTTAATTATAAAATCGGGTAATAATGCTTTTAATTTCTCAAATTCAGTTAGAACTTTTGAATCAATTGACGAATTCAAAATTTTTATTTCACAATCCTCACATAATGTTAAAAAATCCTTTTCTTGTAAATATCTTTCTCCGTATTCGTTTAAATTCATCTATTACTTATTCACTTAAATTTTTTATCTATCTTCAATATGTATTATTCAGGTATTATGTATGAGTAAACCTTGCTATCCATTCAATTTCATTATTTGTTAAGCCTTTAATCTGTTTCAAGTCGTCAATATCTTTTATTTTGCCCAAAGCTTTGCGAAGATTTAATATTTTTATTGCTTTATCATCTGAAACAATCCAGTTAAAATTTTGCTTAAAATTTTTCAAACTTACTGTATTAATATTGACTGATTGCTTAATTATTTTCCCGTTTATATAATCTGTTCTATACCATGAAAAAGGGACATATTCAAACCACAACATAGTCTGCCAACGTGGAGGATTATTTGTTACCTAGTTCAAATGATATATTATGCAGAATCGTTGAATACTTAATTAATGATTCTAATCTTTTTTCAAGATAACCTTCACTAACAAGCAAGTATTTTTTCCCAGGTATCAATTTTTCTAACCTATGCTTAAGAGAATTGTTTACATAAAGTAATAACATCTCATGTGCTTTAAGTTCATCAGAATATAAGTAAGATAAATGCCCTTCCGATCCTTTAGAAATTTCAATATTCCCGTATTTATAATTAGAAGAGTTTTTAAAGGTTTGTGTTATTCTGTACAGTGGTTCATTAATAGCGTTTTGATATTTCAAAATGAAGTCGAAGGCAAATTCATAACAAAATAATGCATCATTCTCATTCCATTCCCTTTGCATTACTGTTTGAATACTCATTTTATCTGCCCTATATTGATGTGGAATATGGTTTAAATAATCTTCAAATAATTCATTGGCTTTTGAATCAATGTTCAGTTTTGTGAGTATTAGTTCATTTTTTATCCTTGCAAAGAACTCAGAATAAAACTTTGTATCTTTTTTTGCTTCAATTATAGCAGAAAGTGATGAATGATTTATTTCAGATGATTTTATTATTTCATACCAAGTGTTCTCAAATGCATCTCTTGATGCAACAACTGAAGCAAAATATTTTTTATTTAAATAAAAATCTTTTGATTTTTTTAAATGGTTTTTTACGATTACATTATTAATAAGTAAATAATCATCCAGATCAATATCAGACAATTTAAATATATTCACTATGCAGTAACTAAAACATTTTTTTGTAATCTTTACAAAACGTTCTAACTCAATGCCAGGATTCACTAAACCATGCTGAATCAAATTACGAGTTTTTCTAAGTAATTTAATATCTGATAAGTAAGGTAGTTTTAGGTTAAATTCGGATATTAATAAATTATTCAGCTGACTTGCCAAATTTGCTAAATCTAAGCGATCTAAATCCCCTTTAATTTTATTCTCAAAATCTAAATAACTAATTATTTGTCTTAATAAATTTTCTATTACTGTGTCTAAACCTTGGAAAGAAATTAAATAATCTATTTCGGTTTTTTTTAATGCATGTTCAATGGCATGATGGAGTAATAGTTTGGTTCTTATTAGTAATCTTATTGTTTGATTGTCTATTTTATCCTTCACTATTCATTCCATTTATATAGATTGTTCAAGAAGCGGATAACTAATCTAAAAGTAATTTGGGCATCTTCTTCTGAAAATTCTTCAAATATATTATGTACTATAAAATTTCTGTCAATTCTTAAACCATTTAAGAAATGAAATTGACTTGATGAGATTAATTTATCTTCTTTGGCTTTAAGGATCATTTCTTCAAAATTTTTCATCCCATATTTTTCTCTTAATTTTGATTCCAATATAGCAATACATAAGAAAGAACTTCCTTTATTAGAACCATTTAAATACATTTGAAAAGCTTCGTTTAATACATTAAAAACTTTTTTATCATATAATAAAAAAGGTTCTATTGTAAAATCACCTAATCCTCTTTTTCTTTTATCTATGAATTCAAATATTCGATTATAATCTTTTATTGCTACAGTTTCAGATGGCTTGGGCGCAGCTAAACCAGCACCAATTAATCCACCTAAAAACAGCAGAGGTAATTCATCACTCATAATTTTCTACCTATATAGTCATTTAATATTTTGATCACATATCTAATATTAATTCTCCTCCACCACCCTTATCTCCTCTTCCGTCAATCCATAAAGCTTATAAACCATTTCATCTATTTGTTTTTCTAAGACTGTGGTATCTGTACTTGAACTTTTAGATTTCTCTTTGAGTATATTATTAACGAGTTCTTCAAAAAGTATATTCTCTTCTTTATTAAAAACCTTAATGGGTATTTTTTTAATGTATTGAACTTTATATTCTAAATAACCACCACGTCTTCCAACAGCATACAATTTCATTAAGTACTCAACAAGTTTTGAGTTTAGAAGTCCTAACAAGAATTTACTATCAGTCTTAATCAGAAAACAGGTCATATCAACAACAGCATGATCTACTAACGAAAAATTGTTGCCTAAAGAAACATTTGGATAAATAATATGCTGCTCTTTGATATTAATTGTTTTGTTTATTTGTTGATATTCATACCATAGCTTAGTATGATTTGTTAATCCTTCTTTAATTATTGCCCTATTAGACAAATTTTCTTTTATCTGCTGAAGATATGAATTCGCTTTTGGATACTTCTCTAATTCTACCAAACAATATTTATCATCATATGGAAATATGATATTATTTTTTGCTATCACCGGTTCATACTTCTTTACATCTCTTCCAAATACGTAAGGCTTACTTAATTCGGACTCAATATCTGAATTAAGATAACCATCATTGTAACCAGTCTTAACTCCAACCACTGGTAGAGCATATATTTTTTCAAGTTGTTGAGAATTTTTATTTATTTTATTTAATAACCTATTTACGGAGTCATTAGTTACTTTATAATCATTCTTAATAAAAGATTTTATATTAACATTAACTATATCAATATCATGAAATGGATCAGATTTCAATGGTGTAATATCTTTAATATTAGCATAATGAAACTGATATTCCTTTTCATCCGAAATTGTACCTTCAAATATTAAAGGATATGCAGATACACCCTCAAAAACTTCCAGGTCTTTAAAATCTCTTATATTAATTATTCTCAAAGATTCTGCTAAATGTCTTGATAATGCTTTTCCATAATTAGTTTCAAGAAATTTGTTGGAAGAAATAAAAGTTAACGCACCATAAGTTTTAAGTAGTGTAATTCCTAATTCATAGAAGTAAACATATATGTCAGCTTTTCCAGAAAAAGAAATATATTTTTCTTTGAAATAATTGCTCAAGTATTTTATTTCTTCTTGTCTGATGTATGGCGGATTCCCAATCACCACATCAAATCCTTTATAATTTCCTTCCTCATCAAGCACTTCAGGAAATTCAAATCGCCACTCAAAAGAGTTTGAATAGATTGAGCTATATTCTTCTGCTTTATCTTCAATTTCCTTTGAGAGCTTTTCTATTTTTGCTATCAGGTTATTTCTTTTCTTTTCAACTTCAGCTTCTTTCTCAGCAGTATCTTCATGCTTAAAAAGAGGATTATCAATGTTCAGCTTGTGCAATTGTTCTGTAAGCTTTTCCATCTGCTCTCTTTCTTTATATAAAGGATCAAGAGCTATTCCCCTAAATCTTTCCTTCGTCCTTTCAATGGAATCTTTCAGTTCACGTCTTTTATTTTTATCCTGCTCATCTTTATAGAGCGCAACATTAAGCTTGTAAACATCAAGTACACTTTTATCAGCAGAAGTGAACATATCCTGCTTAACATCAAACCTGCTTATCAAAGAATTTCCCTGCTTAATATTAATATCAATGTTCGGCAGAGTTTCAAGCTCGGTATAATTGCTCTCTTTGGTATAGTAAGCATTTTTAAGAAGCTCGATCCACAACCTCAAACGGCAGATGTTGACAGAGTTAGGATTTATATCAACACCGAAGAGACAGTTTTCAATAATAGTTTCCTTCTCGTGGAATAAAGCTTCCTGCAGATCCTGTAAAGCCGTTACTTGTTTGCCCGAAGGATTTAAATGATAATCTAACAATTCAACTGTTTCTTCATTGGTTATTATCAATTCATCGTTTTCAATTTCTAAGCTGTAATTCTGAACCTGTCTTCCATCCCTGTAATTCAGGACTCTGAGGTCAGCTTTAATTGCAATTATTTCATTAAGGCAGGAAACAAGAAAATGCCCGGAACCAACTGCAGGATCGCAAATCTTAAGAGAGTTAATAATTTTATTCGCTTCCTCTCTTCCATCAGAAGACGTATCTATATTTCTTTTCAGTTCATCATAATCTTTGTATGCCTTATTTTTTACTTCATTAAACTTCAGAACAATAGCACGTCTTAAAGTTTCACGAGCCATATACATAGTTATGAATCCTGGAGTGTAGAAAGAGCCTTCCTTATAACCGTTTATCTTTTCAAAAATAAGTCCGAGTACAGAAGCATTTATAATTGTCTTTCGCTCTTCGAGAATCTCATCGCTCCCCTCGGAAGCAAAATCGAAAGCATTAAGAAATAAAAGAAGATATTCGAGTGCAGGAGGGAAACCTTTAGATTGAACGTCCTTGCCGAAAATAGTGTTCTTATAGAAGAAGAGATTAACTTTGTTTTTAAGGCTCGCAATATCAATAGTTTTCTTTTCAATCTCGCTCAGCTCAAACAATGAGCTGTTTAGATAAGGTATTTTGCTGAACCTGCCGCTTAAACCGGAGTTCCTTTCCTCAATTTTTACAGCAAGCACTTGATGGAAAAGCTCAAAAAGATCATCATACTGGTTAATTATATTCGGCTCTAAAAACTTATAGTTTTCATCTCCATCATGATAATTAACAAGCTGCCCTTCAAGCAGCTTGAGGAATAAAATCCTGTTTATCCAGATGATATTAAGCTCAAGTGCAATATTGTATAATTGCTCCTCTTCATTTTCACCATAAACAGATTTATCATCAAAATTCTTTAATACATCCTTGGTTTCAAGTATTCTTATCGTATTCTCAATCAGCGAACCATTATCCCTGTTTTCTCTCTTTCTTGTAATCTTCTTTTTGCTCTTCTCTTTATATTCTTCCAGCCCGATAATATGAAGCAGTTCGGAATAAAATTGTTTGTTTAAAGTATTGCTGTCATTTGCAAAAGGTTCTTTAAGAAGTTCAGGCGGAGAGAATTTTTTGAAGAGAGAAATGAGTTCCTTTTCATTCTCATTATTAAAATATTTTTCCCCCGAAGGGGTGGATTCCCAGAAATCTCTTAAATCAAAATATACTGCTTCAATTTCGGCATCGGTTTCATCCAGAAACTTTTTAACAATATCATTATAAAAATGCTCATTAAGACTGCTTACTTTTTTATCATCCCGCCACTTTTCATATTCATCTTTAAGAGCACTTTTATAAAAATGCTTTTCAAACTGGTCAGCTTTGAAGATAAACCATTTATAAGCATTTGTAATTATAATATTTTTTATTTCATCGTTCTTATGTTCAATTCTTTCTCTTAAGTAATAAAGAATAACCTCGTGCATTGATTTACAATTGAGATTATCTTCCGAGATCATATCGGATTTATTAACAGGACTTTTAGTCTCTATAATTACACCAACAAAACTTCCGCCTGTTTTATCTAAATGGATTGCAAGGTCAGTTCTTCCTTTTGTATTAACATATCTATCCGTATAAAAAGTGTTTTCAAAAAATGAAATTATATGCTTTTTATTGTGCTCTTCAGATTCTTCTTCATTTATAAGTGAAAGGAGTTTTTGCAGCTCTTTCCTGAAATTTTGAAAATCTTCTCTTACCGGCTTAATTTTAAGATAAGCTTTATTGATAGACTTTTTAATAGGAACGGGTAGTAATTCAATCATAAATATTCAAGGAGTGTTTCCATTTACATTTGCAACTTAACGAGAATTGACGAAAAGTGAAACCGGGAAAAAGGAAAGGAGAAGGAGTTTTTATAGTTTCATCCCTCATTTTTTTCAACGACTGCAGCCTAAGCTCCTTAATATTTTTTTTATAAGAAACTTTATCCTATTGAAATATACTTACATTATCTTTACATTTATTATAACTTATAATGATAACCGGAGTTAAAAAATGTCTTTTACAGCTTTAATACAGGAAGTTAAAGAAGGATATATCGGCTTTGTTGAGGAACTTCCCGGGGCGAATACACAGGGAGATACAATTGAAGAAGTCAGAGAAAATCTAAAAGAAGCTATTCAACTTGTTTTAGAAGCTAATAGGTCATAAAGTCTCCACAATACCCCGCCATAATGAAATTAATGATTTGCTTGCAAAGAAAATCTGTAAAGATTTAGAAATTCCATTCAAATAAACCTGATCGAATCACTGCTCTGCTTTGAATTGATAAACTTCTAGTTCAGCAGGCATTAGACTGCCTTTAATCTTTCAGAATAAGAAAGTAGATTTGTTCAATATCCGGCATCTGGTATCCTGCATCCGGAATCTGTGAAAGAATTTATGATTACTAATGATATGAAACCTGACCTAACGGCAGGCAAGCAAGTTCGGCAAGACTGTTTGAGAGTTTATATACTAAAGTATATATTTATACACAAAAGTATATAAAATAAGGTTATGATTATATATAGAGCTTTTGATGAAGTGTTCAGAACATGGTCTAATGTTGCTGTCATCCGTGCATTGTTAGATACCAATACCGGATTTACAGGGAATGAGGTTGCACGGGCTGCAAGTATGCACCCAAATTCAGCTTTGAAAGCATTAACATTATTAGAAGGACTTGGTATTGTAAACAGACAGATAGGGGGCAGAGATCATATATTTAGTCTAAACCGCGAGCATTTTTTGGTACAGGAGGCTATCCTTAAAGTATTTGGAATTGAAAGCAGCTTCCCAAATGAAATAATAAATACACTTGCATCAATACTTAAAAAACAAGTTTATAGTGCCGTAATATTTGGAAGTGCCGCAAGAAGAGAAGAAAACATTAATTCGGATTTAGATATTTGTTGCATTGTCAATCATCCGATAGAAAGACTTAATGTCGGTGATCTACTAAATAAAAAATCACAGATGTTGTATAAGAGATTTGGAATTAAATTAGCTCCGGTGTTTTTTCTAAAATCTGAATTCATTAGAAAAAGCAAATCTAAATTGATAAGAAGTATAGCTAATGAAGGAATATTAATTACCGGGAAAAGTCCTAAAGGCTTATTAAATGGCTAAAAGAAGGGGTAGGAAGTCTGTACCTCGTAATCGTTATAAAGAATATGAAAATGTAGCGGAACATTTTTATGAGGCAGCTAAAGATTCAATGGAATTGGAATACTGGACGGCTGCCGGTGTTCTTATTGTTCACTCTGCAATAGCTTATACAGATTCTTTGTGTATAAAGCTGGCAGGAGTTAAAAGCATTGGTGAGGATCATGAGGAAGCTGTAAACTTATTAGAAAATTCCGTTGCCGAAGGTGAAGAAAAATCCAAAGCAATAAACCAGCTCAGAAGGTTAATTGAGGAAAAAACAAAAGTATCTTACTTAGGTGAATTGTATTCTACTTCTCAAACTAAAGAAATGTGGAAGAGATTAGAGAGGTTCAGAAAATGGGCTATAGAAATTTTGATGAGGTAATTATTGGAATATATTCTTCACATAATAATTCTTATCTGCATCTATGCCATTCTTTCTCTTTCACTAAATCTATTAGTTGGCTATACGGGAATTCTTTCAGTTGCACACGCAGTTTTCTATGGCGTGAGGGCTTATGTTGCTGCACTAATAGCATTAAGACTTGATTCACCTTTCCTTCTTAATTTAATTCTTGCGATGATTGGTGCTGCAATAATTGGAGCAGTTTGTTCCGGACGCTGGTTTTTCCGGGTACTGGATTCCGAATGCTTGATCCTTGATATCCAGCGTCAACATCCTGTATCCGGCATCTGGTATCCTGCATCCGGAATCTGTGAAAGAATTTATGATTACTAATGATATGAAACCTGACCTAACAGCAGGCAAGCTCGCTAAGTGGTGGGAACCGGCTGAAAATAATAAAATCCTGTGTACTCTGTGCCCACGCTACTGTAAAATTGGTGAAGGACAGCCGGGCTTCTGTTATATAAGGCAGAACCATAATGGTAAGCTCGTTACTATCGGTTACGGTAGACCAACAGGTTTTGCAGTCGATCCCATCGAGAAGAAACCATTAAGCCATTTTTTGCCGGGCACATCTGTATTAAGCTTTGGAACTGCAGGTTGCAACCTCGGCTGCAAGTTCTGCCAGAACTGGTCCATAAGCAAAGCTAAGCTTGACGATGAAAACTCTATCGTCGCTTCACCGGAAGATGTTGTTAAGCTTGCAAAGAAATATAGGACTCCTTCAATTGCATATACATACAATGACCCTACAATTTTTGGCGAGTATGTAATTGATATATCCCGTATAGCTAAGGAAGAGGGAATAAAAAATGTAATGGTTACTGCAGGCTATATTGATAAAGAAGCAAGAAAGGATATCTATAAATATATTGATGCTGCGAATGTAGACCTCAAAGGTTTTACGGAGAGATTTTATTACAAGCTCACATTTTCTCACCTGAATGATGTTCTCGATACGTTGGTCTGGCTAAAGAATGAAACAAATGTCTGGTTCGAAATAACAACGCTATTAATCCCGGATGAGAATGATAGCTCTGAAGAAATAAAACAGGAATGCGAATGGATTCTTAAAAATCTTGGGGATTCAGTTCCACTTCACTTCACTGCATTCCATCCGGATTTCAGGATGCTGGATAAAGAACGCACTCCTGAAAACACTCTGACCACTGCAAGAAAAATTGCTTTAGATGAAGGAATAAAATTCTGTTATGTGGGAAATGTTTATAACATTGAAGGTCAAACTACTTATTGCCCTAATTGCGGATACAGGCTTATTGAAAGAAACTGGCATTCGGTAAATTCTTACAAAATGAAGAAAGACAAATGCAGCAAATGCGGTACTAAAATCCCCGGGGTTTTTAATTAGCAGACTCCCTGACTTCACATCAGTCCTTTAAAATTTTTATCTTTAACTAAGTAAATATTATTACAAGAATAATTAAGCAAAAATTATGGGCAGATTATCAAATAAAATTGTTTTCATAACAGGCGCTACTTCAGGAATCGGCAAAGCCTGTGCAGAAGCTTTTGCTAATGAAGGTGCAAATCTCATTCTAACAGCGAGAAGAATTTCTGTTTTAACAAAACTTTCGCATTCTCTTTCAAAGAAATATAAAATCAAAATTTACGATGCTCAGCTCGATGTAAGAGATAAAGAAGAAGTAAAAAGTGTTGTGACTTCTCTTCCAAAAGAATGGAAGAAAATAGATATACTTATCAACAATGCCGGGCTCGCAAGAGGCTTCAGCGATATCGATGAAGGAAACATAGAAGACTGGGATGAAATGATGGATACGAATGTGAAAGGGTTGCTTTACGTTTCAAGAGAGATTCTTCCTTTAATGGTTAAAAGAAAAAAAGGACATATAATTAATATCGGCTCTATTGCAGGACACTCGGTTTATCCAAAAGGAAACGTTTATAACGCTTCCAAGTTTGCAGTTAATGCTATAACAAGAGCTATGAGATTAGATTTATACGAAAAAGATATAAAGATAAGTACGGTCGATCCCGGAATGGTTAAAACGGATTTCAGCATTGTAAGATTCAGAGGAAATAAAGAACGGGCAGAAAAAATTTACGAAGGAATAAAACCTCTTACTGCCGGAGATATTGCCGATGCGGTGCTTTATTGCGCAACACGTCCACAGCATATTAACATAGACGAAATAATTATAACTCCTGCAGCGCAGGCTTCAGCTATTCATATAAAAAGAAAAACAAAATAATCTTTTAAACGAATAAGCTAACGTCGCCGGCACCTTCTCTAACCACTTCCGGCTCATCATCGCTTAAATCTATTACGCTCGATGGGGCTCCCATCAGGTTGCCAGATGCAAGCATCAAATCGACCTGTGAATTAAAAATATTTTTGATCTCGAAAGGATCGTATACAACTTCCCCTTTCCTGTTTGTTGCGCTTGTACTTATTATCGGGTGTCCCAATTCTTTAACTATACTTAACGAGATGGGGTGATTAGGAACTCTTATGCCCACAGTCTTTCTTTTACTCCACAATTTTTTAGGAACCTGTTTTGCTGCCGGCAGGATAAAGGTATAAGGTCCCGGCAACAGGTGCTTCATCATCCTGTAAGCATAATCTGAAACTTTAGCATACTTAGCTATATCTTTTAAATCGGAACAAATGAAACTGAACAGCTTTGAACCAGCATCATTCTTAATGGCAAAAATTCTTTCGAGTGCTTCTTTATTAAAAATATCGCAGCCTATTCCGTATACCGTGTCTGTCGGGTAAATAATAACTCCGCCATTTCTCAAAATGTTAACAGCCTTATTTATAAAGCGGAGTTGTGGATTTTCCGGATGAAGCTCGTAGTATTCCATATTAGTTCCTTTCAATCTTATGTTTGTGTAGTCTAAAAATGAAGGGAAAGCCTGATGCATAATAAAAAATCATTGCAATTTTAAATGAAAGTTAAAAAGGTTTTTCACATTGTCAACTAAATTGCCGCAAGGTTTTTTAATAGTCTTTTTTATTGATTATTAAGTCTCAAAAGATGCCGCTTTTTTATCATGAATTTGTTATATTAACGGCTCAAAATTTCTGTTGGTAAAAGAATCAGGAGATTTATAAAATGGCAAGAAAGTGCCAAATAACAGGTAAAAGCCCTATGTCGGGCAATCACGTATCTCACGCACATAACCGGGTAAAAAGAAGATTTCTACCAAACCTTCAAAAGAAAAGAATCTGGGTGCAGGAGCTGAACAGGTTTGTTACTATAAAACTATCTGCACGCGCAATTAAAGGCATTTCAAAAAACGGGACTGCTCAATTAGCCAAAATGATCAGAGAAAAGCAGATTAAAGTCCGTTAAAAATCTTTTATATTTAAAACTAAAAAAGGAAAGCGGTTGCTTTCCTTTTTTATTACAGATCAAAAAATTTATTCTCTAACTACCCACACCTTTATTTTAGCATCCACATTTGAATAAAGCTTAACATTCACTTCGTAAATCCCTAAAGATTTAATAGCTTCAGAGATTTCAATTCTTCTTTTATCAATATCGAAACCTTTTTCCTTCAAAGCTTCAGCTATCATCTGGGTAGTAACCGTACCAAAAATTTTATCCTCTTCCCCTACCTGAACCGGAATTGTAACTGAGACTTTTTCCAATTCTGTAGACAAATTTTCAGCAGCTTCCCGTTCGTGCTCTGCTTTTTTGGCGAAGTTCTTCTTCTCTTCCTCGAGCGAGGCTAAATTCCCTTTAAGTGCAGAGTAAGCAATTTTACGTGGTAAGAGAAAGTTCCTGGCAAAACCGTCTTTAACTTCCACTACTTCTCCTATTTTTCCAAGGGACTCATAATCCTGTCTCAGTATAACCTTCATTTTATCTCCTCATTCAGAATCTATCTTACAGTATCGGAAACATAAGGCAATAAAGCCATATGACGTGCACGTTTAATAGCAAGAGCAAGCTGCCTTTGATATTTGGCACTCGTACCTGTAATTCTTTTAGGAATTATCTTTCCTTGCTCTGTAGTATATCTTTGCAGCAATTTTACATCTTTGTAGTCAATATATTTAATATTGTCGCGTGTAAATCTGCAATACTTTTTTACTTTAACTTCTTTTTTCATTAACTCACCATTTATTTAATCAAATCGGATTCTTCATTTGAAAGAAATTTGTCAAAAGAATCCTCTGTATAATCGCTATCTTCTTCGGCAATAAAATCCTCATGAGCAGCCCCGTTTTCTCCTTCAGGTTGCCTTTCTCTCTTGTTAAGAAACTGAATTCTCCTGGCTTTTATTTCTACAATGCTTCTGTTATGCCCATCATCGGATTTCCAGCTCCGGCTTTGGAGTTCACCATCAACAAGAACAGCAGAGCCTTTCTTAAGTCTATCACGGCAGCTTTCCGCAAGCTTATTCCAGGCGACAATGCCAACGTAACACACGTCTTCCTGCCACTGGTTTGAACTATCTTTATACTTTCTGTTAGAAGCAATAGAAAAGTTTACAACCGGTGTACTGTTTGTTGTCTGGCGAAAAATAGGATCTTTAGTAAGATTACCTGCAACAATCACATAGTTTATTTCGGGCATTTTCAGATCTGCCATGATATACCTCCATCATGAATCTAAATATTATTAATTATTATCCAGTTCATTTACCTCTTTAGATTTTAAATCATCAACCTTTAAAGAGCCAAATCCCTCAGAAACATCACTTACGGGCTGAGCCCTGTTTTTTCCCAATTGTTCAATTGCATCTTTGTCTAAACGGATAGTAAGAAACCTGAGAATATATTCGTCAAGTGAGTAAAATCTTTCAAGCTTGGTAATAATATTTGAAGGGGCGTTAAATCTGAAAATCACATAGTAACCAATCTTACTCTTCTTAACCATATAAGCCAGCCTTTTCCTCCCCCAGTTTTCCATTTCGCTTATTTCTCCACCGTTACCAACTATTGTTTCTTTAATGCGAGCAATTATTGCTTCTATTTGTTCATCATCGAGTGCTGCATTTATTAAAACAGCACTTTCATATACATTATTTTTCATTCTAACCTTCCTATGGTCTATGGCCTTCAGTCATTCTGAAAGCAGGAATTATTATAATTAAAAACGGCACTCAATTTATTTAATTAAAGGGGCAATAACAAGTGCCCTTACTGCCATTAATTTCAACAAAATTTTTTATAAAACCTATTCTCTTGCCCTCATTTTATAGAAAGAACGCCAGGCAAAGAAAAGCCCTATAAGAAAAACTACTCCTCCAACATAAGGAGCGCTGGCACGGAATGCTTCAGAAATTGAAATTTCCATAGCAAGCAGTCCGAATAAAGTAGTAAACTTAATTATCGGGTTAAGAGCAACTGAAGAAGTATCCTTATACGGATCGCCAACTGTATCTCCTACGACCGTAGCTGCGTGAAGCTCCGTTCCTTTCTCCTTATACTCAACTTCCACTACCTTTTTAGCATTATCCCAGGCTCCCCCGGCATTAGCCATAAAAACTGCCTGGAAAAGCCCAAAGACTGCTATAGAAATTAAAAAGCTGATAAAGAATGAAACCGGCTCGGGGGAACTGACCGGTGCGGAAAACAATGCAAATGCAAGAGCAAAAGAAAATATTGCAATAAAAATATTGAACATCCCTTTTTGTGCATACTGGGTACATATCCTGACAACCTCTTTTGATTTTTCTATTGATGCACTCTTGCTCGCAGTTTCATCTAACTGAATATTTTTCTTAATATACTCAACAGCTCTGTATGCACCGGTTGTAACTGCCTGAATTGATGCACCTGTAAACCAATAAATTACTGCCCCGCCACACATAAATCCCAACATTGTATAAGGATTTAGCAAGCTAAGAATATTAGCAGGATCAATTCCTAATGTTTGTTTCAATAAAAGAATTAATGAAAAGATCATAGCAGTTGCACCGACTACAGCAGTACCTATTAATACAGGTTTGGCTGTTGCTTTAAATGTATTACCGGCTCCGTCATTTGCCTCGAGGTAATATTTCGCTTTTTCAAAATCCGGTTTAAAACCGAAATCTTTTTCAATCTGTTTGTCAACATCTTTTATTTCTTCAATTAAAGAAAGTTCATAAATTGACTGTGCATTGTCTGTTACCGGTCCATAACTATCTACGGCAATTGTAACAGGACCCATTCCTAAAAATCCAAAAGCTACGAGTCCGAAAGCAAAAATTGACGGGTAAATCATAAAGCCGGCAAGAGCATCTGCGCTTGTTATATATGCAATAAACATCAAAAGAACAAACACAAGCCCCATCCAAAATGCACTGAAATTACCCGCAACAAGACCAGAAAGAATATTTAATGAAGCGCCGCCAGCTTTAGACGATGAGACGATTTCATCAACATGTTTTGACTTGGTACTGGTAAAAATTTTAGTGAATTCGGGTATTAAAGCAGCTCCTAAGGTACCGCAGCTTATTACAGTCGATAGAATAATCCAGAGGTTATTCGGAAGATGCCCTATCAATAAAGCACTTACAACAAAAGTAACTATAATAGAAACTATTGAAGTAATCCATACTAAAGATGTGAGAGGAACTTCAAAATCAATATCATCTTTTTTAGAGAAACGTATCTGCGTAATAGTCCTGTTTATTCCAAAGGATAAAATTGAAGTAATAATCATCATAATACGCATTGCAAAAATCCATGTAAGCAGTTCTGTCTGATATGTAACATCTGCAACTGCAAGAACGATTAAGCTGATTAAAGCAACCCCCGTAACGCCGTAAGTTTCAAAACCATCCGCCGTAGGACCGACACTATCTCCTGCATTATCACCCGTACAATCTGCAATTACACCGGGGTTACGAGGATCATCTTCCTTTATTTTAAAAACGATCTTCATAAGATCAGAACCAATATCGGCAATCTTTGTAAAAATTCCGCCGGCAATTCTTAATGCACTTGCACCAAGCGATTCACCAATTGCAAAACCAATAAAACAAGCTCCGGCATACATTCTTGGTATAAAAAGAAGAATTATCAACATCATTATTAATTCTACACAGATTAGCATTACACCTATGCTCATTCCTGCATCTAGAGGAATGTTTAAAAGTTTTATCGGTTTTCTTTCCAGAGAAGCAAAAGCCATTCTTGAATTTGCTAATGTGTTCATTCTTATTCCAAACCAGGCAACGCCGTAGGAACCGAGGATACCAATCACCGTCCAGGATAAAATCAGAAGAACGCCGCTTATTTCATTTTCCATTAAATATCCAAAATAAAACGCAACACATGTAGCTATAAAAAGAAAAAGCACAATTAATAATTTGCCCTGCTGCAGCAGGTACGTTTTGCAGGTTTCAAAAATAACTTGAGCAATATCAAGCATCGATTGATGAGCTTTTAGTTTTTTAACCTTTAAGTATTGATAAATTCCAAAAACCAATCCTAACAGGCAGACAAATAATCCTGCAATTAAGATTGATTGCTGGTTATCATTAAGAGTCGGTATTTTTAAATTTGCTTCCCCCGCAAAAATATAGATTGGATTAAATATAACCAGTATTACAGATAATATTTTGTTTCTCATTGTTGTTCCAGATGTTTATTCTATGTTTAGTAATTAAGTAGTAATAAATAATTTTTAAGTTTTTTTGAAAAATCTCCAGCCTTATTTAATTGAAGCTGTTAGTATCATTTTCTTTTTTTAACAGCCGGCTATTGGCATCCAGCATTTTATCGATACCGCCTGCAATATATTCTTCCAGGAGAGCAGTTCCTGTTTTAAATGTTCCCGGCAAAACTTTTTTTTCTTCTTCACTAAAATCAGCCAGGACATAATCAGCCATTTCACCATCAACAAAATTGCTTCCGATACCTAACCTTAGCCTGGGAAACTGATCCGTTTGTAAATGAAAAATAATAGAATTAATGCCGTTATGTCCGCCGTCTCCACCAGACTTTCTAATTCTAAGATCAGCAAACTGAAGATTCACATCATCGGCAATTACCAGGAAATCTTTGACCTCGGTTTCATATTTTTGAACTACATGTAAGGCAGCTAACCCGCTGTTGTTAACATAAGTCGTGGGTTTTACAAGTAAGAAAGAATTTCCGGAAAGTTTTCCTTTTGCAGAGTAGTAATTAAATTTTGAAGGTTTAAAAACAACAGAATGTGACTGAGCAAAATAGTCTAACAACATAAAACCAATATTATGACGGTTAAAATTATACCGTCTTTCGGGATTTCCTATACCCAATAAAATTCGCACCCTATTCTTCTTCTGTTTCTTCTTCTCCCTTACCTTTGCCAATAACTTCAGGTTCGGCAGGCTCAACCACAGCCTCTTCAGGAGTAGGCTCTTTCTCAATTTTGGGATGATTTACAGAAACAACTACAGTAGTTTTTTGATTGAGAATTGTAAGATTCTCAAAATTCAAATCACTAATATGAATGGAGTCTCCAATCTTCAACTCGGTCACGTCAATTTCGAGGTGTTGCGGTATGTCTTTAGGTAAACATTCAATTTCAAGTTTATGAAGATGCTGCTGTAAAATTCCCCCATCTTTTACACCGACAGCACTGCCATTAAACACAAGCGGAACCTCTATGGCAAATGTTTCCCCTGAAACCAAACCTAATAAATCGAAATGTACAATCTGATCAGTAACAGGATCAAACTGAACATCTTTTATGATGCAATCAAATTCCTGGTTATTATCAACTTTCAGTCCGATGAGATGAGTTTCACCCGTAAAAACTAATGGCTTAATCGCTCTATCCGAAACATCGATAGAAATTGGTTTTTTACCCTTAAGGTAAAACACACCGGGAATTCTTCCGTTCTTTCTTTGATTTTTTGTCTCGGACTTTGAACCGATTTTTCTTGTGTTTGCTTCTAAAACTACTTTTTCCATTTTATCTCCAAATAAACTCTGTTATCCTTTATCAATATCGAATAATGAACTGATTGACTCATTAAAATGAGTTCTTTTTATCGCTTCGGCGAAAATTTCAGATGCTGTTATTACAGAAATCTTATCCGTTTTAACACCAGCTTTAAAAGGAATAGTATCCGATACATACAACTTTGTTATTTCCGATTTATTAATGCGGTCCAGCGCCGGTCCCGATAACAACGGATGAGTGATTGAACTATATATATTTTTTGCGCCATTTTTTTTCAAAGCTTCAATTGCACTAACTAAAGTACCTGCTGTATCAACAAGATCATCAACCAAAAGAACATCTTTGTTTTCAACATTTCCAATAATGTGAACTACCTCAGCAAGATTTTGTTTCGGTCTTCTTTTATCAATTACAACAAGCCCACAATGTAACCTCTTTGCGTACGACCTTGCTAACTTAATACCTCCGATATCGGGAGATACAACCACAAGATTTTTATTTACATCCCTAAATAACCCTGAGAATAAACTTGAGCTATATAAGTGGTCAAAGGGTATGTCAAAGAATCCTTGAATCTGGGCAGCATGCAAATCCATTGTAATCACCCTATCGGCACCAGCAACCGTAATCAGGTTAGCCACCAGTTTAGCAGTAATGGAAACTCTGGGTTGGTCTTTCCTATCCTGCCGCGAATAACCAAAATACGGGATTACCGCAGTAATTCGCTTTGCCGATGATCTTTTGGCGGCATCAATCATTATTAAGAGCTCAAGAATATTATCAGACGGAGGAATTGTAGATTGGATAATAAAGACATCCAGACCGCGGATATTCTCAAGATATTTTACCCAAATCTCACCGTCACTAAATCTTTTTAACTCAACCAATCCTAAAGGCTCGCCCAGATTAGCGGCAATTTTCTCAGCTAATGCTCTGTTGGAACTTCCTGAAAAAATCTTATAACCGCCTGTAGCCATATAAAATAATTGTAGCCCACTTTTCTTAAAAAATAGACGTTAAATATAATTAAATCAGTATGGTAAGTCAACAAATTATGTGTACTTGTAAGATAGCTTTTCTTTCTGTTCCGCTAAAAAACTAATCTTTTTTCTTCCTGAACAAGAAGATTATAACTATTAAAAGAACCAGTCCAGAAAGAATATATATCCAATACGGCGTTTCTTTTAATTTAAAAGGGATAAAGGTTACCGAGATAGTTTTTCCGCTCCCGATTTCCGCAAGTGTGTAATCCCAGGTTAAAGTTTGTCCATCCTCCTCGAGAGCATTATGGGTAATAATATTGCCGGAGAATTTATAGATATACGATACTTTATATTCGCTGCCATCTATTCCAAACCCGGTTGCTATGGGGGGAATATACTGAGTAAAAATCTTTTGACCTGATGCACCGTCTTTCAGAGAAAACTGAAAATCCTCAAATATCCTCATCTGGTTAAGTGAATCAATATTTGTAAAATACAGATCAATTAAAGAGTGGGTGGTGCTGTCAACCGAATCAATGTAAACGGTGATATTATTTATAGTGGTATGTTGGGATGAAAATTCATCTCTTATCAGCTCTGCATTAAAAATACCTATTTTATTTATTGTTGAAGTATCTCTGTTTTCAGGTAAATTCATCCAATAGTTGATTTTCATTGTACCCGAACCATCGGGGTATAAATGAACTTCCTGAGTATAGTTCAGGCAACCACATAATGAAATAAAAAATGCAAAGGATAGAAGATAAATTATTTGACGAGATAAAATCTTAGCAATCATTTTTTTAACCGGGTTCCGATAATTCTGCATATCAGAGTAAAAACTATTTATAGAAATATATCTAATTTTTCATTAAGTTTTCGCCACACCAAAAGGAGTATTATTATGCCAACGTATGAGTATAAGTGTTTAGAATGCAACCATATTTTCGAAGTTTTTCAAACAATGAGCTCAGAACCGGTAAAGGAATGCCCAAAATGTAACGGTCCTGTAAAAAGATTAATTGGTTCCGGTTCAGGCCCTATTTTTAAAGGAAGCGGCTTCTATCAAACAGACTATAAAAATAATTCCAGTAACTCACCATCTAAAAAAAAGAAAGAAGATACCAAAGGAGAGACTAAAAAAGAGGCAAAAGGTTCCGATTCGACTGACAGCACTACAAAGAAATAGAATTATAAATAATTTACCTGGTAATTTTAAACCCGTTCATATTTCAGAACGGGTACATTTTTAAAACAATTCTCAGAAATCTGCCCCGAGTGAGATATAGTATTTCGGAACTGAGAATCCCTCAACATTATATGCCCACGCAACGTCAAACTTCAACAAGAAGTAGAGAAAGAATATCCTTGCCCCCATGCCGGTGCCCATTAATAAATCGCGGGCAACAACTTTATTCTCCTCATTCCTCTCAAAAAATCTTAATTGCTTGCTGTTGTCCCAGGCAGTACCCATGTCAATATAGGCAACTCCGAGAACGTTGCTAAACAAAATCGGCAAAGCGCCGGTAAGCAGATATTTTATTAACGGGAATCTTAACTCAAGGTTCATCAGTGCGTATTTAGTTCCAATTTGTTCTGCATAATTATAGCCGCGCAAAGGTAATGCAGCAGTCAAAAAAGCAAAATCAGATGCTGATTCAAGTGGAATATCAGTAGTAGAAAAAGATCTGTTTATCCAGTTTTCAACTCCACCAATAAAGAATCTCTGTGGGTTTGAACCGCCAGAATATCCACCTGATAATCTATATGCAAATGAATAGTCCGTACCAAATCTGAAATATGTTCTATAATCGCCGAGCAGAGAATAAAAACTTAAACGTTTTTTCGAGAACCCGGGATTTCCAAATACATCAAACCTATAACGTGTTCCTTCCACAGGTGCAGTATATCCCCAAAGGACATTATCATGAATAAAACTTGCAGCCGGAATTACATACGAAACATGCTCGGATTCCGCGGTTGGGTCATCAAGATTCTCGCTGGATAAGTTAAGCCAGCTTAGCCCGACCTCGAGTCTGTAAAAACGATTAAGCGGGTAGCTTAATGAGCCGACTGCTCCAAAATTTCTGAAACGATGAAGATCGGTATAAAAACCTCTTGTAAGGTATACAAAGCGTGCAGTATGAAAGAGCTCTATCCCGTAATTTATTCTATCAGGCAGATAATAATATGCAACTCCATAATCGCTGTTTTTAAGGTCTATTTGAAGACTCGTTATACCTATTATCCTGTGGTTACCGAGTACATCGCTAAATGAAATTACAGTTGTCCCGAGTAAGCCGTATAAAGAACTGTATCCGGCATTAGCATAAACAAGATCGGGCGAAAAAGTAATTTTATACTTGTTAACTTTATAATCGCCTTGCCTGTCCAGATTATCAGTTAAATTAAAATTTGGATTTTCTTTCTCTGTAGTGTCTCTTCGTGTATCTAAATTACCAAAAACATAATTATCAAAATCTATCTGTACTGAATCACCATATATCTTTGTCGAATCTACATATTTACCGGTATACACCTCATAGGTTCTTGTGGATTCCTTTTCTTCACTTTGTAAAAACTCACTTTTATCATTTTCGGGTATTTCTTTTTTATCATCACCATTAAGAAGTTTACTTATATATAATGTCGGTTCAAGGCTATCTGCTTCAAGATTAATTTCAAACGGATTATTCAATAAAAAGATATTAAAGGCTGACTGGTATAAAGATGAAAAGGTTAATTTCTTCCCATCTTTTGAAAGAGACAATTGGTATAGACCGTTCAATGAATTAGTAATTGGAACTACATCATTATCTTCACTATCGCCCGACTGAAGATCCATTTTGTAAATATTATTTATACCATTTACATCAGAAATAAAAAGGATTTCCTTCCCGTTGGGATTCACAACCGGAAACCTTTCATCACTTTCTGGTAAATCCGTAATTCTATGAATATCCAAGTTCTCTGTATTGATTGAATAAATATCTTTTTGGCTATAGTCATGCTTGTAAATCTTAAAAGTATCGGGAAGAGTTTCTTCTGAAAAGTAACTACCCCTGTCCGAAACAAAATAAAGTGTCTTACCATCCGGTGTCCATGCAGGGTCATCATCGGAAAAAATATCATTTGTGAGGTTTAACAATTCTTTGGTTTCTAAATTGTAAATGTACACATCTGATTGTCTCTCAGTTTGTCCGATAAAAGCAATACTGGTTCCAACCGGCGACCAGGTAACACTTTTGATACCTTCGGCAAGCCTTATCGGCAATGTTTCTGTATCTTCAGTTTCTACATCAATAATGTAAACCACATCGTACCCGCTGCTTTTGGCAGACAAAATTATTTTTTGTCCGTCCGGAGACCAGCTTAGTCCCGGGGTAAGTATATTCAGCTCCTCAAAATCCGGAGTCCTGTTGCCTTCAACAAGTTTTTTAATAATTTTTCCATCGATAGCATCCATTAAAAAAACATCAAAGTAATAATCCCTGTTAGAAATAAAAGCAATTTTGTCTCCCTGGGGAGATATAGCAGGGCTTGTATTATAGAATCCGCCGTCCTCACGGTTATCAGTTAACCGTTTTGCAAATTCATCGGGATCTTTTCTGATAGCGATATCGGGCCAATATCGTTTCCTTATATCTTTTTTCCATCTTTCATTTAATTCTTTAATTGATATTCCAATCGAAGCTTTTATTCCCTGCTCGACATTTCCCGTACTCCTGATTTTATTCAAGAGTTCACCTATCTTTCCGTCACCGTACTTTGAAGCTATATAGTAAAAGACCGACTGACCGCCTCTGTAAGCAAAATAGCCGTAAAGTTCCTGAATATCGGGAAGATGTTCGCTAATAACAGCATCACGAATATACATATCCGTATCTACGTCCCAGCCTAAAGCCTGGTATTCTGCCATTCCCTCATTAAACCACAACGGTAAACTAAGTGTAATGTTATTTGAAATTATATTCTGGATCGATCCGCCATAAAACATATCGTTTATTACCGCGTGAACCAGTTCGTGATGTACAAGATGCCTCAATAGTTTGAATGAACCGTTAAACTGAATTACTACCCTGTTTTTAAATAATTCAGTAAACCCCTGTATACCTTCATCAAGATATTCATCCGTAACGTTTGTTTCCTGAAAATCATTTTGGGAATTATATACAATTATTGTAATCCGGTTATTTATTTTATATTTAAAATTATTCTGAATTGATTCAAGTGCGTTTTCAGCAGCATACCCCGTAAACTCTGCGAGCGTAGAACCTTTTTCAGAAAAGTATATATCAAAATGCCCGGTTTGAATGTAGTACCATGTAAAAGACTTATACTGAACTTTATTTTTACCGAACTGAGCATAGATATTAATAATACTAATGCTGAACAGAATTAGAAAATATGTTATTATTTTTTGCATGTAATACCTCACTCGTTAGAAATTATAAAATCTAATTCTGTTTTGTCAGTGTCAACACGAACAAGCTTTACCTTAACTTTATCACCTAATCTAAATTGTTTTTTAGAAACTCTACCAATTAATGCATATTTTTTTTCATCGTAAACGTAAAAATCGCCCTCCAAATCTCTCAATCTTACCAACCCTTCTGCTAAATTGTCTGTTATTTTAACAAAAATTCCAAAATGTGCAATACCACTAATTATCGCATTAAATTCCTCACCGAGATGTTCTTTAAGATAATCTATCTGCTTTAGTTTTACAGATAATCTTTCGGCTTCTATAGCGTTTCTTTCACACTGGGAAATGTGTTCACTAATTTCTTCCAGCTTTACCAACGGGTAATTTGCGGCTCCGTTTCCCTCTATATAATTATAAAGAAGCCTGTGAACAATTAAATCAGAATACCTTCTTATGGGAGATGTAAAATGAGTATAATATTTAAACCCTAACCCGTAATGTCCAATATTGTTCACAGAATAGATAGCTTTAGCCATTGACCTGATTGCGAGCTCATTTATTAATGCCTCTTCTTCGGTATTTTTTATTTGTTCCATGAGGTTCATAAACTGTAATGTTTGCGACGCAGAATTTGGGTCAAAAGTATAACCTAATGATTTCAAAAACCTTGCAAATTCATAAATTTTCTCTTTGTCTGGTAAATCGTGAATCCTATAAATAAAAGGACGTGCAGTTTTTTCGGGGGAACCTATATGATGGGCAACTGTTTTATTTGCAAAAAGCATAAATTCTTCAACCAGCATATTACTTTCTTTTATTTCCTTTTTAAAAATTTCTGTCGGTTTCCCTTCGTCATCCAGCCTGAACTTAATTTCGGGCGTAAAAAATTCAATTCCTCCCTCTCTAAATCTTTTCTTCCTTAGCACCCTTGCAATATTATTTAAACAAATTATTTCTTTTGCAAAGTCACCTTTTTTAGTTTCAATTATCTCCTGTACTTCATCGTACGTAAATCTTCTTTTACTATTTATCACAGACTTCTTTATATCGTATTTAACTATCTTACCTCGTTGTGTCAATTCAACAATAACCGAGTATGTCAGCCTGTCCTTTGCCAGAACAAGCGAACAGAGGTTGTTAGAAAGCTTTTCCGGAAGCATTGGAATAACCTGTCCCACAAAATAAACACTGTTCCCTCTCTTCAAAGCATTCTTATCCAACTGAGTATTGTTTTTAACATAATGACTGACATCAGCTATATGAATGCCTATTAAATAATTCCCGTTCTCTAGTTCTTTAACCGATAACGCATCGTCGAAATCTTTAGCATCTTCCGGATCAATTGTAAAAACATTTTCATGTCTAAAATCGACTCTTCTATTTATCTCATCGGGTGATATTTCACTTTCTATCTTATCAGCCTCGGCAATTACCTTATCCGGAAATTTATATGGTAAATTGAATTCACGTGCTATTGCTATAGCTTCTGTCTCTTCTAATCCTGATTCACCGATTACTTCTATAATCTCGGCTTCGGGGTTCAGCATAGATGTATTCCAGAATAAATTGGATACAATTACTTTATCTCCTTTTTTTGCACCCTTTAGATGCGAAATATCAATATAAATATCGCGATGAATCCCGGGATCATCCGGTTTTACAAAATAAAATGAATTGGATTTCTTAAGGGTTCCAACAATCTCTTCTCTTTTTCTTTTTATAACCTTAATAATTTGTCCTTCAAAATTTTTTCTTTTTTGTTTGGCAAAAAGTGCAACTTCAACAGTATCTCCGCTGAAAGCAGTACTTAGATTGCGAGCGGCAATAAAAATGTCACCTATCTCTTTACTGCCCGGAATTACAAAACCATATCCTCCCTGGTTAATCTCAAGTTTACCCGTTATCCTATTGTCCGCTGGAATAGTGTTGAGTTTAAAGCGCTTACCGTTTTTTGCTAAAAAATTTTCTTCGTAAAGTTTGTGCAGGGCGGATTTTAATGCAGAATACTCATGTTCGGAAATAATCTTTAGTCTATTGGCTATATCTTTATTTTTAAAAGATTTGCCGGGGTTCTTTTTAAAAAATGCAATAATCTTCTTCTTCATCAGAATTCAAATCTATATTTAAGCCCTAATTCATTTATCATTTCACTTGTATAAGTTGTTTCGGTATTAATAGCTTCTTTCCTTTCAAGCCTTAATAAAAGTTGCCGGGAAACGGGATATTCTATTTTTATATTTGCACGACTCAAATCCTGGTAAACATCGGTCGAAGTACCGATTTCATAACGGAAGTTACCTGCTCTGCCAATCAAACTTATTTTAGTAGCCGAACCGACCTGGCGCAGTTCAACACTTTTTATTACATCGCCAAACTGCCTGTTCAAGAATCCACCAACTAAAGAACCTGCTAACCCTGTGGCGGTAGAGGCAATTGCATACCTATCCTGCTGTCTGGCATCATCATTAAATTTACCAAGTAAAATAAACATTGCGGCATCCGATGCATCATATTGAGGAGACGGGTTGTTCTTAGCAATATTTTCGGATCCATAATAAACTTTAATATTATTTCCCTCACTAATTAATCTTTTGTCGAGTTCTTTCAAAGGTCCTTGTATTTCAATTTTAACAGCCACCTCCACTTCTTTTTCTGCATCGGTCTCATCTGCCGGATAATAATAATCTCTGTATGTAGCTACAATATCGAGGTACGGATTGGCTATTTCGCTTTCAAATCTTATCGATCCCTCTGCTTCCAGGGTCTTCAAAAATTCAAGAGTAGATCCTTCCAACAAGCTCAACTTACCCTGAGCCTCGGTTTTATTCCCATACTTTTCCAACCGTATACTACCGTCTAATACAGCTTTAAGGTTTTGATTAAATTCTTTAGACAACACAAATACAACAATGGCTTCATCTTCAATCGTGATTCTTAAGTCGTAATCAAAAATATTTTTCTTAGAAGAAGAATTATCATTTTCACCGCCCTGTTTGTGATATATATTAATAAGCCTTTCATAATCCATTTCTTCATTAAGAATGGTTACAGTATCCTCAACAAAACGATATACATAATTTTCAGAACCACTATATGCCGATTGAGTTTGTGGAAAAGTAAGATTAGCATTTTTAATAGTAACGGGAGCTTTTAAGAATATTCTTCCCTCATCAAATTCCAAAGTACCGTTAGTTCCAATAACAAGGCTGCCGTAAAAAGACGGGCTTGCCGATTTCGATGCCTCGTCCAGCACTTTTAAATCACCGTTAAAAGAAAACTTTGAAGATATAAACGTGAAATTATCGAGCAAAGCAACTCCTCTGCCAGTCAGTTTGCCGCCATTTATTGTACCCTCTACGTTTGCAATCATAAGGCTATCTATAGTTAACTGGTTTCCCTCTATTCTTACCCCTGCCGAGGCATTATATTCAAGATTATTTGCCTCGAGGAAAAAAGCTGCATCCTTAATTTTTAAATACCCTTCTGTTTTTAACGATGACGGTGTACCTGTTAATCTCAGGTCGGAAGTAAAATTACCTCTTAACCTGTTAACAGCAGGAAGTATATCTCCAAAAGCTCCCAGGTTAAAACCATCGGACTTAAGACGAATATCCATCGGTCTGGTTCCAATGTAATTATCTGATGACGCCTCTATAGAAAGATCAACCGGAACATAGCCTGTAATTTTAAGGGCAGGGCTTGTAGGATTTAATAGCGAATCTACAAATGCTATATCCAGATCAAGATTTTTATTTTTATAATTAACTTTGCTTTTTAGCACTCCAAAAGTTCTGCCGCCATACTTAACACTATCCACAGACATATCCATATTAATTACCGGCTCAACCATATTTCCTGAAACATCGAGATTTAGATTAACATTTGCATCCATACTGTTTTCGGGTCTCAGATGAAAAAGATTAACACTTAAATCCTGTCCTTTTAAGCCTGACAATGTTACATTCAGTTTCTGATTCCCGGTACGCGATAAAAATCCGTTTGCTTTTAAATGAGCATCGTTATGAACCAAATCAAATGTCTTTATATCGATCCTGTTTTCTGTATATGTAAAACTTAATGGCTCCTTGTTTACAATTAAAAATTGATCATCGCTAAATCTTAACGAGTCAATCGAAACATCAAGTACATCACGGCTTATATCTATACCAGCATTAACATTAACAGATATTGGTTTCTGTTCTGCCCCGAAATTAATTTCGGCTTTATCTTCCTGCATTTTCATATCGAAATGAAAATCATATATATCGCTGCCTGAAAAAATACGTTCTGCCGATACATCTAAGTCTACTTCTACATCAGAAGTTGAAAACACATTGAAATCGTTCAGTACATCCAAATCAAGACCCATTTTAGTCACGAAGAAGGCACTTTCATCATTCCATAACTTTATATAATTCAGATCAGTATTAAAGCTAAAATGAATACTATTTTCATCGTTGATAATTTTTCCTCCCATTTCAGCATCAATTTCGAGATGATAATCACCGATAAACGCCGAAATAATATTAAAGTCTTTCAATTCTATTGCATAATTAATGTTCATCGGGGAACCTACCTGGCTAAACAAAGGTTCCTTTACACCTGTCTTTTCGTTGTGAACAATTTCTTCTCCCCGGAACGCCGTTGGAAAGAGTTTTTGCAACTTATCGTTATATACCTCAGAAAGAATTCCTGCTTCACTGGTTAAAAGATCAATAGCTTCTGTAACTTTGAAATTCCCCGTCATTGTTACATCGGCAATATCGGATATAATATTAATTATCCTCTCTTCGACCGTAGCTCCCTGCAAATCGACAATCGCTCTTACACTATCAATATATACTTCGGCTAATTTCGAATCGAAGAGTTTCATACTCATGAACAAATTCATTTTATCCTGATCAAAACTTTCTCCTTCCCCGTCGAATGTAAAATTAAGATCGGTATGAACCAGTGAATCTTCTGAAAATTCTGCAACATCAAGATTTTTTATGTCACCGGCAATTCTATAAAACGGATTTTCTTCATTTGTAAAATCAAGAATGCCGCTCAGCCCGGCTTTTGTATTATGAGAAACTAAATAAAAGTTATATGAGATGTTCTTATTAATGGCGTTGGCTGAAAGTCTAAGTGAGTCAATTTCATTACCATTCAGTTTTGAGCCGTCGGCAGTAAGATTAATTGAGCCGTCAAAGTTTGCAGGCGAAGTGCCTTTGCCTTTAATCTTCCCGGATAAGTTGATTGATGAGGATATATCTGCAAAAGGTTTTAAGTCAAGTTTACTAACTAAAAAAGTGGTTTCATACTCCATCAGTTCTTTTTCAAGATCAAGATTAATTAAACCACCGAAAGAACCTTTGTCTGTTGCAATACCCAGATTCGTTTTAAACTTAAGCGGGCTGCCTTCATATCTCAATGTATCAAATCTTATAATACCCAGTTCAGGATATGAAGGCATTTCAATTGAAGGAAATAATTTTTGAATATCTTTTTGTTCTATATAAGATTTATCCAGATCGGCTGAAATAAACAAAGATCCTGGCTTGTCTAAATTCTTTAAGCTTCCGGTTCCTTCTATATTGGAATTCTGTAGCAGTACCTGGATATGATTCAGTTCTAATTCACTTGGTGAACCTGAAACGTTAAGATCAAACGTAAAGTTTCCGTCAAGCATGCTTACAGATGGCAGGAAAACCCTGAGATCCTTAAATGAAAATGACCTGGAATTTGCAAGAACAGTTAACTGAGTTTTGCTAAAATCAGTAGATAGAGTATCAAAAACATTGAAATCATTTATAACAATACCAACATTAAAGTCCGATCTGTCGGTTTGCACTTCAAAATTACGGACTAAAATATTTTTTTCATTAAGTACAAATTCACCTTTAAGATTTCTTAAATTAAACCCCGCTATGTTTGGCAAAAAGGACAAATGAAAAAGGGTAAGTTCATAACTATTATCGCTTATATCCAAATCTGCAGCTAACTCAAGATTCAGGTTCCTGATCTCAATATCATTATAATTGATTCCCGCATATTCTTTCGGGACTTCATTTTCTGCAAAATTCCGGTAAGAAAAATTTATGTTGCTTAACTGCAGATTAGCAATATGAATTTTAAAAGGGAACTCCGAAGTACTTGTATCGGGTTCTGTGGCAGGAAATAATTTTACAAGATTCAAAGTACCGGAACTATCAGTTGATAAATTGACCGTTGCATTATCAATCTCAAAGTCTCTCACATAAATCTTTTTAAGAAGCAGTTGCAACGGACTGGTTAAAACACTGATTGTTTCAGCTTTAAGAATTGTGTCTCTCTCCATATTAACCACGGTGTTGCGAAGAATCAAAGAAGTAAAAATAGTTCCTTCTATTTCTTCTATATATATTTTCCCGTTAAGTGAACTGTTTGCTTCCTCAATTATTTTCTCACGTAAAAATTCCCTGAATGTATGGGTCTGGCTGATTCCTAAAAAAATTAATAAAAGAACAAGGAACCCAATGCATGTATAAAGAAAAGCATTTACAATTCTTTGCAGAAGTGTTCTTTTCTTTTTTCCGTTTGCCGTCTTATTTTGCGCTTCGTTATCCAATATTAGATTTATACGCCCTGGGTTAAAGATTAATTGTTCATTTCCTTTAAATGAAAAAGCAATGAAAGGAATTTAATCTGAATATCTCGATAATATAAGATCGATTATACCGGATGTTGATTGATCATTGACAAAAGATATATTTTTAACTTCGCCACCCTTGTTTAATACAACATCGCTGCCAATTATCTTATCCAAAGACCAGTCGGCTCCTTTAACAAGAACATCAGGTACAAGTGCTTTAATAATTTCCAACGGAGTATCTTCTTCAAAAAGAACAACATAATCTACCGGTTTGAGATTAGACAGGACAAAAGCTCTGTCCGTTTGACTAACTATAGGGCGCTTTTCTCCTTTTATTCTTCTAACTGAAGAATCGCTGTTCAATCCGACTATTAAAATATCTCCTAAAGCTTTTGCTTTTACAAGGTAGTCAATATGCCCGGAATGTATTATATCAAAAACGCCGTTGGTAAACACAACCTTTTTCTTTTCTTCCTTAAATTTCTCCCTTAGAAATTTCATAGAAGCTTTTGAAAGGATATTATTCATTTGTTGTCTTTCTCAACTGCATCAAAAAGTTTTTCAATTTCAATAGGGACTATTCCCACTTCTTCACAAACAATACCGGCAGCATAATTGGCAAGGTAGGAAGCTTCAATAATGTCCCCTCCTGCTGCAAGCGCCATTGTAAGAGTGGAAATAACCGTATCCCCCGCTCCCGATACATCAGCAACTTTTCTCGCTTTTGTCTCCATACGTTTTTCGGTTTTGTCTTTCTCAAACACTGCAATACCTTCTGCGCCAAGCGTTAACAGAACATTCAAAGCATTCGATCTTTCAAGAATTGTTCTTCCAGCTTTTGTAATATGTTCATTACTTTTTATTTTCATTCCAAGAATATCCTCGGCTTCTTTCTTATTTGGCTTGAACACGGTTACATTCTTGTATTCAAAAAAGTTATTGAACTTCGGATCTACAGTGACAAGCACATTTTTCTTACTTGCCAGCTCAATAATGTTTTTAATGAAAGTCCTGGTTAGAACCCCCTTATTATAATCCTGTAAAATTATTCCTTGCAGATGATGAATATTCGAAGATAGATATTCAAGAAGTTTCTTTTCCGTTTCATGTGAAATATTCTCTTTACTTTCTTTATCTATTCTAACAACATGCTGGTTACCTGCAATCACTCTTGTTTTGGCTGTAGTAGGACGCGAAGTATCTTCAATAATTCCATCAAATATCATATCAGCTTCATTTAGTAACGACGTAAAAATTCTTCCGTCATTATCATTTCCTATTACTCCAATTGGAATTGGAACTCCACCAAGTTTCAGAATATTCAAAGCGACATTTGCAGCACCGCCAAAGCGGAAAAATTCATTTTCCACTTCAACAACAGGAACCGGTGCTTCGGGAGAAACTCTTTTTACATCGCCCCGGAAATAGCAATCGAGCATCATATCGCCAATAACTGCGATCTTCTGTCCCCCAAAATTATTCCTGAGTTTATCTAACTTTTGTTTAGTTAACTTTAACATCATTCATATAAGTTAATTTGGATAATAAAAATAACTATAAATTAAGTGGGGATAAAGAGTTAATCAACCAGAGTTATTTCTTGGTAGTTCCGCTTTTTTTAACTTCCTTCTTCAGTGTCCATGCGGCAAGAGGATTTACAATGTTAAGTTTCCACAAGCCCCTGTCAGTTCCGATCCACAAATCTTTTTCATCAAAGTAAAGAGTATTTATTGTTGACGATTTGGTTTCAAGCAAGTTGAGATCAATGGGGATTACTTTGCCGGTTATACGATCGATCAAAACAAGACCTTTGCCATATTCCTCTTTTTCTTTTTTTTCAAAAGAGTAGACTCCCGCCCAAATATAGTTGCCTGTCCTTTCTATGCAATAAATACCGTTTGCGGGTAGACCGTTTCCTCTCGAGAGTTTATCCCAGATAAATTTCCTGTTATATCTGTAAAGACCCCCGATGTTAAACTGCGGTTGTTTTGGAGTAATAAATTCGTCCGTTCCAAACCAAACATTGTCTCCTTCAAAAGCAAAATCACTTATAGAAACAGCATCCCCTTCCTGTTTAAAGCCCTTTTTATTATTAATAAATTGCCAGGCTTCTTCTCCAATTTTTTTATTCTTTCTATATATATGAACACCCGATTCTGTACCAAACCATACAAGACTGTCCCCGTCAAGTTTTATTGATTTGAAAGTATTTGTTTTAGGATCGTTGTTCTGAGTCAGATCAAAGTCTTTATACTTTTGCCTACTTACATTTAATTGGGTCAGATTTCTAAATCTCCCTATCCATAAAATATTCCGGCTTTGATCGTAGCATAACGATCTTATCCAATTTCCAAACTCTCCACCCAGGGAAAACTTTTTTATTGTCCACCTGTTTCTTTTTTTATTATAAATGAAGAGACCTTCATTTGCACCAGCCCATACATAATC